>JAABUK010000033.1_pt1 | contig 310620 bp, 182 predicted proteins | sample 5559141 | NCBI WGS metagenome assembly JAABUK01 (sample SAMN10711869, study PRJNA513367) | rock metagenome | isolation source: Antarctica rocks | place: Antarctica: Victoria Land, Pudding Butte nord | collected 2016-01-03 | reverse complement strand
CCCTAACCCTAACCCTAACCCTAACCCTAACCCTAACCCTAACCCTAACCCTAACCCTAACCCTAACCCTAACCCTAACCCTAACCCTAACCCTAACCCTAACCCTAACCCTAACCCTAACTTTATTATTATCTTCGATAATAAATAATAACTCGTTTATACTAGAATAATTATATAAATTATTAATATTTATAAACTTTAATTATACTATTAATATTATAAAATAAATATATATAAAAGGTAGAAACTTAAGTCGGTATATTAATATTTTAATTTATTCAAAAATTTTAAAAGAACCGACCCGTTAAATATATAATTTTGGATTCGTAATATTTAGTATTTAATAATCCTCGTTAAAACGAAAGTAGATTTAACTTCCTTGGGATAAATTAAAAAACTTATATTTTTTATCGTAATATAATTTAATAAAGATATTAATAAAAGCGATAAACTCTTCGGCCTAATCCTATTTAAACTAGTATAATTTATTAAAGTTTTCCGTAAATAACTCTATTAATATATTTAAAATATCGCGGACTTTAAAGTTATAAATAATTTTATTAAATATTATATTAATAAATTATTTCTAAAGTTATTAAACGACTTTTATAAATACGGTAATATAATAATTTAATCGATAGCGTCGATATAAGGCTATTAAAATACGTAGAATTCTATAATAATCTCGACGGTTTAATTTAATTCTTTCGGACTGACTATTTATTTAAGGGTAATAAATTATTAAAGTAAATATATTATAATTAAATTTCTAGAAAATAACTCTCTAAAAGAATAATATAAATATTACGATTAAGATTTTTAGAGAATCTTAATAGATTTAGTATATTTAGTATATTAAAGGACTATTTACTACTTTATATAATATATAAATTAATAAATAGGTAAATATTTAATTATTTATTTACTCGATATAAAAATAAGCGAGTAAACGGATAAATAATATAGTTTCTTTCTTTTATATAAACTAGATATTTTTTTAATGAATAAAAGTTTTATATTTAATTTCTCTTAAAACTTTTAATTATAAATTCTAAATATAGACGTTCCCTAAATTATTAATTAAATTTATTAAATTTATCTAGTTTTATTTTATATTAATACGAAGTTTATTATTCTTTAATTCTTAATACTCCTTTTTATAAATATTAACCTAGGTTTTATTAATATTATATTAAAATATTAAACGGAGAGTTTTAATATTTTAAATATTTTTAAAATTAATATTTTAAACTTAATAAGGACCCTAGCTCTAAATATTTAAAATAATATTAAAAGATATAATATTATAGAAGAAAGAGACCGTATTAAAGTTACTCGCCTAGACTATTATTATAAAGAGCGCGAGAAGTTTAATAATTAATTATTATAACTCTAGTTATTCTTTATATTTAATAAAAATATTATACTAATTATTAAATAGATAACTTTTATAATAATTTATATAAAAGGTAATATATAGAAATAAGTTAAATTATTCCTAAAACGTTATATAGAAGTAGTAAATAATACCGATAATTTATTAATAAAGTTTTAGATAGAGAACTTCTTTAAGTTTAAAACCGAGATTTATTATATATTTAAATTATCTAACGAGAGTAATATAGTAGTTTATATTATTTAGTATTTAATATAACGAAGGTCTACGTCTAATTACTCGGTAAAGTTTTAATATTATATAATATTTACGGACTAGGACGATACTACTTTTATAATAATATATCGACGAGGATTAAAAAATAATATAAAAGACGAATTTATACGAGTAAAAACCGTTATAAAGAATCTCGATATATTTATAAAATAAATAATTAAAATTAATAATAAACTATATAAATATATAATAAAGAAATATTATAACGGAGGAGTTAACGGATAGAGACGTTTAGGAGTTTATAATAATAAATATAATTCGGTTAATTATTACCGGTATAAGAAACTTAACCCGTATAATTATATATTAATAGAACTCGATTTTATTAAGAAAGGACCTATAAATAAATTTTAGAAAAAGAGTAAATTATAATAAAGAGATAAGAAAATAATAAATTACTATAATTATAATAAACCGGGTTATATCGCTAGGAACTATTATTCGAAAAATATAATAAATCGATAATAGTTAAATATATTTAAAAAGGAGATACTAGATAATATAGCCAGGTCCTTTAAGGATCTAGTATAAAATAATATTATATTTAATAATTTATTAAAGAAGTAGAGGGAGATTTAAAAAAAAATCGTTTAAAGAATTCGAGAACTCGAAAAATTAAATTATAATAATAATAAAACTCTAAAGAAAGATTTAAAGAAAGGATAAAAATAAAAATAAAGTATAATAAACTCTAAAGAATAACTTTAAATAGTAGACTACCTCGATAATTTTAAAATTTAATTTATCGTATTATAAAAGAAACCCGAGGAAAAGAAGAGAAAAAAAATAACTCTTTAAAATTAATTATACTTATAATAAATATTACCTAGAATATAAAGAGATATACTAGTTAATATATATGAATAAATATTATAAATATTATTATAATAACTTAAAAGAGCGAAAGTATATTATAAAATTAAAATATAATTATAATTAATAGAATAATTATATTAAAGATAATTATCTATAATATTTAATTAAGAAAAGAGAGAATTAAATCTTCTTAAATTATAATAAAGAATAATAATTATAATTATAGAACTAGAAAAATTATAGTAAGAAAACGAAATATTATAACTAGAATAAATAATATTATTATTTAATCGAAGATTATAAAAGGTACTTCGAGTTCAAGAAATATTATAAATTTTTATCTTCGTTAAGAAAAGACTAGTCTCTTATATTAAGAGAAAATATAAAGAGATTAATATATTAATTTTAGAATAATATCTATACTTAATTTAATATAGTATATATATATAAATATTAATAAAAGTTAACGGATATAAAGTTATTATAATAATTAATTTAGGAGTAATTAATAACTTTATATTTTAAATAATAGTTTAGGTAATTAACTTATTAATTTAAAAAAAAAATATATAAATTTTAATTAACCGACGGGTCGAAATTATTACTAAAAAAAGTAAATAAAAGAATATTCCCGCTACTAGTTATTATTTAATACTATTATAAGGAAATTACTTTCGATATAATAAAAATAATTATTTATTATATTATTCTAGGGATACTTTAGTTAAAGAAATAGAATTTAATAATTAATTAAAAGAAAAGAGTATTTATATTTCCGCGTACTAAAAATATTATTAATATAATATCTATATATTTATAAAAGATAGTTATAAATAAGAAGTCGAAGTATAGCCCGGTCGAAACCTATAATATTTTATCTTTATATAAAGATATTTTTATATAAAGATCCGATTCGATATATATTAATTAAAGAAATTAATAGGGTTAATAAATTAAAGTTTTTAAAAATAAAAATAAACCTCTTAATATCCCTAAAAAGTATTAATAATAAAAGTATTTTTTTTAAAAAGAGATAACTATATAAATATTACTTAAATATTAATTATAAAATTATAAAATTAAACTCGAATTTAATAAATAACCGATATTTAGACCTATTTATACTTTATTAAAAAAAGAACTCGGAGTACTTCGCGGGTATATCGACGAGAATTTTAAAAAAGGATTTATTCGAGAATTTAAATTATTAATAAATTATTTAATCCTCTTTATAATAAAGAAGAATAAAACTCTACGATTATATATAAACTATCGAAAGTCAAATAATGTTATAGTAAAGAATTAGTACTCTTTATTAAATATTAATAAATTATAGGATTAGTTTATAATAATAAAAATCTTTATATAACTAGATCTTCGAGGTATATATAATTTAATTCGAATAAAAAAAGGCGAAGAATAGAAGATTATTTTTAAAACTAGATATAGTTATTACGAATATTTAATAATACTCTTTAAATTTACTAACGTACTAGTAACTTATTAAATATTAATTAATAATATTATACGAGTATATTTAAATATAACGGTAATTATATACCTCGATAATATCTTAATCTACTCTACTAATAAGGAAGAATATATTTAATATATATAAAATATCTTAATTTATTTATTATTAACTAGGTTTCTTTTTAAATTAAAGAAATACGAGTTTTATAAGAAATTAATTAAATTTCTAAATTTTATAGTTAATACTAGAGGTATTTATATAAACTTTAAAAGAATTAGGAGTATTAAAGAATAACCTATATTATATAATATTAAGACGGTATAGAGCTTTTTAAGATTTATAAATTTCAATAGAAAATTTATTAAAAACTACTTTAAAAAGACTTTATTACTAACGGATATTATAAAAAAAAAATCGCTTTCTAATTAGAGAAAGAATAATAACGATTTTTCGAGATATTAAAAAAGATTTATAAAAAACCGCCGGTACTATATTTTTTTTAAAATAATAAACTAGTTAGGATCGAAACTAATTCTTCGGACTTTATAATAAAAGTTTATATTCTTTAAAAAAGAGATAATAAATAATACTTTATTATTTATTATTTCTAGAAAATATTATTAATAATTAAAACTATAATATCTACGATAAAGAGTTATTACCGGTAATATTAATATTAGAATAATAAAGAGTATATATAGAAAATTATTTAAATTTTATTATCTTTACGGACTATAAAAATCTTCTTAATTTTATAATAACGAAATAATTAAATCGAAAATAGGTTAAATAATTAGAATTATTAAAATAATATAAATTTAAAATCTTTTATATTTTAGGAAAGAATAACGGTCGCGCCGAGATATTTAATAAATAAGAAGATTATATAGAGGATAAAAACGTAGTAATATAACTAGTCCTTATTTAATAATAGGATAGATCGCTGGTCCTAGTATAATAATTAGTAATAATATTATATATCTTTATTCCCGGAATTATTAATAGTATCTAGAAGAAATATAAAAACGATATTTTAATTATAATATTGAGAAATTAGTAATTATAAATTAAACTATTAAAGTATAATAAAAAAACGTATTTTCCTAAAGAATATCTTAAAGAAATTATTCGCGATTATTATAATAATCTAGTTTAAGGATACCCTAGAGTTATTAAAATTATAAAATTCATCTATAAAGAATACGACGCGCTAGAATTAAAATTATATATCGAGAAATATATTAAAAAATATATCGAATATTAATAGAATAAATTTGTAAAATATATTAAATATAGTTAAATCTAGTTCGCCCTAGTATTAGAGATATTTATATTATAGAATAGGGTAGGGAATCTCTTCTCTTCCCTAGATAAAAAAGAGAACTAGGGAAAAAAAGAGAAGAGAATAAAAACTCGGTAATTATCTTTCTTAAAATAGAGAAGAGAAGAGAATAATAAAGAATTTCTTCTTTACCCTCCCTATAGGGCTCCCCTATATATAGTTATATATATATATATATATTTTTTATTACTACTTTATTATTACTTTTATAGGGCCTATATATACTTTTATATATAATTATATATATATATATATATATATACCACATTACTGCCCCTATATATAATTATATATATATATATATATATTTTATTATTATTTTATTATTACTTTTATAGGGCCTATATATACCTCTATATATAATTAAATATACGCGTATATATACCTTATTACTACTTTTATATAATTTATATATACGCGTATATATACCCTATTAAGTAGTATAAAGATTAAAATAATTAGGAAAGTAGTAAAATACTAAATTTTATATTTAATTTAGACTAGAATAGTAATAAACTATATTTTAAAATAGTAATAAACTATATTTTAAAATAGTAATAAACTATATTTAAAAGTAATAATAAATATATATATAATTTATTTCTACCCTTATATATAATTTATTACTATTTTTATATATAATTTATTTTTACTTTTCTAAATTATATATAATTAGTATTAAAAGGCTAGTCTAAATTAAATATAAAATTTAATATTTTTTAACTACTTTCTTAATTATCCTAATCTTTATACTATTTAATAAGATATATATACGCGTATATATAAATTATATAAAAGTAGTAATAGGGTATTTATATATAGAGGTATATATAGGCCCTATAAGAGTAATAATAAAATAGTAATAAAGTATTTATATATATATATATAACTATATATAGGGGCAGTAATAGGGTATATATATATATATAATTATATATAAGAGTAGTAATATCGGTAAAGCGGTGAGCCCGTATTCTACTCAAAAAGGCGGAAAAGGCGCTTAGATCTATTTAGCTTATATACTAGCCCTAAAGATCGATTTAATACCTACTTTCGTCTAAAGTATCTAAATATATATTTAGTACCTCGACTTATTTTGAATAAATTTAAATAAATAGGAATAAGCTAGTCTAAGTAGTACCAGTAGATAATTAGATATATATAGTTATAAGTGAATTATATAGTCTATAATACCGCGCTAGCTTAGGGGGTATTACGCGCGTATATAATTTTTATAAATTAACGTAATTTAAAATCTAAATTAAATTAGCGTAGTTATAACACTCTATATAGCCTTAGCGGGCTACCCGGCGCTAGTAGAAAATCACGGATTTAAAATCTTAAATCCGAAGTTACTATTTTTAGGTTTTTTATTAAAAAATTTTTTTTTTTTTTTTTTTTTTTGAACGTTGTCTTTTCGTTATTTTTCCGCCTGAAGCCGGTAAAATACGTATTTAGTACCTCGACTCTTCTCGTGCGGTCTCTCGCTTTGCCGATGAATAGGGTATATATATATATATATATAATTATATATAGGGGAGCTCTATAGGAAGGGTAGGGAAAAAATTCTTTATTATTCTCTTATCTTTTTTATTTTAGGGAAGAGAATTACCGAGTCTTCGTTTTTTTCTCTTCTTTTCCCCGGTTCCCTTCTTTATCCGGGGAAAGAAAGAGATTCCCTACTCTATTCCGTAATATAATAATAATATTAATTAAAGGAATTTATAATGCCGAATAAATCGCCTTTATATTATTAAATTAATTAATTAAGGATTATAGGATATTTAAATCGATTATCTTTAACTAAAATAAATAATTCACCTCTAATTACTAGAAAATACTAATTAATACTATCGGAACTAAATTACGAATATTAGCCGTATATTATTTATAGATAAATAGATAAATAGAGTAGATAAACTAAACGAGAAAAGTATATTTACGATATTATATTAATAAAAAGTAGAATAATTAAGTAAGGCTTTTACCTATAATTCAACTAGTATTTAATAATAACTAATTTAATACTACTAAATTTACGTTATTTTTCGCGAATTATTATAAATATATTAATATATTCCTCGAATTTAAATAGAGACTAAACGCGTAAAGAGTCTTAATTTATATAATTAATATAAAGATATTATATTAAAATATATAAACTCAAATTAATTAAATAAATACTGGGACCGAGAAAATAATAAATAAATATCGAAAAAAGTCTCTTTAATTAAAGGAGGGGGATAAAGTATATTTTTTAATAAAAAATATAATAAATAAAAGACCGAGTAAGAAACTAGATTATATTAAAATTAGATTATTTTTAATTAAAAGAAGTAAAGCACTAGTTAATTATAAATAAAAATTTTTAACCGATATTAAAATATATTTAATATTTTACGTTTTTCGATTAAAGTTAATAGACTTTAAAATACTTTTACAAAATACCTTTTATTTTTAAATTAAAAAAGAAACGGAGTTTAAAATAAAGGAGATTCTAGGTTAAAAAGATTAAAACTACCTCGTTAAATAAAAAGAATATAATAAATCGGAGAATATTTAAGAGTTATTAATAAACTTAATTAACTACCGGGAATTTCTAAAAAGATTTTAAAAATAATAATATAAAAAGGTTAATCGAGGGTTCCCGGCGAGAAAGATTTTATAAATATAAAATTATTAAAATATAAAACTAAAGCCGCCGTATATTTTATTTTACCGAATTTTTTTAGTTTTTTTAAACGCTTTAATTCCTTTATATCTATAAAACCTTTATCGAATATCTTTTATTTATACTCTTTTAGGAATTTCTTTTATAAGCGAAGTCTCTTTAATTTTATATTTTTTTAATTAACGATTTCGTTCGCCGTTTTTTATATAATTTTAATTTTTTTTTCTTTATATTTTAAATACTTTAGAGCCTTATTAATTCTAAAGAAATTAATAACGGATTTTAAAAATTTATATTTCTTTCCGGTATTAATATACTCCCCGTATTTCGACGATAAAGAGGATAATTAATATTCGGTTTAATATATCGCGTAGTATATATATATTATTATAACTATAAAACTCTTAGAAATAATTTATTCCTATAGTTTATTATATTACTTTATTTAACGAGAAGATATAGAATTATTTTTAAAAATAAAGAAAGTTAAAAAGAAGAAGTAGTATTATAATTAAAATTTATTAAAGAACTTTAATAAATTTAGTAAATTTAGTATATTAAAGGACTATTTACTACTCGATATAATATATAGATTAATAAATAGGTAAATACTTAATTATTTATTTACTCGACGTAAAAGTAAACGAGTAAACGGATAAATAATATAATTTCTTTTTTTTATATAAATTATATATTTTCCTAGTAGATAAGAGCTTCGTATTTAACTTCTTTTAAAAAATTTAATTATAGATTTTAAATATAGACGTTCCCTAAATTATTATTTAAATTTATTAAATTTATTTAATTTTATTTTATATTAATATAAAGCCTATTATTCTTTAATATTTAATACTTTTCTCTACGAGTATTAATCTAGGTCTTATTGATATTATATTAAAATATTAAACGGAGAGCCTTAATAATAAACTTCGAGTCTCGATTATTTATAATAATATAAAGAATACCCTAGTTATATATTATTAAAATAACGATAACTATATTAGTTTATTATAAAGTTTTCTAAATTAATTAACTAGGTAGTAGTAGGACTCACTTTAAAAATTTATATATTATAGTAAATAAATAATCGAAACCGTCGATAGACTTTATTAATAGTAATATTATTATAAAATTTATTATTTTAATATAAAACGGTACGCTAGGCCTATTAATAGGTAATAAATTACTATAAAATTTATAATACTTCGTCTAATTAAATTAATATACTAGATAGTATTTAATATAAATCCGAAGATACTAAGCTAAATACTTTATATAGATTAATATTACGACGCGGTCGAAGGTATAATAATAGCCCCCGTAGTATTAATAATTATATACTAGTTTAAAAATATCCTTTTCGAGTAAATTAAATATATATAAATACTCCCGACCGTTATCGAAATTAATATAATAAATTAGGTTATCGCGAAGATGGAATTATAAATTTATTTTATAAATCTAATTACCTACGTCTATTTAGCGAGGTACTTCGGTAGTAATATTATTTATTATATTTTTTTAATAAAGTACTTCGATAGTAGCGACTTTAATAATTATTTTTATAATTATTTTAATATCTACCGAAATCTTCTATAATAACTCTAGGAGTTTCTTTTATTAATTATTATTTTAATATATCTTAATTAACCGAGTTTTAAACTTATCCGATATTTTTATAAAAATAATATAGTAGATATTAATAAATTTAAAATTATTAAAGACTTTATTAAAAATTTCGGTAAATAAGGTATTCAATATTCTAGATATTTTAATAATTTTTAAATAACTTTATATTCCTTAAAATCGTAAAAATATATTAAAAACGATATTAAATTTCTTAAATTTATATTTTATTACTAAATCGAATTATAATAAATATTATAATACTCTAATAAAGTATAGATTAAATTTATTAATTAATAAAAATAAAGAGTTAATCTAGCGCGAAATTAATATTATAATAAAATAATTAATATATAGAACTACGAGAGGCTTTTGAAATAACTCGATTATATATCGCGTCTTTTTAATAATTTAGATAATATTTATTATTTTAAACCCGGTAGGCTAGTAATTCTATTTAATTTAATTAAATATTTTATTTAAGAATATAATAAGTTATATTAATATTTTGAAAAAATCTTTAATAATATCTTTTCTAATATAATAAATTATAATAACGAAACCCTAGACCTTGAAAGTATTTAGATTTATAAATAATATTCTTTTAAAATTAAAATAAATTAAGAAAAATAGTTATAAAAAAGCGGGTTTAAAATTTCTAAATAATTTAAATTCTATTTAAGTAAGTTCGTAGTATAATTTATTATATTATATTTTTCTAATATAATTTACCGAAGCCTTCGGTAACTCTTTAATTAAAAATATTTTATATTATTATAATACTTCCGCCCGTTAAATATATTTTAATATAGAGGATCGTAACTAGCTAGTAAAATCTAGGAAAATTCCTAATTTTTATAAAAACCGAGGGAAATTTAAGGTATTAATAATTATTAATTTTTCTATTAATATTAATAAATTTAATAAATTAACGCGTTAACCTAATAAAATAATCGATAAATATTTTAAAAAAATCTTCTTCGGGCTAAAATTAATATAGTATTACTAGAAAAATATAAAGAGTTATTATAAATAAACTAGATATTCTAATAAAGTCTTAAAGAAAATAATTATATTATTAATATAAACTCTAATAAAACTCTTAAATAATCGGCGTATTTTATTAATTTAATATTATATATAAAGCGGGGAGTCTTTATACTCTATTAAAATAATATTATATTACTTTTATCCGCGATATAAAATAATAATAAATTTATATTAATTATCTTCCTTAACGTTAAATTAATAAAAGTAATTAATATTATTTATAATAGAAATAAAAGGGTAATTTAAAGAAAATATAATATACTCTAATTCGGGGTTAATAATAATATAAATTATTTCTAATATTATAAAAGACTTTTATACTAGTTTTATATAAATTATAATAAAGACGACGAGGCCTCTAGTAATTTTAATTTTCTATAATATAAACTTAACCCTAAACTAGTATTACTAGTAGTAAAGTTTATTTATTTTAATAAAACTATATAGGTTCTTTTTTATTTATAATCTATTATAGAATTAAATCTAATATTACGAGGTAGTCGAATTAAAATATTAAATATATTATATACTTAAACGAAAGATATTATTAAATCGATAATATATACGAAAATATCTTTCTTTAGTTTAAAATTTATAATATATTCTAATTTAAAGAGGAAGTCTCTATTAGAGAGTATTTCGCCTTTATAAATTATTACGACTTATTATATTATATATACTAGAATAACTATAATAGACTTTCTTTTAATAATATATTTAATATATATTTAACGATATACGTATATATTAATAAAAGTAATAAAACTTTAATAAATTACGATTTTTATAGTCTCCGCGCCGAAGTTGATAACTATACCTTAAGGTTTTAAAATATTATTACTAATTAATAAATTAACCTTTAAATTATTAATAATATATATTTTTATAACGAGAGAGCCTATAGTATACTAACCGTCGATAGTACTATTTATAAATATTTCGACTATAGTATATTTATTAATATAAATAATCTTATTATTAATATCTTATATAAATATTAATAATAGGATTTTCTTTATCTCTATATTAAATAAGATTAACTTTTAATAAACTCTATTAATTAATATAATAAAAGAATTATTATTTAAATATATTTTAGTCTATTTATTAAAAATATTAAAATATATCGAGTTAAATTAAGAAATTTTAATTATAATATATTTCTACCCTCGGAAATCGTAGCTAGGTACTTTAGATTAATTTAATATAATATTTAACTCTATTAAAATAAATCTAGTAGGTAGAGGCTAGATTAATATAATATCGAATAATATTTCGGACGGTTAAATTATTATAGTCTCGATTAGTATTTTAAACTAGTTTACTTCGTTAGCGATATATATAGAAGGATTCGACGAGGTACTAGATTAAATTATAAAAATTCTTATTAAAGAGGGAGTTTTATAACCTAACGAAAAACTTTTAGTAAATTATTTTTATTTAAAATATTAGAATAATTTATTCCTTAATAGGAAATTAATAGTATAATTAAAGTATTTATAATTCGTATCTTTAGGCGGTAATATAAAATTAATATCTATTATATTTTATTATAGCTCGTCGAAATTATTATAAAAACTATTTAAATAATAGAAAATTTCGGTATCCTCGGGTTTTTAAATATTATTAATTTAAATATAATACTATTAAAACCCGGTAGATTAATTATATTTATTATTAAAGTTTTTGATAACGTCTTTAATAATAATTTAATAAATATATTATAACGAGAATCGAGGTTATCGACTATTTTATAATTCAATAAATCGATTATTCTAGGGTCTAGTAAATCCTTAAAGTCTAGTAAATTTATTAAATTAATTAAATAATAGAGGTATTAAATCTAACTCGTTTACGAGGCCTATAATAATCTAAAGTTTTTATATAATAAATAAAATCTATAGAGTATTTAAATATAACTCGTTTTATTATTATTAAAGTTTATTAATAAAGCCGTTTCCGTAGTTATTATACTCTTATTAATAATCTTAATAAAGCGGCCGCTAGTTATATTAAAAAAAGCGATAAATTAAAGAGTTTATTTTAATAATTAAACTCAAAGTATTAACCCGGTCTTAACTATTTTTTACTATTATAATAGAGTTAAAGGGCTCGGTTATTATTATATTTTATTAATTTATACTATATATTAACTTTAAAATCGATTTAATTTAGGAATTAAAATAGTATAGTTATCGAGGTAAATTTAAATATATCGCGGCGGAACTCTAAAACTAAATTATTCTATATTACGAATAATTAATTATATATTAAAGTAAACTCGGCCGTTTTAATATAATATAGTATCGACTAGATATAAATACGCGGTAATTTACTATTATAAATATTTAATATACTATATTATTCTATTTATAAATATTAAATAACTATTATAGTCTAGATTTTAAACTATTTAATTATTATATTAAACTAGATATTTAATATAATTAATTTTAAAAGACCCTTTTTAAGGTTAATAAATTTAATCGAGTATTATAAAAAAGTTTCGTTATAAAGATAAATAAATAAAACTTTACGGACTCTATTATCGCCTTTAATAATAATTATATCTCGTAGTTTATTAATAAAGGCGTAGATATTACGGTAGAATAAATAATATTTTAAATTAATAATAAAGCCCTCTCCTTCGAAGTTTAAATCGAAGAACCCGACGTTATTTATTTTAAATTAAATATTTCTACTCCCGTTATTTATTCTATTTAAATTATTATAATTTACTAGGCCTATTAAGTTAGCCGGGCCTTAAACTAATAAATTCTCCTAAATATACTATATTATACTAGTAGCGATAATAGACTATATAACTATTTATATAATAAGGTTTATTATATTAAATTTATTTTAAAGTCCGAAAAGTTAGGTATAAATAATTTCCTCCGTTAATATAACTCTTATTATAAATCCGGTACTTTCTATAGATAACGAATTACCTAATAAAATATAAAGAGTTACTACTATAAAAGGCGGGTTTTATAATTATTATAAAATTTATATATTTTATTAAAATATTTTTAGCGAAGCGCGGAGGTTAAATTTATTATAAATCTAATTCGAAAACTAGTAAAGTAATTTAATAGAGTTAAATTTAACTCTAATATAATTATCCCTTATTAAATTAATATTACGAGGTATTTATACCGGTTTAAAATTACTTCGAGTAATTTAATTAACTAGTTAATATATATTATAGTCAATTAAATTCGTATAGATATAGTTACTATCGAGGAAGTCGGATAATAAAAAATTAAATACAGCGGTATCTTTTATAAAGAGGTTTAATAACGAAAATAGTTTATTAATTATTAATAAACTATTTAACTAGCTATAATAATATCGATTATAATATTATAAAAGATTTTAATAAAGGCCTAGTAGTTTAGTAAAAAATAATATAACGGAAATATTAATATCATTATAGTAAACTTTAGTAAAGAAATACTATATTAAATTAATATTAGAGAATAATATTAATATTTTAATAAAATAGAGAATAATATATTATAAAATCTTTAATAATATTATTATTACTATTATTATTATAATAGTTATTATAATATAGTAGAAAAGATAATTTATTAATTTTATTAAAAAGGATCCTAAATATCCTCCGGTCTATTAAAGTTATTTTTAATAAAAACTAACTAACTTATAATACGTAATTAAATATAGAGGGTTTATCGGGTTAATTTAATCTATCCCTAGTATAACTAATAGGGCGAAGTACTATATTATTTAGATACTAATTTTAATTAATCTTTTCGTTTTTAATTAATAAGAGTAGTAATTTTATATCTATATATATATTCTTAACTCTCGTGGGTTAATAGGCCCTTTTTATAAAGAAATCCAATAATAAAACTACCGCGTAGTATCTATAATCCTCGTATACTATATATAGGAATCTAGGTACTTCCGTTTCTATAAAATAAATACTTTTAACGTTAATACTCTCGTAGTAATAAAGGATCTAGGATTCGTAGGGTTTTAATAATTTATAATATTTTATTATTTCCTATAAAAATCTCTATTAGTTCTTTAGTAGTTTTATTTAATTTATTACTACTTCCCTATTCCGTATATAGTTAATAAACTAGTAATATATTAGCGAAATTATATACTTTTCTATTCGATTCTTTATTTATTCACGAATTTACCTTAATTTAGAGTATTATTCAAAATCGGCTAGTTATAGAGTTATTATAATTATATAATCCTAATTTTATACTCTATTAATAAATATTAATCGAGTTAGTATTCGGTTAAAATTATTAATAATCTCGATATACTAATCTCACGAAAGTTTATAAACTAGTTAGAAGTTATATTCTTTTAATTAATTATTTTAATTTAATATTCTACCTTTCTCTATCTAGTCTTTAGTGAAAATTAATATTAATATATTATAATTACTATAGATTTTAACCGGATATTTAGACTCGATAATAAATTACTCAATTTTAATTAAATATTTAATAATAATTAAATATTCTCTTTCCGAATTAATATATTAAGATTCTATATCGTTAAATTTAAAAAATAGAAATATAATAATCCGTTCGTTAGGTAGGAATTTCGAGGAAATTTCTATATTAATTAATTAATTTTATAGTTAGAAAAGATACCCGCTAATAGTTTCCTAGTTAGTATTAATTATTAAATAGAACTATAGCGCCGGATTTACTTTTATTATAATATTAGATATAATTACTTCTTGAATTTTATTAAAGGACTCTTATTAGGGATTTCCCTAATTAAATATATTTTTCTCGATATATTTACGTTAGACTATTAGTTTTTTAAGTTTAAATTTACGAATTAATACTTTTATAAAATCCTCGTTATATACTTCGACTTTATTATTTACTTTTTTAACTTTTAGTTTTATTAATATAAACTCGAGGTAGACCTTTTTTATTTATAAAATATATACTACTCGTCTAGGGATAAAAATTCTTAGGAAGAGTATAAACTAAAGAAAAATATTTAATTCTACTCGATTAACTAGTATAGGCTATATTTAGATCTTTTTATAATATTTAATAGAAAATCGTAGACTTATAATACTCCTTTAAAATCCTAGTAGTTTAAAGTTATTTATAAATATAAAAGTTTTATATTTTAATAAATAAATAGGGTTAAATATAATTTAGAGAAAATAATCCTCGTATAAGAATTTAAATAAAATATCGAATCTTATAACTACTATAATATAATTATCTATAAATATTTAGAATATATAATCGTTATAGTTTTCGATAAAAGTTAATATACGTTTTACCCCTTCGTTATTTACTAGTAAAGATTTAAAAACTATCTTATAGTTTTTATCCTATTCTAAGATATATCTATTAATTATTTAATATGCTCGATTTTTATTAAAATCGCTTAATAATTATTTAATATATCGGAATTAAAGAAAGCCCGGAATAATAATTTAATTAAAGTATTAATTACCTCTTTTAAATAATATATAAAGTAACTAGATTTAATTATAAATAAATTAACGGGGATAAAATTATATATAACTCGAAATAAAAACGAGTTTTTTTTCTTTAAAGGAAATTTAGTCCGATAATTTTAAAAATTACTTCTTTATATAATTATAACTACGTCTTCTAACTTAAAGAAGATCTAGTTAATAAATTCTCGCTCTATTAAAATATAACGGAGAAGATTAATTTTAACTAGTTTAATATATACCTCTAATTTAATAGAGTACTCGATTAAATTAATAAATTAAATATTTTTAGTAGATTTTATAAAATACTCCCTTTGAATATAAAGTATTTATTTATTTATAATAATTTTCTCGGGGGTATCTATAATCGAATTAATAATAATACTACTTTTTTAAAATTATACTTCGATAGTATTTATTAATTCTAAATTAAGCGGCCGTTAATTAAATCTATATTATATTAAAAAACTATTACTCTTTTTAAATAAATATTTTAGTATTAATATTATAGTTTTTATAACCGAAGTTATTAAAACCGTAGGCTTAAAATCGATAAAGGGAGTTTAATATATTTTATAATATATAAATACTATAGTAGTTAAATAAGTATTTATTATTCTAGGTAATTAAATCGTAGTTATTACTATAAATTAATTTATTAATATAGTATTAAAATTAATCGAGCCCTAACTCCCTCCTAGAAAGGAAATTAAAATATAGTATTTTCCTATTTATTTAATAACTACTAGTAAATATAGTCCGTGTTATTATATCTTTTATCTTTAAATTCTATTATAAATAGGTTTATTTCTATAGTAATTAATTATACTAGAATTTCCCTCTTCTTTAGATTATCTCTAGTAATTATAATTTTCTATAAATTATAATAGAGATTATAATATACTCTTTATATCTATATAAAACTAAATAGTAAATTATAAATTTTAATTTATATAATTTATATTTTAATAATTACCTCGATACCTTCGATATTTCCTAGTAATAGAATATAATTGATAAAAGTATTTAATTTATTTATAATAAAGTTAACTTTAAAGAATCCGTCGATATATATCTCGAGTCGTGGGTTTATAGAGTTAATTTTCTTCTAGTTAATTAACTCTATTAAAGAACCCCTATTAAATAAAATCCTCGATATTTTTAACTAGTATATTTAAAATATAATTATTACGGGCCTAGATTATTTATTATCTTTATAAATTTAATTAATATTTAATAAAGATATTATTATTAAAGTTATTATAACCGTTTTATTTAATTCTACTCCTATAATTAACGAGTCTACTTTTATAATCTTTTATTTCTAATAACGTAGTATAACCCGCTATATATTATATACGAGTTTTTAAATTATTTAGTTTAAACGGTCTAGTAGTTATTTAAAATTAAATTATATTAGAAGATTTATAATCGAGGTAATATTAAATTATTACTAACTTATTATTTTTTAAATAGGGTCGACTAATTTTAACTCTTTTATAATTATTAACTCCTAAACTTTACCCGTCTTTATTATTTTAATTTAGGGTAGTCCTCGATTACCCTATATTTATTATAGAAGTTAATATTATAAATTTAAATTAAATATTATTAGAGATTCTTCTATATCTTCTTTTATATTATTAATATCTAAAAGATTTCCGGTTTAATTCTAGTTATTATAAATCTTTATTTAGTCTAGGATATTCTAGGGTAAAGAAAAAAGATTATAATTTAAAAGTCCTTTCTTTAATATTATTTTCTTAATAATAATAAAATATTATAGGATTTATTTCTTTAAACTAAGGCCCTCCGGTATTATTTTTATAATTATTATAATATTCGCGCTATTATTTAAAATAAAGTATTATATTAATATAGGAGGTTAACCCCTTTAATATTATTTTTATAACTAGTTATCTTCCTCCTTTTTCTAATTATAGTTTTAATTATATTTATAGTTATAAAGAAAGATATTTACTATAATTTTTAATAATAAATCTAAATACTAGTTTATATAATAACCGAACTAGTTATATTTAAAATACTTTATTAAATTTATATTTTTAAAATAATTTTAAACGAGTTTCTTAAATCATTCCTATCTTTATAATTAATTTATCGGCCGTGATTTTTAAAATTTAAAATTTATATTAATATTCCTAAAATTATATAAAAGGGTAGTGAAAGTTTATTATATATTAATTAAAACTTAACGTAGTAACTCTTTATTAATAGATAAAGATATTAATATTTATCTACTAGATAGTATTATCTTTATCGAATTCTTATATTCTAGATTAAATAGGGTTAATTTCCCGACTTTATTATATACTACTTTAATAAAACGTTATATAGTAGTAAATAAATAATTATAGTTTTTATTATACTCGAATAAAACTCTCTCTCGCTTTATTATATCGTTTATACCTTTAAAAGTAACTATACCCACGTTAATATTATTAATAAGTAATTTTATAACTAATTTACCTACCTTCTTTAAATATTTAATTATATTCTTAATATTTAATTACTTTAGGTTATATAGTTTAACTCGGAGCTCGAATTTCTTAATTTATAAATCCTTAATAATAACCTCGAATACTAGTAGGAAAAGATCTTTAATACGGGTTTAATTATTTTTAATCTCGGTATCGAGATTACTATACTAGTCCTATATATTATCTATAATATATTATTAAAAGAGAATATATTACGTTTTACTTTAATAGATTTCGATAATATCGTTATTTACTTTTATATTCTTTATAGATTTAAGTTCTTTAATTTAAAATTTTATTTATATATTTAATTAATATCCTCGAGGAATTTATTTAGGTCCTCTTTATCGTTATATAGATTTTTAAAATTTCGAATCTTTATCTAGTTTATTATAGATAATAACGTCGACTTCGATAATAAAACTAATTTTAATAAATTTAATAAAGAGAGTTTAGGCGTCGTAGTAAATTTTAATAAATTAAACTCTATTATTATAATTTTATTTAAAGTTTTTATAGTAATTAAAGAAGGTTCGAAGTTTATTAATAATAGTATATTTATAAAAAAAAAATCTTCCGAGGATATTTCGAGAGAGTTTATAATAAATAAATAAACTCTTTTATATTTAAAAGGGAATAAAGAGTTAGGCTCTAGTTTCCTTAATAATTTAATTTAATTTACTATAATACTCTTTAAGAAGGAAGGTACGAAACTCGATAATATATAATAAATACTAAAATAACTAATAACTAATAAACGGAAAATAGAAATAATTAGTTATTAATATTTAGTTCTTCGAGTCGTTTAGTAAATTCTCTATCCTTCGAGTCTCGGTTATTATTATACTTTATTAATTCTTTTTAATATTACGGGGTATAAACCTTAGTCCTTCGAGATATATATATTTTTTATAATAGTTTCGGTATCCTATTCTTTTATTATTAATAAATAATATATCCTAGTTTAGTCTTTATTTAAAAGATTTAGAAATATAATAAAATAAAGAGACTTCTTATTTAAATTATAAATAATATTTCTAATTAAATATAATTTTATTAATATATAGATTTTATAAAGTTAATAATTAATCCGACTCTTTAATATATTTATATTCTCTATTTTATACTTTTAGGCTAGCGCTTTAATACTATCGCCCTCGAGGTTTACTACGGTAAAAGTATTATTTATAATATCGAGTAAAGTCTCTTTATATATAACTCTTTATTTCGGCCTTAATTTCGCCCTAAAAATACTCTCTATATAATTATTAAAGTTATTAAAAATTCTATAGCGAAGTATTTTAATAAAAGATATTATATATTATAATAAAAACTCGTATAGCTTCTATAAAAGAAATAAAGTATTTAGATTTATTAATTAATAATCTTTAAATATTTAAAAAATATATAGATAAATAATAAATTAATATAATATATAGGGTATAGGTAAAATATAAAGTTTAAAATAAATTAAAAATTATAGATACTTTATTTTACTATTAAATAACTAGTATTTATTAATAAATTACTATTTAACGAGTTTATAAACTAGCGGTATCGAGTATATATATTAGTTAATTTCCTAGCTCGTTATTATACTAGCCGAGAACGAGGTTATTTATAAAGTATATTTCCTATATATATAGTTAATAGTTATTTACTTTATATTATTATTAAAGAAAACTAATTTAATATAAACGAGTTTTTTAAATAAATTATTAATAAATTTTTTTTTTATTATAATTTACTCCTAGCCCCTAAGAGTATAATTATTATAAATAATACTAATTTCTATTACTACCCCCGAATAATAAAAGTTATTTAGGAATATAATTACGATATTTATTTCCTCCCTCTTTATTTACCCGATTTTAATTAAATTAAATTAAATTTTAATATTCTAAAGGTATAGTTTAAATAATATTTTAACTATTTATAACTACAATTTAACGGGACCTTTAGCGACTTCCTATAATACGCGGGAAATAAAAATCGGTATAATCGCTTCGTAAAAAAGTACTTCAAATATAATATTAGAGGATATCTATTTAAAGTTAATATAAAGTAACTAGAAAAGCGAATACTAACCGGCGATATATAAATCGATTTTGAATAATATATAAAAACTAGATTTATACTATAAAATATTTATTATTTTATCTTTTTTACTCTCGCTTTTACTCTCGCTCTTTAATTTAATTTAATTTATTTTTACTCTTCGTTTTATTCTTTATACTTTAAAGTTAAAAGACTTTAAATTATTTATATTTAATATTAATAAAATTTAAATATCTTTAAATTAATTTTAAATTTTTATATTATTCTATCGGGAATCCCCTTCGTTATAATTATATAATATATAAATAAAGCTATATCCGATATCTCTTTTAAATCGTTAATTTACTATATTTATTTAGTTACTATTTATTATATTTTATATATCCGGTTTTATTTACGCTCGTTACGTATACTATTTATTTTCTAGTAAAAGAATATTTCCATAATTTTATCCTCCTCTTTAATAGTATTTAAAGGGCTAGAGCGAATAACTAGTTATTATAAAGAAATATTATAAACTTTATATTTTCTATATTTATTTATATAATCTAGAAGAATATTATAATATCCTAAATCTTCTTCGTTATCTAATATAATTATAAATATATATAGTTACTACTAGTAATAGCTTAATTTTAATATTCTAGAAATTATTATTATATTATAACCGCGAGAATTATTAAGGTAAACGATTTTCGCGAATATAATAACGCGTTCCTATATATTATTATAAATATATTTATATAAATAGTTATTATTAAGTTTTTTAAAATTAGGAAAGTAATTAATAAATATAATATTACTAAAAAAGATATCGATTAATTATTATTTATATATTATAATTAACTCTACCTTCTTTTCTTTAACCCCGTTATTATCTTTATTATTATTAATAATTAATTCGGAGGATTTTTTTTTAATTTAATTACTCGAAGGACTTCTTTAAAGATTTAGAGAATTCGCGAGACTTTTTAAATAAAAACTTCTTCGGAGGATATTTTTATAATAGTAGTAATAAATCGTCTTTATTATTATTAAAGTCTAAAAGCTTCGTCTAGCTCTTTAATCTTTTTATTATTAATAAACGAATTAAATCTTAGTAAAAAGTACTAGGAGAAGAGCGATATTTTAAAATTATAAAGAAAAGAAATTAATCTCGAAGTAAAGAAAATAAAAAATAGTAGATAGATACGAATATATTTTTAATATTAATTTCTATAATAACTCCTTTTTTTCGAGCTCCTTCGGGCGCGATAATAGATTTTTATTTATAATATATTAAATATCTAGAAGAGGGAAGAACGGAGGAGGAAAGAAATAAATTTTAAATTTTAATAAAAGTAAATTTATCTTTTAAATTAAATTTATATTAAAGAATAAGGAATATAATTAATTAAAATTATTATTTATAATAAATTTACTTTTTATTAAATTTATACTCTTATCTACAAAAGTATAGAGTAGGCTCTAAGTATACATAAGCCGGTTAAGTTTAGTTAAGCGGGGTATTATTATATCTTAACTCTCGAGCGTTATTAGTGCCCGTAAGCGCTCCTGAGAATATTTTTGGCTCGTGAGAATGTCTAAATTTAGAATACGCTACTAACATGGCCCCTATACATGGCCCCACTTATGGCCCTGGCCCTATTCCATTCATGGCCATGGCGCATTCCATTCATGGCCATGGCGCATTCCACTCATGGCCATGGCCCTATTCTATTCATGGCCATGGTTACTGGCGTTGGGGGTGGTTCCGGGGGGTCGCTGCCGTCGATAAGAGCGATCATGGAACATTATATATACGCATATGTATAGGCCATAAATAGGGGTATGCGCGCATCTATGGGGGCAAGAATGGCCATATATACGCATATCTATGGCAGCAGCAATGGCCATGAATGCGCATATCTATGGGCCATGAATGCGCATATCTATGGGCCATGTATGCGCATATCTATGGGCCATGTATGCGCATATCTATGACAGCAGCAATGGCCATGTATACGCGTATATCTATAGCAGTAGTAATGGTCATCCTTAGCGGCCTTCTTAAGGTAGACGCAACGCTAGTACGATAGTCTTATAACGCTCGTTAAATTACAGCCGATATATCAGCGTTATAATTTACTTGTATTAAAACGAAGCGTTTATACTAGCTATTTATTAGAAATAACCGCCGATAAGCGACTATCGTATCGATATAATCGTCTTTTTATTACGATTATTATAGGACGGTTATACCGCGGTAAAATCTTTATAAAAGATAGTAGGTATTATATTATTCTTTACTAGACCCGGTAGTAATATATATATACAACGCTTTATTATTAAGGGAGATAAGCGGTTATAATATACTAGTTTTATACATATAGTATAATAATAAAAACTAGATATTTAAATTAAGGTAAGTTTTTTGAAATAATTATAATATACGATTTTAGAACTATCTATCTTAGATAATATAATAAAATTATAAATACTAATTATATACTATCTTCTACTTATAGTTATAGTATTTAGATTTCCTTAGCGTAGTATAATTATTAGAATCGTATATCGACTCTAAATAGATTTTATTTCGTAATAATTATTTAAGAGTTTTTAAATAGTTTTTTTAAAAAACTATAATACCTTTATAAATCGCGGTTACGTACTATTTTTACTATATAATTATTATATATTACTCGTATATTCGTAGTACCCTCGTTAAGATTAGAGGTTAAAATTAAGATCTATTTCTTCTTATAGAGATTATATAGGTATTAAAAAATCTCTAATTTTTAATTAAATCCTATTATTATCTTATAACCGATATTTACTCTTTATTAGGGATAATGAAACTAAAAAGAGTATATAATAACTATAAGATATCTACTATCGAAAAATTATAGTATAAATATTATACTAGGTAGTTATATACCTTAATATAAATAAACTTAAAGAGGAAAACCTAAAAGAAATATATATATTAATTCTTGAATAATAGTTTATAATTCTTAATTTTTATTAAATATATAGTAAATAGGTATTTTATACTCTACTAGCGTTATACTAAAACTTATATTATATCGATAAAATTATAAGGTTTCCGTTTACTATAGCGAGTGTTTAATAAAGTAAATTCTAATAATAGTAGGTATCCGAGATACTAGAAGTTAAGATACTATAATTATAACGTTCAAATAATATAATCCTTAGAAATAACTACTATTATTTTATTAAAACTCTTTACTATTAAGTACCGCTTCCCCCGAGAGTATAAAAATATTAACTATATTAAAGTCGAGGTTATTCTCGATATCCTATATTTCTAGATTCTTTCTTCGCCTAAAACTAGTAGTATCGTTTTTTTATATAACGTACTTAAAGCTTTTAATCGTAAATTTCTAGAAGACTTTAATAGAGGAGAAGTTATTAAAAGTTTTAAAGATAAAAAACTACGAGAATTTCTTTAGGGGCGCTTCGTTATAGTAGTAATTTAAATAATATTTAACCTTAATCGTTATTATAATATATAGAACTAGATTTATTAAATTTAATAGGTAGTGATTTATTTAGGGAGGCCTACCTTTAACGAACTCTAGTATTAAAAGCGTATTTTTTTCCTATTATACCTTACTATAAATAAAATTAAATACCCTCTCGAATATATATATAGAAAAGGCTTTTTCGAAATATTTCTTTAAGGATTTATAATCTTTAACTTTATCGAAGTATCGTCCTATAGCCTTATCTACTGTAATTATATCTATAATATAGACCTATTAAATAATTAGGTATAAATACGAGCCTACGAAAAAAAAAAAATACCTTAAGATTTATAAGATATCGATTTTTTTATATCCTAATATTATTTATATAACGCTTTTTTACGAAGGTTATCTCCTTTAAAATATAAAGAAGATCGTTTTTAAAAATCGCTTTTATATTTACCCCTATTTTCTTATTTATTAGATATCGGAGTATAGAGAAACGCGTTTTATATTCTAATTCCTTTATTCGTAACTTAGATAAATTATTATACTAACTCGTCGCGAGAGGGGGGGAATTCGTAGTTTTAATATCTCTATTTTCTATAAATAGAGGTCTATTAATATTCGTATAAATAGTCTCTTAAGGAGTAAATTAATAGTCTAATTATTTTAAAAGAGGAGGAGAAGAGGTTCGAGGTCGTAAAGGTAGACGTATAGGTAAGATAGAATCTCCGTTTATTATAAGGATAGGGTAGGTAAATAAATAATTTTATTTAAAGAAGAAATAAAATTAAAAGAGATTAATAGTATACGGAAATTAATATAGAGAATAAATCGATTTTATAGTTTATATTATTATTATTTCGTCGTAAAGTTATTATTAAATAATTATAATAGTAGTAATAGTACGGAGAACTTTAAGGTTAGTTATTTAACGGAGAAACTATATAATTTCGCTTAACTCTATATTTTTTATATATATTATAATATACCTTAATAACTTTAGATCTTATATAGACCTAACTCTAGGAGTATATATATTTATATAAACTAGTTTAATATATCTTAACTAATATACTTTATCTCTAGAGTATAATATATTCGAGTAAATAATATCGTTTATAGTCTATATATACCTAGTATAAAATACTAGCCTATATAATCCGCTACTTTTAGTAATATATCGCTCTTTATTATTCTTCGTAATTTCTTCTAATATTTATCTTAAGCCTTCTAACTAATAAGTTATATCGATCTAGGCCTTAAATTATATACTTTTTATAAACTATAACTTTCTCCTTCTCCGGTCTTAAAACTATTAAATATTAATTTATAAAAATATCTATTCTACCTTAACCTATATTATTTATTAATATATCTCGAGCGGTCTTTCTTTCTCCCGGTTATAAATATAGTTAAAGCCTATTCTCTTATTTAAAAAAAGCCTTAAATTTTATACTTCTCCGACTATAAAATATTCGAACTTAAGGGACCCGAAATTCTAAAGTTATAATATCGTGGCCTCGCTAAAATCGCGGTATTATAACTAAATAATATCAAAGTATAATTAACTATATAGTCCTATATCTAGCGCGCTTCCTTTATCCTATCCGGTTTTTATTAATTTTCTAGTATCTCCCTAGATTCGTTTACTTACTCTATAGTCCCCTTATCTACTATAGTCCGCGATATCCCGCTATACTTCCGGCTCCGCCTAAATTATATAGACCCCTATAATAGACCACTAGGTAATATAAGGTTAGGTCGGACTCTAGATACTAGACCCTCGAATACCTCCGTTACCTCTCCTTCCCTCTCTCGATCCCTCTCTCGAAATACTAAACCTACGTTAAATCTTTCTTCGAACCATGCGTAGTACTTCCTATTAACTATATAAAAATAGGATAATAGTATATAGGATAACGAAATAACAGTATACTCGCTAGCGATTATATACTAGTTTTCTATATCGACTTTAGAGGTAAATTTCAACCCTACTCTCTATTTATAAATATAATTATTAAATCTACGATAACTAGGAATTAAAACTATCTAATATAAATACTATTATAACGGTAATTAAAGAAAATATAGAAAAAAATAAGTTTACTATAAATACCCCGGAAAACCTCGATAATAATTAATATAATATTAACGATTTTACGGAGATAGCTACGCCGTATATAGAAGATAATCTTAAAAATAATAACGACAAGGATATTAATACTATATCTAGTACCCTAACGATCTCAGCTCCTTTATTTAATATACTATAACTTATTAATAATTTGGGTAAATTAATACTATATATTCGATCTAGTATAAAGATACGAGACTTTTATTTAATATTCGGCCTATAGTATAATAGGGGTAAGATTTTACGATCGCGATATAACTCTTTAAAGTAGATACTCGGTCTTTTTAATTATATTAAAATTACGCGATTATTTAAAAAGGTCGATACTCTTAAAAAAACTTATAAAGAATAACTACTATTTCTACCGATATAAATATATAATATTAAAGTAGAGATAGAGTAGTAGTTAATAAAATCTTATTATAATATAACTAGGAAGGCTAGAAAGATTATTAAAAATATAAAATTAATTTATTTTAAGCCCCGCGCTTTAATCGAAACTATTCTATTATATTTGGACCTCTATTTCTATAAAGGAATAACCCGCCTTATAAACTAGTTTATCGAATTCTATTATTCTCTAAACTAGGGTACCTCTATACGTATAATATCTAGAAATTTTACGTATTATAAAATATTACTTCTAATTTTCCCTTTAGATATCGTTAACTATTAAAAGTATAATAACTCAAAATATTTTAGGAGGGTTATCTTCGTAGGAATCGATAAATATTTAGGGTCCGCGATTTTAAATTAAATTATTATTATCGTTTAACTAGTAATTACGACCGGCGACTCTATTATTTAAACTACTTTTTATAATTAAAAACCGGCCCCCTTATATATAACCGAGAAAAATAAACTTTTTATTATCGAGGGAAGTAATTTAGAAATTTATAAAAATAATATCTTTAAATAATAAATCGATATTAAACTAGACTATAATTTCACTAGCCTAAAACTCGATCGGAATATAACTATTAACTTAAGGCGCTTTATGCGTAGGATTATAAACGAGATAGAAATTCGTATATTTAATCTTTTATACTTTATTCGCGGCGAGCTAGAGATTAGGACTTATAGGCGGCGATATCTTAAAGAGAAATTCGACTTAATAAATATTATCTTATTTTTAATATTTATATTTATCGATGGATTTAGACTTTATTATAATATATATCGTTTATTAATAAATTAGTATATAATTCTAGTAAATCTTAATTATAAATAGAGAAGTCGTTATATTAATATATTTACGTTAACCCTAGGGCCTTATAATTTAAGTTTCGATAATATTATCGAAGCGCTTCGTCTATCTCTAAGAGCCTTGGATTAAGACTTTACTACTATAATTAATAATAAGTAATTCTTCCTTTATAGATTCTCGTATATATTTATCGGGGATATACCTTAATAGCTCGATAATCGAGGGTTACTATATTAGAACGTAGATTATAGTTATAGTTATTATTTAATACCTTCGAAGGCCCGAGATAATCTCGACTATAATATACGCCGAAATAGTCGTTATTATTATTTATTCTTTAAGACTTGAGATTACGCTACGACCTTAAAGCCTATTATAGTAAAGAAATATATAAAGAGTATTAGTTTAAATAAATATTAAATACCGTTAATTAAGATTATACCGTCGCTAGATTTAATTTAGTCGCGCTCTATTAATATAAGTTACTTTAAATACCGTAGGATCGGTAAAATATCCTAGGAGTTACTTTTTACTATTATCCTTAAGAAACCTATATAAGTCTTATATATATATGAATTTTAGGTCTTTCTATTCCTGTTTAGTTAATCTCGTATTTAGTCTCCGAAGTATTACCTTAAGGTCTAGTCGATATTTAAAACTAGTTATACTATAATTATTATTTCTATCCTACTTCGCTACTGGCTTAAAAGAAATTAAATTAAAAAATATTATTTATAGGCTATCGAGTAGGTATTTAAAGAGGAAATCAAAGAATTAAATATCTTAATAGTCGAAATAATTATTCTCTATTATACTACGATTGTAAAATTAACGCTATTATTAAAATTACGATCTTTAAGCCAGGCCTTAGCTAGCGCTTTTTTATAATTTTTAATTATAGTTATTAATACCTTTAAGGCCTACTTTAGGCGGCGAAAATAAATAAAATTAAATAAATATATACTAGTATAAAAGATTAACGGTTTACGAATTAAAAGCCCTATAATTAGAGTTACCTATAATTATTATCTAAAAGAGACTTTATAGAATCGATAATATTTATTTTCTCTATAAGATCTAATATAGGTAGAGTAGAGGTAGAGGTAGTAAATAATAATAATAATAATTTTATAAATAGAAAATTTAGAAAAGATCCTTTTAGGAGAATTTAAAAGCGCCTAAATATATATATCGGCCTCTACTACCCGGACGTTCTCTTCGAATATAGTACTATTTTCGCTATAAATATATTTATAGGAGAGGATAAATATATACCTTAGAAATAATTAACTACTAAATCGAATTCGATTAATATTAAATATATATTATTATTTCATAAGAATATATAATTTACTATTAGATTAATACTAGCTAGTACTTTTACCTCGACGGAAGTTAATTTAATAACCTAAATATACCGCTTTAAAGCTCGGATCCTATAACTTTTCACCGCCGGTAAAATTAAGGACTCGAATTCCTCTCTCTCTATAAAGGTAGATTTAAAATACGACTTCGTTCTTATATCTTAACGAGTAAAATCTATCTTCCTTTAACGTTAGTATCCTAATCTCCTAATATTACTATATATACGAGATATAATTTATCTAACTAGAATAATACTCCGAAGAGCCTACGAGAAGGATTATTTAATACCTAGTATTATTTCTCTAGGCTCTAGTATAATAATAATTAAATAGTATCTACGACTAATATTTCTCGACCCGTAAATAATAGATTATTTCTAAAAAGGCCCTTAATACTAATATTAATTTAATTATCTACGTATTTAGGGTCTTATAATATCGTCTATTATATTAATAAGGAATAATTATTATAAGTCGCGGTTAGTTTATATATATAGAATAGATTATAGTCCACGAATATATTAATAAAAGGCGAGTATTTCTTCTCTTTTCTTTAGTTATATAAGAAATAAAGGTAGTCGATAAAATTCTAGGCGCTCCTCTTCTAAGTTTAAAAAGAGGAGAGAGGGTATTAATAAATCTTCCGGTTATTAATATTAATATAATATAGATTATACCTAGTAAGCTAGAGGTAGTAGAAGGGATAGAATATTTAGGGCGAGTAGAGAATTTAGAGGAGTATAATATAACTCTATTATATAATTAGGAAATATTATTCCTCTAATAACTATAATCCTTTTATTTCAAAACTTGGATACGTAAAGGTTCGGATAGAATATTATAAAACTTAGTATTAAAAGTAAACTTTTTCTATCCTTTCTTATTATAATATTCGATATTTATATTATTAATATATTATATCTCGATGAATAGTTATCTATAATAGGCTGTGTACTTTAATAGTTATACTACTACGGTCTAAACTATAAGTTGGTATAGTGTAATATAGTAATCGACTACTCTTTTAAGAATTTATAATCTTCGTACCTTAATAAATATCGTTCATTATATAATATTAACTATAATTAGTTTATTATACTTATATAACGCTTTCTACTTCTTCCGACTTACGTATATTTTTCGATTAATTATCGATAGGTTTAATCTCTATAATATTATATTAATTTAATACTTATCTTTATATTTATAGTTTATATCTAGAACCTACCTTTATTACCTTCGAACCTCTTTTTCTCCGAGATTTTAAGTAATAAATACCTCGAAACGAATCTATTAAATATTTAAAAGCGAAGCTCGCCTATAACCGCTACTACCTTCTCTTTATACGGTTTCGTTATATTTAAAGCTAAATTATAATAAAGTATAATATTTAAATATACTCCTCTATTTTATCGAAGCCCGAAGATATATCTTTCTCCGCCTCCTTAATAGTTATTTATATATATTTTACGATTCTATAGAGGTACCCTTTAATTTTCGATTTCTATATTAAAGTTAATAAAATATATCGCCTTTATTAGATCTAGTTAATATATCCTTTTAATAGCTAGGTATAATTATCTATATATTATAATACTCTCGTAACTATTATTTCTATTGTTAAATATTATTTTTATTTTCCCGAGTTTTATAGTCCTTTCTTTATATACCCCGATTATTATCCTTTTACCCTATATAAACCTCGACCGTTATTTATCTATATAACCTACTCCCTCTATTTACGCCTAATTACTATAAATTAATATAGACTACGATTAATTATTACGATACTCGATTACTCCCTATATATTTTATCGCCTTTTATTTTTCTTTATTCTTTTTTATTTTTATTTTCTACTTTCTCCTCCCTTTATCTTCCCCTCCTCTTCCGTTTTTATTTTCCGTCTTTATCTTCCGCCCTTTTCTTCCGTATTATATTTCCGGCCTTTTAAATCTTAATATTAATATAATTTTTATTCCGCCCTAGTAATAAATCTAGGTATTTTCTACTACTTCTTTATCTCCTTATATTATAAGATCTTTTCTCTATATTCTTTACTCTTATCCAAGTAACTTTATAACCGAGCTTATTTATATTTTATTTATCTTAAATATTTAAAAAAAACTTATTATTATTTCTGTAATAATAAGGCTTAAATATATCTAGAGATAATATTAAAGATTCTTTAATATATACCTTTTTTGAATTTATTCTAAATACCGATATTTAAAAAATAAATTAAAGTTAATACACCTTCCTATCTATTATTTATTTTAGATTATATACTCTTCTCTCTTTAATTATTTGGACTAATACCTTTACTTTAAGTTAATACGCTCTATCTCTTTATACTATTATCCTCTCTCTTTATTTTTTAACGCTTACGGTAATATTAATATTTAGTCGATACCTCTTTTTTATTATACTTCTATTATCGATAAAGATCTATTTTTAAATATTTTTATAGGCTAGGTTTATAATTACTTTAATATAAAACTTCTCCTCCTAAATATTACTTTTATATTTTATAATAACGAGCTAGCCTATAGTCCTCCGCGTAAAGCTATAAATAATAAATATTTAATAGGCGTAAATACGCGATAAGTATAAATTAAAAAAGGAAGTACTAGTAAATTAATATAATCTTAACCGATTTCTAAATATAACTAAAATGTTATCTCGAGTTTTAATTATATATTATTAATATCACTTTCTTATTTTTTATTTATTATATAATAGGGAATAATATAGAACTTCTAGAGGTATATAAATTCCTTAACTATAGAGTTAAATAGATGATTTATTATTATCGGCGGAGTTTATATAAAGAGACGCGGAGTCTATAAATTAAAATAGATAGTAAAAACTTTAGCGAAGTAATTTTTATAAATTATCGAGTATTTATTTAGGCGGTATAGGGTAGCTAGGACGGCGGCGGAGTTTATTAATTAAGGTAGTAAATAAAATCTCTAATCGAGGTACCTCCGATATATTATTAAATAAATTCTATTATTATAGAGTAACTAGGGGACCCGTAGTGTAAAACTCGTCGGTAAAGATAAATTAATTAAACTAGCTTTTAGTAATATAAAATCGAATTAGGTTTCTAACGAAATAGAATTAAACTAACTTCTAGTAATAAGGAATCGAACTAGGTTTTTAGAGAAATAGAATCGGTTAATATAAAATCGAATAGGTTTCTAGCGAAGTAGAATCGAATAATATAAGGCTAGAATAAAGGCGGGTGAAAATATTTTCTTCTAAATTATAAATTATTTATAATTTAAAAATATTTAAATTATAATAGTCTATACGCTATAGTAGTAAAGCGATCCTTTATTAATTACTAAATAGTTATATTTTTAAAAAACCGTTTTCTTTATATTACGCCGTGAGATTATTATAAGGTTATTATAGTATTATAAAGTAGTAGTACGTTGTATACGCCTGCGCCCCGCTAAAGGCGCTAGTGTATTATATACGCCTACGCCCCGCTACCTCTATAATATTATTACTTATCGATACGGGGTTCTGGCCTTAGTATCGCGGGGTTCTAACTCTTAGTAATCCTATATCGAGTTAGTATTCCCCCGTTTTATTAGAATCCTTAGAGATTAGTTCTATTATTAAATCTAGGATTTAAGAACTACCTAGTAATAAACTCTATAACTACTTTACGTCTTTTATATTATTATTAAGCCGCTAGCTCTACGCTAGCGGCCTTAGGTATTATAGTTTTAATCTTTTAAATCTTTTTAAGGAAAAGGCCTATCGTTATTACGATATCGGGTTTAACCTCGGGACGACTAGAAGAATTTAGCGATAATAATATCGACTAACCCCTCTCCGACGACCCCCGTTATAAGGACGGTAGTAAATTTAGAGGTATTATTACCCTCGAAGAGACTTTAGACGTATAATTTAAAGTTATTAAAGAAGAAAATCGTCGCCTTAAATAATAATAAAAGTTAAGGGTATTATAAACTTAAAATTAAAGGCTACGTAATCCTATTACTTCTACGCCCGCTAGCGGAGCGTTAGTAGAATCTATTATTTATAATGGAGGTCCCTTAATTATTACGTCTACCGGAGGAATAATAATAAGTTTAACTATACTTAGTAGGGATATCCTTATTAGGGCGAAAACGTTACGCCCTAATAAAATACGTTCTTATAAAGGTACGAGCGAAGGTAAATATTTATACTAGTTTCGCGACGTAAATATTAAATTTTTAATTAGTTATAAGTATTTTACTACCGACTATTTAAGGATTATATACTATATAGACTCGTTAGAGGGTAACCCTTTAACGTAGTAGTATGGGTACTACGATTTATATAGTTTAGCTAGTATTACGTTTAGTTTTTTTAAGAAGTTTCTTCTTAATTTAATAACGGATCTAGTTAACCGTCGTCTTCTCGTTTACGAGAAGTAGGAGGAAGTTAAATAATAGCCTTATTAAAAGATATCGTTATTTAAGGCCTATTTTAAAGAAATAGAGGCCTAGTTACCCCCGTTTTCGGAGGAGTATAGGGTAAATTTCTTCTTAACTAAATTTAAACCTAAGTTTAAAAATAAAATCCTTAGTACCGGTAGTATATTTATTTAAAGAGAAGAAATTCTTACCTAAACTATTATATAAGAAAAGAATCTAGAGTATATATAGTTAGTAGGCGGCTTTAATTCTAATTCGGGTTCCTAGTTAAAGAACCCTAATAAAGGAAAACTTATAATAGACCGAATTACTAAGTCTAATACTAGTAATAGCGTTAAGTAGGCGTATTTAAAAGAGAAGGGTAATAAGCGTAAAGCTAATACTACTAATTCTTCGTACGATAAGATTATCTATTATTATTATAAAGTAGAAGGTTATATTAAGCCTAAATATCCCGATATAGATAAATTAGTTATATACGTCGGCGCGGTATCGGTAAAAAACGATTAAGCCTAATTTACGCCTCGGAAGAAGGGTAAGAAAAACGATTAATAGAGGTATACCCTTCTATTTTTTCTAAGGGTTAGATTACCCTTTAAGATAAAGTTAAGTAACTTATTACCTTAATTAACTCTAGAGCGTAGATTAATTTAATCTTATAGCGGTTCGTCGTTAAAAATAATTTAGAATCTTATAACGCTACTTTACCGCTAGTTAAAGTAATTAACGGGTAAAGTATATATTACTATAACGCGTATTAATTAAATTATTAGATAGTCGATAGTTAGGGTTAAAGGCGTAAATATAGTACTCTATTCTACGTTATAGACTTTAAAAGTTTAGACGTTATTCTAGGTATACTTAAATTACGTTAATTAAAGATATTAATTAATCCTAAAACGGACTAATAGCGGTTTAAGGTTAATTTTAGTAATTTATAAATTAAGGAACCGGCCAAGTTCACTAATAGTTTTAAAAATAAACCGAATATATTCGCGGTCGTATACGCTATAGTATCGTAAAGTGAATAGGAAAAACTTCCTAACCTAAATATTCCTAAGGAATTTATAGGGTTTTATAACGTTTTTTTTAACGAGAAAGCGAGTACCCTACCTATTTTTAAATAAGGAGATTACGTTATTAAGATAAAGATTAATAAAGAACCGCCCTATAAACCTCTTTATAACCTATTTTAAATAAAACTATCGGAGTTACGGCGCTATTTAAAATCCTTACTTTATAAGGGCTAGATCCGTTATTTAACCTCTTTAATTAGAGTATTTATTCTTTTTATACCTAAAAAGGATAGTAGGCTACGTCTTTACGTCGACTACCGGGGCTTAAATACGGTAATTATTAAGAATCGATACCCGCTACCCCTAATTACCGAGATATTAGACCGCTTATACGGTTCTAAAATCTTTACGAAGTTAGACCTTAAGGATATTTATTACAGGATCCGGATTAAGGAAGGCGATAAATAGAAAACTACTTTCCGAACTCGCTATAGTTACTTCGAATATTTAGTTATACCTTTTAGGCTCGCTAACGTACCGGCGACGTTTTAAGTTTATATTAACCGTATATTTATAGATTTAGTAGATATAACGTATATAGTATATCTAGATAATATCCTAATTTATAGTATTAATCCGGCGGAGTATTAGCGGTATATTAAGTAAATATTTAAACGATTACGTTAGTTCTAGCTATTTATTAACCTTAAAAAGTACTAATTTAATACCGAAATAGTCGAGTTTTTAGGTTTTATTATATTTATTAATAGGGTAATTATAAACCCGGAACGTATTAGGATTATTAAGGAATAACCTTAACCGAAAACTTATCGGGAGGTATAAGTCTTTTTAGGCTTCGCTAATTTCTATAGGCGGTTTATTTATAATTATTCTAGTATAACTACGCCGTTTACTAGTTTATTTAAGAGTAGTAAAGTAGGTAAGAAAGTAAGTCCGTTTAAATAAATAGACGGCGCTACGGAAGCGTTTTAGATCTTACGAGATATATTCGTAAACACGCTTTTTTTACGTTATTACGATCTAATTAAATAATTACGTATAAAGACGGATACTTCTAACTTTAACCTTAACTTTATACTATCGTAGTAGGATAAGGCTAGTTATTAATACCTTATAATATTCTAGTCGCGGAAATTAAATCCCCTAGAATAAAACTATAAGACTTATAATTAAAAATTACTCGTTATTATAACGGTAATAAAATAATAGCGATACTACCTAGAAGGTAGCCCCTATTATATTAAAATCTAGATTAATTATAATAATTTAAAGGGTTTTATAAAATAGAAGGAGTTAAACTCTAGGTAGGCCCGTTAGGTATTTAAATTAACTATTTATAACTTTAAGATCTTCTATCGGGCTAGAAAATTAAATCCTATTAATATACCGTCGCGGCGCCTTAATTATAAAGGAGTATCGCCGTTAAATACTAAATTATTATTAACGCTTTAGAATAAACTTACTTTTTAGATTAGTAGTTAGTTATCGGAAGGAGATAAAGAAGTAAAAGTAATTATAACCTCTACTTTTTAAATTATAAGGTTAAGAATAGTAATTCTAAGGCGGGATATTATAATAGTACCTAAAATTATATACGATAATCTTAAAAGGCCTATTAAAACGCTGATTCGGGAATTATAAATTTATAATAATTAGGTAAACTCTTTTCGAACTAGAGCGAATATATTAAAGGACCGTCGTTATATAAAGAATAAAGTATAGGCTATAGACTCCGAGAGACTATTAAGATATAATAATCGCCTTTACGTATTAAGGGATAAAGCTCTAAGAGAAGAGTTTATAAAGAGATATTATAACGATCCTTTAGTAGGCTACTTTAGCGCTACGAAGTCGTATAAATTATTTACCCGAAAATTTTTCTAGGAGGGTAGCTTAAAGTAAGTTACGGACTATATTAAAATTTACGATATATATTAGCGGACGAAGGCGCCGCGATATCGCCCGTATAGCGAATTAAATTCGCTTCCTATTACTATTTAATTATAGAAGGAAATTTCTATAGATTTTATAACTAGTTTACCGTCTAGTAAATATAGGGGTGCCGTCTATAACGTTATCTTTATCGTAGTAAATCGATTTACTAAAATGGCTAGGTATATATTTATAATTATTAAAATCGATACCGCTTAACTAATAGAAGTATTCTATTTTGAAATTATTTACCGCTATAGTATACCTAAGGGTATCGTTAGCGATAGAGGCTCTATTTTTACGAGCGTCTTCTAGTCGGCTATGTATTTTTATTCGAAAATTAAACGACGCTTAAGTACTACCTTTTACCCCTAAACGGATAAATAGATAGAGCGCCAAAATTAGATACTAAAGTATTATTTACGTATATTTATTAATAATAAATAAACTAATTAGGCTAGATTACTACTTATATTAGAATTCTTAATAAATAATAATTAGAGTACCGCTGTCGGAACGACGCTGTTTTTCTATATATACGGTTATTATCCTAAAATCCGTTAAGAGGTCGAGGACGACTTTAAGGAAGGAAGGGTACTAGCTATAAATAATAAAATACGATAATTATAAACTCTAAAGGATAAAACTATAGAGCGCCTATAAAGCGTTACCGAATACTAAATTAAATAGTATAATAAAACGTATAAACTATAAAGTTATAAGGTTAGCGATTTAGTTATATTAATAATAAAGAATCTAAAGTAAAAGCGCCTAAATAAGAAATTATCCTATAAGTTTATAGGGCCCTTTAAGATTATTAATAAAATAGGAGTATAAGTTTACCGCCTACTACTACCTTCTACGTATAGAATCTATAATATCTTTTATATATCGTTACTTAAGTTATATTATCTTCGCGACTATATTATTACGGCGGAATCTTTCATATAAACCCCCGAATTTATTAATAATAATAAGTTATAGGAGGTAAAAGAGGTAATCGATAAAGTTAAGAATAAGAAAAGTATCTAGTATAAAGTTAAATAAACTAGTTAGGGCGAAGAATATAATTAATAGTTATTAGATAAAGAGTTTACTAGTACTAGTAAACTAATTAAAGTCTTTAAATAAGCGGGTAGTAAATATAAATATATAGATATAACTAAAGAGGTTACCTAGCCGTATAAAATAATAAGGCGGAGTAAACGGAGCCGACGTTAAAAGTAAATATTACTACTTTATATTAATATTTATATAACGGATATTCTCCTTTATATTTATAACCTTATTATACGGTTTTAGGGTATAACTAAATTTAATTTACTATCAAACTATTTATATACGATAGCGATAAGATATCGTATTTATAAAAATACTTTTACTTTAGGTATAGTCTATATAAATATTTAGAATATATTATTAAATAGTATATCTAGGTAAGTTTAACTAGCGCCGATTTAAGAAAAAAAGAATTCGATATCGCTATTATATTGTACGAAAGATTTAGTTATTATCGAAATTACTAGAAGAAGACGTAGTCTTTCTAGTATAGTCCTTAAGGATATTATCTTCCTCGGGACTCTCTAGGTCCCGTTTATACTAGCGGAAACTCTCGGCCTCTTTTTCGAGAACCTTATTCATCGCCTCTAATTCCTTAATACGCTAGTTCGCCGCCGTTAATTAATTTTATAAGTTAGCGATTATAGTAGGAGTTTATTTATTAGTTACTACTATTTTACCGTATACTTTACGCTACTAGGTAATTTCCTTACCTATTAATTTATATTTACGTTCTTCTTTAGGAGTCTTATTACCGATACGGGTATATTAATATATAGACCTCTTTACTTTCCTTCGGAAAGATATAGAGATCTTTTACTATTAATATATACCGTTTTAGAGTTTACGGTTATGATTTACTTTTACGTAACGGTCGATTCCGTGGCGATTAATATAATAGAGCGTATAAGGAGGGGACGTACCTCGAATATAATTATCGTTAAAATTATAGAAGTAGACCCGGTAAGGGAGCTGCGAAGCGTAATAAACTACTACTATAATTAGTATTACGTAGTCGCGTTAATAGCGGACTGGTTATATTTACTGGTGTATTTATAGCTGAAATAATTAGTATAAATAAATTAATACTATCGGTGAATAGGAGCTATTTATAGAGTTAGAAGAAAACTATATATAACGAGAGTACTATCTATATATTAGTTATAATACTAGAACACTATTATAGAGCTAGAGTAATAATATACGAGAAAGGCTAGAGGAGTTACGAAGAGAGGAAATAAATAGGCGAGCGAGTTTATTTTAATAATAAACCATCGCGCTAAATACCTTATCGTTATAGTACGTCGATACGCGCCTCCGCTCCGCTACCTCGCTCTTATTAATAGATATAACCGTTACTATAGTAGTTATATTATTACTAGTCTCCCGGCATAATATTAGGGTTGTACCGCTTATATATAGTACCTTGCTACTAGTGTTTTCATAGTATAATAGGAGTATATAGTAAGGGTAGCTATCGTTATTCCGCTACTAGTACTATGGGTACTATAGGAATAATCTAATATACTATATTTACTATAAATACTACAAGCGCTATAGGAACGATAGCGTATATAATTTCGCTCCGTTACTATTATATATAATGGTACTATAGGGACGAAAGAAATATTACTTATTTAGTTACTATTACTATATATTAACGCTATAGAGATAGTTTTATGAATATACTATTTACTTACTACTGGCACTATTATATAGTAGGGGTAGTTTAGTAATATTACTCTTCCGTTATTAATATTATATAATAGTACTATAGGAAATAGTTTTATATCGATCCGCGACTGGTATTAAATATTAATACTATAGGACCGATAGTGTAAACTAGAAGACTCTTTTTCCTTATCCCTTTATAGGGTTAAAGGTTTTTTAATAAGTTTCGACTATTTAGCTAAGTATTATTCCGTAACTAGTATTATACGTACTATAGGATTAGGTACGCAGCCTTATACTTAGATTACCGCTACGGTAATACCGTTATACTAGATAACTCTTTTCCCTTATTTCCCTTTAAGGGTTTAAAGGTTTTTTAATAAGTATTTCTTAATTAAAGTATTTAGGTACCTAGGGACTAGGGCCTAAAAAAGAAAGTAATTATAAAGTAGTAGTATATTATATACACCTACGCCCCGTTAAAGGCGTTAATATATTATATACGCCTACGCCCCGCTACCTCTATAATATTATTATTTATCGATATAGGGTTCTAGCCTTAGTATCGCGGGGTTCTAACTTTTAATAATTCTATATCGAGTTAGTATTCCCCCGTTTTATTAGAATTCTTAAAAATTAGTTCTATTATTAAATCTAGGATTTAAAAACTACCTAGTAATGAACCCCGTAACTACCTTACGTCTTTTATACTATTACTAAGCCGCTAGCTCTACGCTAGCGGCCTTAGGTATTACAAGTATCTAGATATTATAAAAATATAGTCTTAATATAATTATTACTAATAACGATTTTAGAACGAGGATAGAGTAAGCGCTTAGTATAGATTATAACTTATATAATACGCGCTTAATTCGGTTATTAGGATATTATATATCGAAGCCGTATTTTAAATATAATAGAATACGCGTAGTTATCTCTTAATAAAACGGTAATATTTTAAAATAGTCTTTAGTTCACGATAATAACCTATTTATATAATTAAATCCTATATTTACAATTATATCTCCTAGAGAAGGTTTGTATTAATATATTATAATAATTATTTCTACTTTCCTAGGGCCGTTAAGGATATAAATAAATAATCCTAAGCGGCCCTAAGCGGCCCTAAGCGGGCCTGAGCGAGCCTGAGAATCCTAAATAACCCTAAGCGAGCCTGAGCGAGCCTGAGCGGGCCTGAGAATCCCTGATTAAATCTAAATTATTTTAGCGCTCGCGAGCGGGCCTAAGCGCTCCGAGTAAATTAGGATTCTTAGAGTCGCTTACACTTTTATAGATACCGGTCCTAGAAATATTAAATACTATTTTATAGGTCCCTATCTTTTAAAATATTTATATAATACACGTCCTCCTCCGTTATATAAAAGAGATAATCGAGTATTTAGTTTATTATAAAATAACGAGTTATTTAATATCTCTAGAGTAACGCGAATTATAAATAAATTATACTAAATTCTTCGTCTAGTAAATACGCGGAGATTATTAAAAACCGGATTTTATATATAAAATTCCGTGATATAAACTAGCTTAATATATAGTTGATTTTAAAGATTTAGAAACACCGAAAAGAGAAAAAATTATAAATAATATTAGTTTTTTATTTAAAAAAAGTATTATTCGAGCCGGTTATTATTATTATTTAACTTTATAGATTAGGAGGTAATATATTATTAAAATTATTTTTAATTTTAATTATTTAACTAGAGTTCCTCTAGTATATAATAATATTAATATATATTTATTCGCCGAAGCTTAGATAATCTTAGACCTCGATTTACTCTTTAAAATTAAATATTAAATATTTATTTTATTAGATTCTTTCTATTTTAAGCGTATCTTTATAATTTTATTAATATCTAACTATATTCTTTAAATAGCGATATTTATTAATAAACTTTTTAATTTATAATAATATATCGTTAATATTCGTATAATAAGTTAATATAGATATTTTTCTAATATCCCCGATAATCTAGTTAACCTTAAGTAACTTTTTATTATATTTAAATAATACGCGCCGGGGCCGTAGCGCGATAATAGTAATAAATAAATAAATTTAATAATAATTATAAAATAAAGAGGGTATAACGATTCGTATAATTTAAATAACTAGTTATAGTAAAGTATAATAAATTTTATAATAAATTGAATTAGATCTAGCCTAATATACTATAAATATCGGGCGATATTTAAATAAAATTATTAAAAGGATAAGACGATAAGTAAAGAGGTCTTTAAGTTATTATATATAAATATATTTAAAAAAGTCGTCTTTAAAAGGACGGTTAATATTTAATATTTAAATTTATATACTAACCGCCTATACTATTATAATTTTATTAATATAATTATTAAACCGTATTAGAAATAGCCTAGAGTACGGTTTATAATATAATTAATATCGTAATTAATAGACTTCTAGGTCTTATATAACGGGTTTAAATAAGAGTAAATATTAAAAAATAATAAAGAAGAGCGTTTATATTTATTATATATTAATATTAAATTAATTTTCTAGCGCTTTAGATTTAGCCTAGATCTAGCCTAGATTTCTTATATATTATTAAATAAAAATAGTTTCTTATAAATTAAGGGTAGATTATATAAAGCTTTCGATATTATTTTCGCGCTCTCGATAACTAAAACTATATTTAATAATAATAGATTATCCTCCGTCTGCGGCCTTAATTATAATAAAGTACCGGAGACGGTAATAATTAAAGCGGAAGATTTAATTAATCTTTCGGCTTCTAACGAAGATATTAAAGAAACGAAATATTCGGAGGAGGATATAATTTTACTCGATAATAATTATAATAATTTATTTAATTTTAAAGAACTATTAGAGAATATTTAACCGGTATTAAATTTAATTTATTTATTTTTAATAGACTTTATAGAGGACTCTACCTATATTCGTTATTTTATTAATAATAGTAATAATAAAAAATTAGATAAGGCTACTAAGATAGTTAAGATAATAATAGTATTAATTATTAAAAATATCCGTATACCCTCCCTAGAATTCAATAACTTTTCGGAGTAGTATTCGTTATCGCTTAATAAACTAATCTCGGCGTCGATATCTTTCTCGTTTAATAATTAGGATAAAGTTATTACCGTTAATATATAGAAAGAGACTATATCCAACGCTAAAATAAATAATATATTAAGATTTATTACCTTAAAGATAGAATATAGATAAAGTATTAAAGATAATAAAAGTATTAAATTATTTACTACCTTTAATAAATATTATTAAAGAAATAAGAATAGTCCTTAAGGCTTTAAAAAAAACTACCGATATATTAATCCTATTAAACTATATTACTTTAAGGAGAAGTACGGAGTTTTTCGACTTTAAAAAATATTATTAAATTATAAAGATTAACCGGCGAGAAATTAGAGTAAAGAATTTATAATTCTTTAATCTCTTTAGATATAAAGTATACTTTACCCTTAATAATAATAAAAATAATATTTATTATACCGTCCGTATTTTAGGTCTCCCCTTTAATATTATTATAATAAAGTTTTTAAAGAAAATTCGAGGTAGTATAATATTTAATACGAAATTATTAAATATTAAAAATATTATTAATAATATAACTAGGCTCGTTATATTCCTTTACGAGTATATAATTATAGTTTATAAAGAATATACTTAATAGTATTTAATTTCCTTCAACGGTTTTATAGCCCGAATCGAAATTATATTAACTCCGATTTAATTTATCTTAATTAATTAACGAAAAGTTATTAACGATAGAACTAGGTATTATTTTAAAGTATATAATTTTCCTTATATTATTACGTTAGTAATATTAAATAAAGAACTAGCGGTCTCTTAAATAATTAAATTTAACGCGGTCGAGAGTATAAATATAAATAGTAATAATATTTTAAGTTTATACTTTTCTTCTATTTATAGTACTAGATAGACTTCTACGTTATTTAATTATACCGGTCGATATAAAAACTATATCGTTATATTTATATTAAATTTATATATTTAACCTCTAGAGACCCTTCTCGATAATAATAATAATTAACTCGCGGTCGTTAATTATCGGTAAAATATTCTATTTATTTTAAAATAACTAGGAGGGTAAGCCCTCTCCTACGCTTTCGTAATTTAGAGCGGCGATATAATTTAAAGTTTAGGCGGGGGCTACGCTAGTAATAACTTTTAAAATAATAAAGATAATATTAATTAAGAAGAGGGTATAAATAGGGGCGAGGATAATAATAAATAAAATAAAAATAAAAACGGCGGCGACGATAATAATACTCGCTCGATTAATAAAGAATCGTTATTTATATCGCCTATAATCGTAGTTTACGAGGGCTAGATAATTTTAATTAGTAATAATCTCTAATTATCCGCTCCGATACTTATAATATAAATATTAATTATAGATTTTTTCGGTATTAATTATAGGCGGAAAGTAAAAGAGTTAAAAATAAAAATATATATTATAAACTCGTAGGGAGGTTTAATAAAGATATTATTAATTTTAATATAATTAAAATTAAAATATAGAGAGTCTAAAGAGTTTAAAAGTTTTATTAATAATAAAGCCGCCGTTATTACCTACCCGCTTTAAAGTATAAATAATATTTTATTATTAATAACTACTTTATTCGAATACTATAAGTATTATATATTAATTATTTAATAGAGGAGCTCGAAAGGTAGGTTTTATATTAATATCGTTTTAAATATTATTCGCCCTATTATTATCTTCCCCTTTATCGTCCTCGGAATTAAAGATCTCTAGTATCTTTTATATTTAATTAATAATATAATTTATATATTTATATTTTTAAATCGAAAGTAGTATATTCTTTAGCCAGAAAAAGAATTATAGCTTCTTTTTTATAAAAGTTATAAATATATTAAATAATATTTTCGTAAATTAATATTCTTTTTCTATTATTATTTTAAAGGTCTTCGTTAATAATCCTTAATTTCCGGGGTCCTATATTAATCGTAAATCCGAAAAAAAACTAAAAAATATATAGTTAGATACCGTGTTAAATAATAATAAATATAATTAAAATATTAAAAGCGTAGGTCTTTAATAGCGAGTTTAGGGATTAAATAAAATTTAAATTAAATTTAAAGAGTATTTAAAAAATATCTAGGTTAAATCTAGGCCTAGATCTAGACTAGATATAATACTCGGTTTTTTATTATCGTTCCTAAATATAATAGAGTAGAGGATTAAAATCGTAAACGATAATAATATATTATAGTAAATATTATTATATAGAAAAGTATATAGAGAGGTAATAAATTTCCTAGCTCCTATTTAAGCCTAAATATTTAGTAATTTAGAAATATAAAAAGATTTAACCTAGTTAACGGCGGTTTATTTTTATATTTATTTATTTTAACTACTTTTCTTCTTAATATATATAATACCCTTTTAAATAATATTTTCTATATTAATAATAGATACCGCGGTATTATTAATATTCCTAGTATTATTACTTCTTTTAGTATTATTACCTCCGTTAATACCTTCTATACCTTTTATATTCGTTATATTAATAGTTTTAAACGCGTCCTCCCTAAAATTTATCTTCGATTTATATTTTACGTCTACGTACTTCTTAATTTCGGTATTAATATTTAATATATAATAGAATACTTCCTCTTTCTATTTTATTTAATATATTTTTTTCGGTATTTATTTATATATCCCGATAGAGTAGAGGGGCTTATATAAAATAATTATAATTATACGAGTTAGATTTAAACCTACGTTTATTTAATATATAAATTTAATTAAAATATTAAATTTATCCAATAATAATAATATATTATTATTATTAATTTTATATATAAATATATATTTAGCCGCGTCCCTCTTTTTATTAATTTTAAAGAATATTCGTATTTCAGATTTAATCTCTTCTCGGACGTATTATAATAAAAGAATATTAATATAAAAGAGTTAATTAAAAAAGAGAAAATTAAATCTAATAAATTAAAAAAAGCGAGTTTAGGTTCTTTTATATCGGAGATTTTAAAAAAAAAGAATTTACCCGTTCTACTACTAGAATTATCTTAGTAAATAAAAATATAATTAATATATTTACCCCTTTATATTTCTTAAAAAGGGAGGCGATAGTTTTAAATTTAAGAGATATTTTTTTAAATATTATATAATCTTTATTTAGGGTATAGTTTTCTAGTATCTAACTATTATTTTTATTTATATACCGGTTCTCGATCTCTTTATTAATCTACTTTTAATTATATATAATTAAAAAGACGGAGAGATAAAATAAATAACTATATAAACGGAGGAGCCGTATTATTATAAATACCTAGTTAGTATTAATATTAATCGGGCGGTCGGGACGATTCCGTATAAATATAATATTATATTAATTATTATTTTAGTAAATTTATTATTTTATAAACTTCTTTATTATTAAATCTTTCTAGCGGGCGACGAGAGTTATATAATATTTTTTATAATTATAAAGAAAACTAGTTTTAAAGATATTTCGATAGAGCTCTTTAAACTCGATAAAGTCGTAATTTTCCTAATTACTTTTCTTATATCGTCGTATTAAGAATTTAGGAAGTAAATTCCCGAATATATTTATTATATTATCGAATTCTTATAATCGATTATTTAAATTTTAATATTTAGTAATAATATTAATAAGAATCTTTAGGCCGGTTAGTTTAAAGAGGTAATATTTATATTTAAAATTATTCTAAAAAGTATTATATATAATATCTATTAAAGTTATAATATTTAGTAGATTAAAATTAATAATTATTCTAGATATAATTATAAATTAGAAGCGATATTTAGAGCGACTATAATTTTAGAGGTTTATAAATAAATAAAGTTAATCGCGAAATTTGAAAAATATATTAAAAGATTTTACTTTATTTAAATTTATTTTATCTCCGATAATAATATTAAATTATCCGAAGTCGCCTTTATAGAATAATATAACTATAAATATCTAGAGTTATTATTAGTAATAAATTAATTTTAGTATTCTAGGAATCGCTATTTTATTATTACTACGAGAATTATTAAATTAAGCGATTTTCGCGAATATAATAACGCGTTCCTATATTTTATTATAAATATATTCGTATGAATAGTTATTATTAATTTTTTTTAAATTAAGAGAAAGATAATTAATAAATATAATATTACTAAAAGAGATATCGATTAATTATTATATTATAATTAACTCTACCTTCTCTTCTCTATCCAGGTTATTATTTTTATTATTATTAATAATTAATTCTAAAGATTCTTTAATTAAGAATTTACTCTTTTAATATAATTATTTAGAGGACTTATCTAAAGATTTAAAGTTTTAATAAAGTTTTTTAATTAGCGATTTCTTTAAAGTTTATTTCGGCGGTAATAATAATAAATAATTTTTATTATTATTAAGGCCTAAAAGCTTCGCTAGGCGCTTTTATCTTTTTAATATTAATAGAAAGATTAGATCCTCGTTAAAGGTATTAAAAGAACGGGTATATTTCGAAGTTATAAAGAAGAGAGGTTAGTCTCGAAATAAAAAAACCGGGAATTAATAAATAAATACGAATATACTTTTAATATTAATTTTTATAATAGCTCGTCTTTCTCGGGCTCCCTCTAGCGCGATAATAAATTTTTATTTATAATATATGAAATATTTAAAAGAGGCTAGAATAGAGGAGGAAAAAAGTAGATTTAAAGTTTTAATAAAAATAAATCTATTTCTTAAATTAAATTAAATATTAGAAGATAAAGAATATAGTTAATTAAAATTATTATTTATAATAACCTCGATTTTTATCGAGTTTATACCTTTATCTAGGATATATTAAATAGTATTTTATAAATTATTATTTTCTAAAATATTAATATAATACCTCTTTATAGTATAATATATAAGGTAATCGAAACTCGGGTTTATTATTAAATCGCGAGATACTAGATAATTTGGAAATAATAAAAATTATAAATAAATTATACTAAATTCTTTAAATAGTAAATATAAAGAGATTTTAAAAAACCGGGTCTTATATACGAACTTTTTTAGCGTATATTAATTTAATATATAATCGATCTCGAAGCCTCTAAACGAGCGAAGTAGAAAAGGATTAAAAATAATTCTCGATTCCTATTTAATACGAAGATTACTCGAATTAATTACTATTATCGTTTAACTCTAAAAATCCGGAAGCGGTATACTACTAGGTTTATATTTAATTTTTAATAATTTATTAGAGCTTCCTTAATAAATAATAGTATTAATATATATTCTTTCGCCGAAATTTATATAATTTTAAATTTAGATTTAATTATTAAATTTAATTATTAAATACTAACCCTACTAGATTCTTTTATCTTTAAATACGATTTTAGGGTTTAGTCAATTCTTAAATATATTATTTATAAAATAATACTACTCTATAAACTCTTTAGCTTATTAAAATATAACGATAATAATATAATAATAAATCGATATATATACCTCTTTTATATATATAAGAGTCTAGCTATTTTTAGATAGTTTTCTATTATAATTAAATAATAGAAGGGGTTATTATAATATTATAATAGTAATAAATAAATAAATTTAATAATAATTATATAATTAAAAGAGTATAATAGTGTATATAATAACTATAATCGCTAATTCTAATAAAGTATAATAAATTATATAGTAAATATACCTAGATCTAGGCCTAGATCTAGTTAAAACCTACGAGTTAAAAACTCGGGCGTTAAGTTTTATAAATATAATTCTCGAGATTTCGTCTCCTAATATAAGATTACGCGGATATTAAATTATCCGAGGTTTACCCGGTATACTTAAGGCTCTACTTTAAGAAATAATATTTATATATTATTTAATAAAAGAGAAGTAAAAGAGTATTAGAAGAGATCGATATTAAATAATATAATATTTATATAATAAGGTCTTTGATCCAGTCGAGTTTTAAAAGATTTATATATTTTTATATTATTAAATCCACGAATATCGTTTTTAATAAATTAAATTCCGTGAAAATTATATTAAAATAAATATTTCGAATATTAATATTTTATACCGTTTATAATTTTATACTAAAATCCTTAATCTATTTAATTATTATTTTTAATATTAGTTATATATATTTCCTTAACTCTTTCTACCCGTAGAATTAATATTATTTATATTAAAATTATCAAAATTATATATAAATCTATTATAGTAAAATCTTTCGGTACTATTTTTTTAAATTAAATAGTTTTATTATAATATATATCGATTTTATAGCCCGAATATTATCGCTAGCGTAATTATCTTAATTAAATAAAAATTAATATTATAAACCTACGGGGTAAAGAATGTTAATATTTATAAAATATTAATTTTAATATTAATTTCTTATTTAAATAATTTAGGGTTAAGGTTTATTTAAATTTAAATAAATTTTAATAATTTAACCTAAATACGTCCGAGTTTAAAATAATAACTTTATTTATAAACTTATAAAACTATATTTTAGATAAATATTCTTTTTTTAAACTTTCTACTTCTAATATTAAATAACGCGAAGTACGTAATAAAACGACTATAATATAGTTAATATAAATTTTTTTAAACGAAGAATTACTCGGGCCTATTATAATATTTAAATATATATAAAGAGCTTTAATTTAAATATAGGAAATTAATAAATATCTTTAATTTTATTAAGGATTAAACGAGCTTTATATTCGTTTAATACGAAATCTTTTAACTCTAGGAATTACCCGCGTTTAACGATAATAAATTAAATACGGATTAACTAGTAGAACTCTATATTATTTATTATAATATAAATAAACCGCCTCTTAAATATCTAGGGATTAATAAAGATAATAATAAAGATATTATTATTTGAGAGTTTATATAAATATATTAATAATTTATCTAGGCCCTCGTCTACTTCGATAGATATATTAAAACCGGTTATAATATCTTCCTTCGCGATTATATTATCTATCTCCTCTAGAAATCTTTTATTTATATTTAATTCTCTTTATATAAAATCTTTTACCGATTTTATAATACGAGATACTAGTATTATTATAATAATATATATAAAACTAGATCGCGCGTAATATTAAAAATATCGACGAAATACTTTATAGTTAATAGTAGTAAAAGATATATACTACCCGTTCGGTAATAAAATTAATTAGATTATTACTTATTTATTTTCCGAATATTATATAATTAAAACGAGTATTAATATATACTTTAAATCTATAGAAATTAAGGTAAATTAGAAAAAGAAAGTAATTTTCCGTAATATAGAATAATATCGGTAACTAGTAGAATATAATATTTAGTAGAGTATATATAATAATAATTAAATAATCGATAATCTCCGCGTACCTAGCGAGATTAATTATTTTAACAATTTATATTTTAAATTATATTATTATAATATTATTAAAGTTATCCGCTTTTTTCTCCACTATAAACTATTTAAAAATAATCTAGTATATATATTTATAAAGATTACGAACGATAGTAATAATAAGGTAGTTAATAAAATATATATTAATATTTAATAATAGGAAATATAATTATAGATTTTTATTAGAGGTATTATTATCCCTTTTATACTATCGTCTAACGAGATAATAATAATTTAATATTATAGCGATCTTTCCCTCTAGCTAATATATATAATTATCGGGAACCTCGATTATACGATATATAAAATCTAAAAACGATCTAGTTTAATTCTCTTAAATTTAATCCCTTATATTAAAAACGGAAAGGAATTCGGTAATTATATATAATTAAATATCTATTATCTCGCGCTAAGGTATATACTCTAGCGTATATATAATTATTATTATTTATTCAAATAATATATTAAAGTAACTAAAGTAATTAAAGATTTAGTAATATAAAGAATTAATATTATATACACGGATAATTAACCCCGAAGATATTATTTAATAATTATATCGTTTATAACCGATTACCTAGAGTAAATTTTAATAATAAAGATAAAATAAAATTATTAATATTTAATATATTTAGTCCCGTTTAATAAACGAGGGGAGTTAATTAGGACGTAGGAGCCGCGGATTATAAATATATATATCGAAGAATAAAGATATAGAGGAGAGATCCCGACCTCGTTAAAAATTTAATAATTATCTATAATATTAAAAACTTCGCCTAGCGTTATTATTTAATTAATATTTATATTATTTTTATTATCGATATATTATACTAGCTTCTAAAAGGAATTATTATAAAATTAATTAACTAGATTCGGGATCTAATTAAAGATTACGTAGTTTTTATAATTATTAAATAAATAATAAAAGGGCTAGCTAGGCCGAAGAAATTTTTAAAATAATTAAAAATAAATATTAAATTAAATTACTATTTTTATTAGGTACTAGGTTTCGTGAGGTTAAAATTATTTAAAAATTTTAATAAAATAAAATAATAATGTAATAACGAATAGAAAATAATATTATAATAATTAATAATCGTTATTACCTCTTTATTTATTAAGCGCGTACTAGTTACCCTATATTACGCGCGGGCTATATTTAATTTTATTATATTTATTTAATATATATTTTATAACGGCGATACTTTATAATATATATAATACGCGCTCTACTATATTTATAAATTAAAAATAATTTTCCGTAAATACCGGTTAAGTAATATTTCGGACCTAGATTTAAAAAACTCTACCGATTAATATTTTAATATATTAAAACTATACGCGATAACGTACTACGTTAAATATATTCGAAAATATAAAAGTATCTAGAACTTCGATATTTATTATAAAGAGGCGGTTTATAGGTTTCTCCTTAAAGAACTCTTTTTACGAATAAATAAAATTAATAAATTCGAGACGTAATTACTATAGTATAATATTATATATTATAATATAAAGGTTATATAAGAAGTTATAATAATATTTTCCGCTAAACCTACTATTATTTTTAATAATAAAATAGAATAATAGAATACCTAGTCGTATCGAGAGAAATTAGATTTAAATAAATATATACTTATTTTTAATAAAAATACGCCATTATACTACGGTATATAAATACTAGATATTAATTATTATCGCTTAATAATTACGATAGCGAGGGTTTTTTACTTTAATACTAAAAATCTTATCGACGTTATAATAGTATTCGTACGGGAGAGCCGTAAAAAATAAAATAAAAATCCGGGCTCTATTAAAAATTAGCGGAGATAAGAAATAAATCTTAATTAAACGGGAGATATATATATTTTTATATATTAATTATTAATATATTAAGTTTATAATAATAAAGAGAGCCGGAATTTAGGGCGGTTTATAAAAAGATTAATTTATTATACCTTTAACTTTCGTTCTACCGGTAAACCTTATAATAATTATATCTAGATTAATAACGAAACGATTTATTTATAAAGTTAAAGCGAGACCGAGTAGAAGGCTCTTTATATAATAATCGGCCAGTTTAAATTAATTATTAATATTTATAACTACGAGCGACTAAACGATAAGGGTAAATATAGGGTATATATTAATATATTAATTACTTTATATCGACTAAAGAATAATAGGAGAGTCGATAATATATATAAAATATTCGAAATAAAATATATTTTAACTAGTAAAATATAAAGATTTTAAAAACTATATAATTATCGCCTCTTCGAAATATATAATATTATCTAGAGTACGTATATAGTACCTATTAAACGGGAAGAATACTATTATATAAATAATTTTATCGATTAAGATTAATATAATATTATTTATAATTTTAATTTTATAACGAAAGATATTAAAATAATAAATTAATTTATAAAATAAATATAATAACTATATATTTATAAAAAATCACCGTCCGCGATAATATATTTATTATATTATTTAATAATACGTATACCCTAGGCTTTTATTTAATAGTAGTATTATAATTATATAGCGGTTAATAATAATAACGAGAGTAACGGGTATAATATAGAGATAAATTATAATTAAGGTATAAACTCTATCGATAATAATTAATAAAAAGAGAATTAGAGGTTCTAAATTAAATAAGAGATTTATTAAATAAAAATTCTCGAGATATTATTTTTATAGAATTAAATAAGAAAAGGAGTAGATTTTTAAATTAATCTTTATTATTATTAAGGCTCTTCGTTCAATATTTGAGTATAACGTTAATAGGACCTAGGTTAATACTCGTAGAGAGGAGTATTAAGGATTAAAGAATAGTAGGCTTCGTATTAATATAAAATAAAACTAAATAGGTTTAATAAACGTCTATATTTAGAATCTATAATTAAAAGTCTTAAGGGAAATTAAATACGAAGCTCCTATCTACTAGGAAGGTACGTAGTCTATATAGAAGAAAGAAACTATATTATTTATTCGCTTACTCGTTTATTCTAGTATCGAGTAGATAAATAGTTAAGCGCTTACCTATTTACTAGCCCATATACTACGTCGAGTAGTAAATAAACTCTTAATATACTAAGTATATTAAGCCTACTAAGATTTTTAGCGAATTTTAATTGTAATATTACCCCTCCCTTTTAACTTTCTTTATTTTTAAAAATAATCTTATATCTTCTCGTTAAATAAAGTAATATAATAAACTATAGGAATAGGTTATTTCTAAAGGTCTTATAACTATAATTATATATATACGTTATACTATATATTAAACCGAATATTGATTATCCTCGTTATTATCGAAGTACGGGGAGTATATTAGGACCGGGAAAAAATATAAACCCTCCGAGTCTATCGTTAATTTCTTAGGAATTAATAAGGCTTTAGAGCGTTTAGAATATAAAGAAGAGAAGACTAAAATTACGTAAAAAATAACGAATAAAATCGTTAATTAAAAGAATACGAAGTTAAAGAGATTTCGTTAATAAAAGAAATTCCTAAAGGAGCGTAAATAGAAGATATTTAATAAAAATCTTACGGATATAGAGGAGTTAGAGTATCTAGAAGAATTTGAGAAGTTTAATAAAGTAGAATATATAGTGGCCTCGGTTCCGTACTTCGATAATTTTATATCCTCGAGATCCCTTTCGCTAGGGACCCTCGACTAACTTTTTTATATCGCTATTCCTAGAACTTTTTTAGAAGTTCCCGATAATTAATTAAGTTTATTAATAACTCCTAAATATTCTCCGACTCGTCGTAATCTTTTTATTTAACGAGGTAGTTTTAATTTTTTTAGCCTAGAATCTCCTTTACCTCGAACTCCGTTTCTTCTTTAATCTAGAAATAAAAGGTATCCTATAAGAGTATCTTAGAGTCTACTAACTCTAATCGAGAGATATAGAATATTAAATATACTTTAGCGTCGGCTAGAAGATTTAATTTATAGTTAATTAATCTTTTACTCTTCTTAATCGAAAATAATCCGACTTTAATATAATCTAGTTTCTTACTCGGTCTCTTACTTATTATATTCTTTATTAGGAGGTATATTTTATCCCCCTCCTTTAATTAAAAATACTCTTTTCGATATTTATTTACCGTTAATTTAGTCCGAGTATTTATTAACTTAATCTAGGTTTATATTTCTTTATATAATACTTTTATATTAATTAAATAGACTAACGCCCTATATACGTTAGGTCCCTATTTCGGATCGAGAAACGTATTAACGTATTTACTATAGTTCGCGAAGAATAGTATAAGTTTCGTTATATTAAACTGCGCGTTATTAAATACTAGTTAAATTATAAGTAGAAGTTTTATCCAATTATTCTATTTTTTATTTACGTAATATCGTAAATACGTTTCTATCGTTTAGTTTATCCGCTCTATCTACCTATCCGTCTATGGGTAGTATATAGTTAATATCCGTAATTTAGTTCCGATAGTATTAATTAGTATCTTCTAATAGTTGGAGGTGAACTATTTATCTCGGTTAAAGATAATCGACCTAGGTATCCCGTGAAGGCGATTTATTCGGCCTTAAATATTTCCTTAATAGGTATTATTATAGTGTATTTACTAAGTTTGTTATAGATTATTATTATCGAGTTAAAGGTTTCTAAAGTAATTGGGTCCTTTGATTTTAGTAATTTAATAACGAAATTTATTATAATATCGTCCCATAGTATTTCTAGTACTGGGGCGAGTTAGATTTAACTATATTTAATATACCTTATAGACTTGTTCTACTAGTATTCGATATATTTCTTAATATATTTCTCGACGTGCGATCTTAGTCCTAGCGCGTCGTATTCTCTATAGATAAATTCTATAATTTTAGTAACTCTAGGGTATCCTTAAGTCGGATTATTATAATAATCGCGAATAATTTCCTTAAGATATCTCTTAGGAAGATAAGTCTTTTTATTATATTTTAATAGTTTAGCCTATAGTTATTAACTTTTTAACGTAGCGGTTAAGATATCGTTTTCATATTCCTTCCGGATACTATTTATAATTCCGGGAATAAAGATATATAACGTCGCTACTAGTTATTATACTAGGACTAGCGATCCATCCTATTATTAAATAAAGACTAGTTATATTACTACGTCCTTATCCTCTATATAGTCTTCTCGCCTATTAAATATATCGGCGCGACCGTTATTCTTTCCTAGAGTATAGAAGATTTTAAATTTATATTATCCTAATAACTCTAACTATCTAATTTATCTTCGATTTAATTATTTTATTATTATAAAGTTTAGAAGATTTTTATAATCTATAAAGATAGTAAGGTTTAAATAACTTTCTATATATACCCGTTACTACTCTAGTACGGATACTACTACTAGTAATTCTTTATTATAGATATTATAGTTCTATTCCGTTAATAATATTTTTCTGGAATAGTATATAATAAAGTACTATTTATTATCTCTCTATTAGAGTATATAAACGCCTATTACTAAATCTAAAGTATTAATTTCGATTCGAGCTAGTTCGTTACTTCGAAAGGAATATAGTACCGGCGCTTTCTTATAGGCTTTTTTAAATACCTCGAAAGATCGTTATTATTCTTTTCTCTACTAGAAAGTAATATCTTTCTTTATAATATCTATTAGCGGTAAAGCCTTCTTAAAGTAGTCTTTAATAAACTTTCTATTAAAGTTCGTAAATCCTAAGAAACTCTGTACCGTCTTAATATTATATAGTATAAATTATTCTTTAATACTCCTAATCTTTTTAGAGTTTATATAAATACCTCTAGTATTAACTATAAACTTAAGGAATTTAATTAATTCCTTATAAAATTCGTACTTCTCTAGTTTAAAGAGAAGTCTAGCTAGTAATAAGTAGGTTAGAATATTCTATATATATTAGATATACTCTTCCTTATTAGTAGAGTAAATCAAGATATTATCGAGGTATATAATCACCGTTATATCTAGGTATACTCGTATAATATTATTAATTAATATTTAATAGGTTACTAGTACGTTAGTGAGTCCGAAGGGTATTATTAGGTATTCGTAATAGTTATATCTAGTCTTAAAAGTAGTCTTCTACTCCTCGCCTTCTTTTATTCGAATTAGATTATACGCGCCTCGAAGATCTAGTCGCGTAAAGATTTTTATTATTATTAACTAATCTTATAACTCGCTAATATTTAGTAGAGGGTACCGATTCTTTACTATAATATTATTTAATTTTCGATAATCTACGTAAAGTTATAGACTTTTATCCTTTATTATGAAAAGGATTGGATAACCTACTAGTAATTTAGATTCTCGAATAAATCCTTTTTTAAGATTCTCGTCGATATACCCGCGAAATACTCCGAGTTCTTTTTCTAATAAAGCGTAAATAGGTCTAAATATCGGTATTTTATTAAATTCGAGTTTGATTTTATAATCCTATAACTAATATTTAGGTAATACTTTTATAATTATCTCTTTTTAAAAGAGGTACTTCTATTATTAATACTCTTTAGGGATATTAAGAGGTTCGTCTTTACTTTTAAAAACTCTAATTTATTCGCCCTATTAATTTCTTTAACTAGTATATATCGAGTCGGATCCTTTTATAATGTTATTTTTATATAAAGATAAAATACTATAGGCTTCGACCGGGCTACGGTTTAATTTCTTATTTATAACTATCCTTTATAGGTATATAGGTATTATACTAGCGACGTCTCTAATACGCGGAAATATAAATACTCCTCTCGTTTAATTTATTATTAGATTATATTTCTTTAATTAAGGTATCCCTAGAATAATATAGTAAATAATTATTCCTACTATATCGAAGGTAATCTCCTTATAGTAGTATTAAATAATAATTAATAACGGGAACGTCTTTTTATCTACTCTTCCTATTAATAACTTCGACCCGTTAGTTAACTAAAGTTTATATTATTTCTTTTTTTCTCGAGTTAATAGGTTAGTTACCTAAGTTATTATTCGGGATATAAAGTTACTAGTTACTCCTAAATCTATTATTATAACGACTTTATATCCGTTAACTCTTACCGGTATTTGTATATATACACCGTACTAAACTAAGTATAAATATTATTCTAGGGTTAGTATATTAATCTCCTCGTATTTCCCTTTAATATAAGGGACTAGTCTTTTCCCGACGAAGATAAGAATCCGTAGTACTCTTTGGACTCGAAGTACCTCTTATAATCTTTAGTTAAGTAGTAGTATTATTCTTCTTAATTATACTATTTCGTTTTCTTATTATATCCTATCTAGTTTTGTAACTATAACTATTATTCTTTATTATAGCCTAGGAAGGCCTAATTCTCCCTTTTCTTTATTAAGTACTATAGATAGTTATCTTTCGAGTAGTTATTCCATTAACTATAATTATATCCTAGTTTTACGATATACTTTCGCTCTCCTAAACTATCGTAATAGTATTTATAGTATTCGCTCGTATATATTAACTAGTATATTTCCTTATTTCGTAGGTGATATTCATTATAGGTATAATTAATTCTAGAGGTTTATTTTTTTTCCTTCTTCTTATCTTCGGGTTTTTCTTCTAATATAATAGACTAGGTTCTAGAGTTATCGAGGTAGTTTACTACCTAAAGTTATCCTTTAGAATCTACTATATTTTATTCTTATTCCTATCCTTCCTTTAAGTCTTCTTCTAGAGTTTTATTATTATTATTATCTAGTTCTTCGAGTTCTCGAATTCTTTAGGCGATTTTTTCTTTAATCTCCCCTTATTTCTCGAGTAAATTATTAAGAGTAGAATCGTTTTATATTAAATTTTTAGGGGACCCGGTTATACTATCCGGTATCTCCTTCTTAAGTATATTTAATTATTATCGATTTATTATATTTTTTAAACGATAGTTCCTAGCGATATGGCCCGGCTTATTATAATTATAATAATTTATTATTTTTTTACTCTCTTATTATTATTTACCTCTTTTTTAGAATCCTCTCGTAGGTCCCTTTTTAGTGAAATCGAGTTCTATTAATATATAGTTATACGGGTTAGGTTTTTTATAGCGGTAACGATTAACCGAATTATATCTATTATTATAAACTTTTAAACGTCCTTATCCGTTAGTCTCTCCGTTATAGCGTTTCTCTATTATATATTTATATAACTTATTATTAATTCTAATTACTTATTCGATAAGTATATCGAGGTCCTTTATAACGGCTCCTATTTATATAAATTCGTCTTTTATATTATTTTTTAGTCCTCGTCGATATATTATTATAAAAGTAGTATCGTCCTAGTCCGTAAATATTATATAATATTAAAACTATACCGAGTAATCGGACGTAGACCTTCGTTATATTAAGTATTAAATAATACGAACTACTATACTACCTTCGTTGGATAGTCTAAATATATAACGAATCTCGGCTTTAAACTTAGAGAAATTCTCTATCCAAAGCTTTATTAATAAGTTATCGGTGTTATATACTACTTCTATATAGCGCTTTAAGAATAATTTAACCTATTTCTACGTATTACCTTTTATATAAGTTATTATAAGGATTATTTATTTTATAACTAGTATCGTATTCTCGTTAAATACGAAGAATAGTTAGAGTTATAATAACTAGTCGTTAAGCTTCTCGCGCTCTTTATAGTAATAGTTTAAATAGGTAACTTTAATACGGTCCCTTTCTTCTATAATATTACGTCTCCTAGTACCGTCTTGAGTATTTAGGGCTAGGGTCTTTATTAATCCTAAAGTATTTATCCTAAAGGTATTTAAAGTATTAAGGCTCTCCGTTTAATATTTAAATATAACGTCGATAGGACTTAAATTAATACTCGTAGAGAGGGGTATTAAGGATTAAAGGATAGTAAATTTCGTATTAATATAAAATAAGGCTAGATAGATTTAATAAATGTCTATATTTAGAATTTATAATTAAAAGTTTTAAGGGAAGTTAAATACGAAGTTCTTATCTATTAAGAAAGTACGTAGTTTATATAGAAGAAAGAAACTACGCTATTTATTCGTTTACTCGCTTATTCTAGTATCGAGTAGATAAATAGTTAAGCGCTTACCTACTCACCAGCCCATATACTGCGTCGAGTAGTGAATAGACCCTTGGTGTGTTAAGTATACTAAGCCTACTAATGTTCTCAGCGAACCTTGATTGTAACAATTATCTAGCGCTCCTTCGGTATATATTTCGTTAATAGAAATAAAAGTATTTAGTTTATAAATAGAGATATTATAATTTATTTTTTATAGGATTTATCTCGGTCTATCCTTTATTAAACTCGTTTTAATAGATAATTATTATTTTTAATTATATTTATAACGCTCTTATATTTTTATAATTTATAATATTATATAACTCGAATTCGGTATTCGGATTAGCCCTAGCCTAGATTTAAATTAAATTTAATTTAAACCTAACCTAGATCTAGGCTAGGGCTAATCCGATATATATTTATTTATTATTATTATATATATAATTCTACCCTCTTTCCTATATATTAAAATAAACCTATTTTATATCTCGACTAGTTAGTATATTTTATATTACCGAATAATATTTAAATCTATATATATACGACCTAGTAATATATTAAATTGTAAAATTAAATTAAATTATACTTTTTACGTGTCGTAATACGACTTTAATTAATTAAAGAATTTATAATAATAACTCTTTCGATAAGGTTAAAGGTTAATTTTAATAATAAATTATATTAAAACTCCTAAAGTAAATCTCGGCTATAAATAATTTACTTATTCCGATATATAAATAATAGTATATATTAAGAATACGTTAATTATAAGTCCTTCTAGTATATATTAATTAATATTAACTATTAATAAAGACGAAGAAAGTATATACGGAGGTAAAGAGGTCGATATTAAAGCCGATAATAATAGTATTAGACTTCCTACCCCGAAGCGACGGAAAATAAATAATATATTTTAATTAAACGGATTAAATAGGGCCACGCTATATATATATATATATATTTTATATAGAAGTTAATAATATAATTAATTTTTCTATAATCTTTATTATTTATCGGCCGTTATATATCCTCGTCCTCGTCCTATCTTAACTTTCATATATATAAATTAAGAGATACGAGGTCTTCTAGTAATATATTATATAAACTTTTAACGAAATATTATTATAATTATAACGCGTTATATTTAAAAAACGAGTCGTTACTACTATAGGCGGGCGTAGGATATTATATTAAATCGATATTATATATTTAAGGCCACGAGGTCGTTCTTTAATATATAAAATAAATAATATTAATAACCCTTATTACGGGATATAAGGACTCGGGATATAATCTATAAATAAACTCTAATAAAAAAAACGAAGTTAGCGCTTTAATTTAGAAACTTTAATATAATATTATTAATAAATATAATAAGGCCCTCGGGCTAAAGAATAGAGTAGTAAAGAAAACTCTAAATTCGACGGAGGCCCGAGAGATATTAGTCTACCGTATTTAAATTAAAAATATACTAATCGAAATTAATTATTTAATTATATCGGTAATTTCCGCGCCCTAATAATAATAAGGGTTCGATAAGTCGTAATAATATATTATATTTTTTCTATAATAAAACGAAATATTAAAGAGATAATTACTACTAAAATAAAGAATAGAAGATAAATATATAATTATAATAACGATATAAATCTTAATATTTCCTTATTAAGATTTAATATTAATTATTAATAAATTTAAACTATTTTACCGCTTCCTTAGAGATCTAGTAATAAAAGTTATAATTTTATTATTCCTTTAATTAGACCTAGGTTAACTAGGAATTTATAATAATATTAAATATATATTTAGGCCCTTAACGGGAACTATAATAATTATAGTCTACGTTATAATTTATTATATTATTAAAGAATATGAAATAAGGAAGTAGATACGGATTAAATTCGAAAGCGAATATATTAAAAATAAATTAAACTCGACCCTTTTCTTTATATCTTTTAATATTAATAAGAAATAATATAAAATTATAGATTTAAATAAAGAAAACGTAGGAGGAATAAATATTTATATAATAAAATATAATAGTAGAGACTTTATCGGGTAGGATTAACTAAGAAATAAAAAGAGAAGAGATACCGGTAGATAATATAAACGATTTCGTCTATAAATAAAAAGATAAAATCGATAATTTAGTCGGTTATAAAGGTTTTTATATTATATTTAATTATCTCTTAATTATTAATAAAACTACTATAAATTCACCGGCTCCTCGATAATATAATATATAAAAGGACGAGATAAATATTATAAAAAGAGATAATATAAAAGAAAGAAATACTAGTAGATCTCGGAAAAACGAGTTATTTATTTTTATAAAGGTAAATATTTCTCTTATTTTAATAAAACTAAACTAACGGACGAGGTATTAATAAAAACTCTAATTTATTAAATAATATTTAACGAGGTATAAAAAGAGGTAGAGTCTTTTATAATTTATTATTATTCCTCGAATATTAATATAATTATTTAGGCGGATACTCTAGTAGCTTCGTTTAATAAATTAGTAGAAAACCGAGGTAATAATATATAAAGCGTAGAAAACCTTATAAATCGCGAAATAATATAGTATTATAATACTATATTTATTATATATATATATTAATATTATATACTAAATAGTAATTACCGGTTTTTATTATATAAAAACTTAAAGATATTAAATTTAACGAATAAATTAATTATTTTAATATTAATAAAAATCCTACCGAGCCTATACTATATATATTTAAACTCTCTACTATATACGAAGGCTTCCGAAAGAGGTTAAAGTTTAAAAAGAAAGAAAAGAAAATAATATAATAAAAAGAATAGAGTTAAAATTATATAGTAGACGATACGCGTATATAAAATATAGTACTCGAGACTATAAAAAAGGAGAAGTATATTATTCTAATATAGACTACCTAGGCTAATAACCCGGACGATAAATAAGAGATAAATTATAAATATAATAGATTATTTTTATAATTAAAAATAATAACGGCCTAGATTTAGTCTAGATTTAATTTATATCTAAATTAAATCTAGGTTAAATCTAGGTATAAGTTAATTTACAAGAATAAATAGTAATAGTTTTTTAGTAAACGGATTTTAGGATATTTATAACTCCTTTATAATATAACGAGTAGATAAAGTAGAATATATATTAATTAATTAATATATATATTAAGATCTAAATACGATAACGATATTAAAGGCGCTAGTAGTAATAATTATAATAATAATACTATTATTATTTAAAGTATAAATAGTATATTTAAAATATTATAGAATAATATTAAAAATTATCTATTTATTATTATTTACCCGTTAAATATTAATTATATTAAAATTAGTTATATAAGTATATTTTGGGTACTAAATATACTAAAATTAATTATATAACTATATTTTAGTTATATAATATATTTAGAATACTCGATATAAATAGGTATATATTTCTAGTATTTTATATAATTTCGGTATAAAATACGTAAAAATCGGGGTTTCCTAAATTATTAATAATTATTATTTTTATAAAGCTCGCGGCTTTATTACTTTTATATTAATAAATTAATTCTAAATTTCCTAGCCTAATTTAAAATTATCTCTTTTATTAATAATATTAACTAGTTACTACTCGAAATTATATAAATTAAATTAATCGGTTATTTTTTTTAAGGGATATTATTTACTATAAACTTTTATTAACGCGTAGAGTAATTAAAATAATTAGAAAGAAATTAATTTATTAATTATCTATTTCTATTTATAATTTTATTAATATATCTTTTCACTACTCCCTCTCCTCTCGACGACGGCGACGTATTTTTAATTTATTATAACGGGTAACCTCTATTTTTTATTTTTACTACTCTTTTTACTCCCGTTCTCGATTATATTAAATAATAGTAGTTTATTTATTAAATACTTTATTCTAGGCCGTATAAATATACCGAGTAGTAATAATATTACTATTCTAGTTATTTAATTTAACTACGTCGAAAGTATTACTACCTCGCGAAAGAAATAGTAGCGACGAAGGTTTAGTATATTTATTTTTAATATAATATTACTATTTCTTTTACTACCGGTTTTTATTCTATTTTTAATATAACCTTCGCTCGAGTTCTTTTTAATTAAACTCTTCCGACGATAACGTTATTAATTCGGTATCGTTACGTTTTACCTACTCCCTAAGATATTCTTTATTAATATATTTTTCTTATTCTACTCGCTCTAGCTTTTTTTATTCTCTTTATTCTTCTTATTCCCTTTACTCCTTACGTAGTTATTAAAGACGCGCCCGTTCTAGTTACTTCTTACGCGCAGCTAAGATACGGGGAGTATCTTCGTATTCTTGACGCTTTTATAGCTGTGCCTCCCGTTAACGTTATTTAAGCTAGGTATAAATAGACGGCTTTCTATTCCTAGTAAGAGATTTAGGGTTAGTAAGGGGCTCGTTTCGACTACGGCGACCGGAAGATATAGTGTTATAACTCCAGAAATTAACGCTAGTAGTTATATCCAAGCTTTACTTGCTGCTAAAAGGGCGATAATTATATTTGTTTTAATGGTTATTGATATCTCTGCCTATTTGCTAGTAATCATGGGCCAGTTGCGCGGGGAAAAAAAGAAAAGAAAAAGTGCCAAGGATTCCACAGCTTTCTGCACACGCTAAACCGAGGAACCTAGCCCAGGAGGCCTCCAAACATTCTAAAGCGACGGCAGGGCACGACCCTAGTCAATGCATGATGCGTGTATCACGCCTTCAAGATAGAAACGCACGTGATAAGAGTAGTTCTATGAAGGCGTAGATCAGAGTACCGCGCAAACGGATCGTAATGCATATTCGATGGCCTACCGATACCTACTGGAGTGCGCATATCCTTGGTTCAACGCAATGGGGGAGAATATCGTACGAGAAAAAAGGATGATGATGTCTTGGCTGAGGGAAGTTGAGTACTCAGGGATCAGGAAATATAGGCTTAAATCGTGTATAATGATTTAAATTTCGACGTTTCGGTCGACTTTAACCTGATGATCGACGACAGCAGATAAACACACATTCGCTAATTCAAAGGCGATAGTCGGCTATCGATAGTTGCCTCCTTGGGCCACCCTTGATAGATGTAGTAGCAATCCTGCAGACAAAGTTGGCATGATCAAGCAATCCAGATTCTGGTGTCTGTGACTCCAGTAACTGGGCTTTTAGCGCAAGGCCTTTGCCCAAGATAATGCAGGCTGCCCACAGGCGGATATTGTACGTTAGTAGCATTACAGCTCGAGTGACGTGTTTGCTAATCTTGAAGACCTGACTGAGCTTGCTTTGCTAGATTGATTCATCTTCTTGACAAGGACCCACGATATTAAGCTACAACAGTGACAGCATTGCCGCTACAGCTCCAAGGCTCATCATGTAAGTCCCCACACCTCCCACGACTTGCGAATGTACAGCCGCAGAATCAGCATTCGGATTGAGTTCAAGTCCTGCAGCCGGTGCTTTATTGTCAATGCTCCACGTCTGGCGAGCGGAATTGCTGGTGTTGCTGATCCAGAATTCGTTACTGTACACGTTTGTCCCACCACCTTCTGTACTATTATAGGGGTCTAGATCATGTAGAATTAGTACACATGGACTATCCCATGAACCGGTGGCGATTGGGTTCGTTTGGCTTGGCGGCAGGACTCAGCCCTATAAACGAACCCTCTACCGGTTCATGGGATAAGGTTGATAAGTCTCGAGGTGAAGTGGAAACTGAGTTGTGGACGAATCGGAAAGAGTTGTGAGATTCAGTGTCACGGCTGGCTCAGTTTGATACCCTGCAAAATTGCGTCAGTAGAAATCCTTCTTGCGGAAAAATTGGCGGATGCGGACATGTGAAGCTACTCGACGTGTTGCGGGTCCAGCACTCGATTTGCAGAGTTGGAATATATTGTGCTCCATTAGAGGCCCCTGAGACGGCAATGGTGTCCTTGTCGGAAACCTTGATGCCGTTGTCGTAACCATTGATGAACTCTGGATAGGTAAAACTATATAGGGGCACTGCTGCAGGTATGTACGATGCAGCTGAGGATGTCACAATTGGGGTGGATGTATAAGTGGTGGGATTTGAGTTCGAAAGGTTCTGCGAGGATACTTGTGAACGATCCGGAAAAAGCTGAGGAACAACGCGGAAGCATGCAAAGTCTTGCAAATGGAGGCCATGTCTTTGGTAAATCGTCGATGAGTGGCAATTGTCGGCTTCAATAGCAAAGAATTTGATTGAGGTGGCGGGCTCTTATTGTTTGTTGGTAATGAGTACGGTTCATATATAGGAGAAGTAGAAATATGAAGAACACAAAGACGGGCTGAGGACGAGGCCGAGTCTGCTGCGCCTAGCGCGAGTGTGAGAGGTCCTGTCGCCGCCAATTCAGCGGTAGCGAGGTAATAGGGTTTTGCGGGTAAAGAGGGCGAAGTCTCAGACTTGTTTCATCACCCAACCAGAGCTTTTATAGGCATCTTGAATTTCGTCTTAGTATTTTTGTCCTCCCTTGCTATAGCGAAGAGAGCGACCAATTAGTATCTTAGTAATCTAGACAAACAGTAAGGTTGACTTGGTATGCGAGGATAGAGGTCAACAAGGAAGCATAATTGACGGAAGATTGGATTGCGCTTATAGCGTTTCAAGCTTCGATCGTATGTTGCCTGTAGCTATTCTTAGCTATGCAGTGGCTTTTTAGGCTTCCAGATGCTTTAGATACGTGTTCTATCACTTCGCCTTCGTCTGTTCAGTCTGGTACATCCTTACAGACGGCTAGAGGGCCCTTCGCAGAAGCGTCATCTCATGGCGATGCTTGAAATTAAGTTTTTCAGACCCGGGGCATTGAAAACTCGAGCTTTCTCGCAGTAAGGATCCTCCACGCCCAAACAGTCCACGTAAATTGTGGATGTCAGGGAGCATGGTGTCAAACAGGGTTTGTGTGAAAAGGGCACCGAGGACATGCCTCAATGCCGACGCACTGGAACAGTATAGATATATATGTATCTCGAGGCACATCAAAGTAGAGAGCTTCTTTCTACGCTATATACCAAAGTCATTACCTATATAGTTTCGATCGTATGTTGCATGAAGAAGTATTGCACGTAATACTAGATTTCCAAGTAATGCCAGACCGCATACACAGCTGTACAAGGCTTGTGACACTGCAACCAATTCTGTCTTCCAAGTAAAACCAATCCCTTCCATCTTCAAACAAGCTGCCCGTTAGGTAATGACTGCATGCTGCGAAACCAGACTATGACGAGTATCTCAATCAACGAAAGGATCGTCCAATCCTCCTTTTTGCGAATCCTTGGGTATTTCTGGGCCTTTCTTCTTTCGTCCTCCGCCATTCTTCGACTTACCAGCAGTAGAACTTCCAAAGCCAAAGGAAGGCATGTATGAGCCGTAGCCCGAGCTTTGTGCTTTGGGAGTCTTGCTTCCTTCAGACTCGCTTGGAATGCTATCGGCTTTGTCTTCGGCTGCTTGAGGAGGTTCTTCTTCCGGCTGACTGTCCTCGCCTTTCGGCTTCTCAGCAGCACTCTCGACGTTCTTCTCTTCTTGGACAACCTTGCTCTCCTCTTCGTCTTTAGTAGTCTCCAACTCTTCGGCGGGGGTTGTCGACGGCGCCTCCTCGGGTGCCTCAGCAGCAGCCTCATCCTTACGACTCTCCGAATTTTCGGTCTCGGATGTGCTCGGCGTCTCTTTAAAGACTGCTTCTTCTGCCTTCTTCGAGGAAGAGCCAAATCCAAAGGACGGGATGTAGCTTGTGGCACCTCCGGAAGCCGGCGCTTTCTTGGTGGCTTTGGGAGTTCCTTCCTGATTATCTTGAGGAGCGCCAGTGGCCTTCTCAGATGGTGTTGGAGCATCTTTATTTTTGTCTTGCGCATCGAGAGCCGGCGTTGGTGGCTCTTCTGTCGAGGGAGTCAAAATCTTTTCTTCATCCGTCGTTGTAGTTGGTGTAAGGACCGGCTTGCTGGAGCTGCCTTGTGTGCTCACACTTCCCGCTCTCTTTGGGACGAACTTCTCGGACTCTCTGCGTGTCGACTTGGCCAGCCCTCCAGAACTTGGGCGTTTTCCCTTGGGGTCTTTTTGCAGCTGCGTGGACGTCCCCAATTTGGCCTTAGCGTCGCCGGTAGACGCTTTTGGTGTCCCACTCGATCGGAAGCTGGGGATGTAGCCACTAGGTATATAGCCTGCAGCTGTGGCAAGATATGTGTTCGGCGCAGCTGACGAGGCCGTGCTCTGCGCCTGGGCGACTCTGTCAGTCGCAACTTCCTGACCTTCGGCTCCACCTGACCGAGAGATGTACACCGCTTCCTTCGCCCGCTGGTACATCGATTTGGTGGCTGCATCGGTGGCCTTGTTGGCCGTCTTTGTACTACCTTTGACCGTGCTTTGTGGATTGGATTTGGCATCTTCGACATCGCTGGTACTAGGGACTGATGGGGGTGATAGGTATAGTTGTTCCACAGCCCATTGCATCAGACCCTTCTGCGTCTTTTGATGCACTTCCTTTTCCATAGCCTTGGCCTGCTTGTCCGCATCTGCATCACTGAGCTTCTTTGAGGTGGCTTGTTTACGACGCTTCTGGTATTTTTCGTAAGCTTCGCCTGCCAGATCCTTCGCGTCTTGTGTGTAGTCTTGCTTGTTCTCTTCCTCAACCATCGTTTTGAATGCCTCGGCTTCTTTGGCAACTTCATCTTTGTCAATGTCTTCGAAGCCGATCTTCTGGAGGATAGATCCGATGAGATACCTATAGCGTAGGTGGCCCGAGACACTCTCCGACACATCTACATTCTCGACACCGAGAAGCCCGGAGATGGGCATCAAACCAGCTACACCATATTGAAGGCTAGATGCTCGGTGAAGGAAGCCGAGCAGGTAGTCATTCTGCGAATATACATTAACCACCCGACCGCTGACAGCTGTGCGCATGATACGCCAGGCGCTGATATCTGAAGGGATTGGGGCTCCAATCATGACAACTGACTCGACCAGGCCGAATGCTTTACGCTCGGCCAGCGAGGTCAGACAAGACCATATAACCCTTGCACCTACTGAGTAGCCAATGAGGGTGACTGGCCGTTCGCCTTGGGTTCGACTGATGAGTGCTTCAGCGAGGACCTTTCCGGCCTTTTCAGCACGAGTTTTAGCCAAGCTGAAGGGATTCTCAACTACACGTGCAATCTTAACGAGCGCGAGTGGCCAAATGGCGGAAGAAAGCTCAGTATAGGCTGCCCTCGTTGCGAATGCAGATTGAGCATAGCCATAGGCTGAGTTCGCGGCCATGGTATTGAAGCTCTGTCCCATCTTCATAAGTGTTTCAAGCTCGAAACGGAGCGCGAACACCTCAGCACTGGGGCTGAGAACGCGCCATGGTGTTACAACCTCCTCCTTCTCCAGAAGCCAGCCAGTAACGGCGATGATAACCCGCAAGCGGCGATTATCTGTGGCAGCATCCACCGAGTCGTCGTGCTCTTTGCGCTCTCCATGGACAGGTAGGAATGCAAAGTCTTGAACATCAGCTGAGAGATTGCGCATCATATCGCTAGTCATACGACCTCCGTAAGCTCCAAAGAGACTGCCAACGAGATAGGTGTTTCCTGCAACTGTTCCAAGGTACCCTGCAGCTGCAGAAGCCCCTAGACCAAGTTCACTCATCGCAGTACCAACACTGGCTGCGATTAAAGGCGCAGCATACCCACCGGAGAGTCCAATGACCGCTGCGCCAGCAACAGTCGCTAGCCTCATTTTCCACTTGCGTGATTCCTCGCTTTCCTTTCCTTTCTTCATGGCCTCTTGGCTTGCAGACATTTGCTTGGCTACTTCAAGAAGACCCTTTGCCGTCTTCTCCTCGTCTTCTCGGAGGTACTTTAGCCCCAATTTGAGACTGGAAGCTAAGTAGAGTAGGAAGACCCGAGAAGCGGCTGTATAATGCTCAGAGCTCAATAGCAATAGAAGAAATGAATGTAGCACAAGTGCGCGCTTCGATATGGACAATGTCGTCAGAGATGTGGAGATTCGAGGAAACAGTTGCTCAAGCTTTGGTGGAGTATAGGTCTCGTCTTTAGCTTTGGCATCGATCTTCTGAACTTGTCCTAAGGAAGCGCCTTTGTCTTCTGCGACCTGCGCTGGCTGCTGTGAGGCTTCTTTGGGCTTGACGGTCTCTTTGACGCGTTTCAGAAAGCTAGCTCGCCACTCATCAAACCACTTGAGGCTTGCTTTCTTCAAATCCTTCATCTTGGGCGCTGATAGTTCCTTCTGCCTCTCGTCGCGTACTTTCCGCTCTTTGTCGTATGCACTTACGTCGACAGTACCAGGGTCAAAGTCTAGATTTGCAAAACCATCTTCTTTGGAATTTTCTTTCTTGATCTTTTTGAGGGTAGCAGTAGCGTCAAAGTTCTCCTCAATAGTCTGCCGCATACGTTTTGTAATTCCCGAAGTCAATCGTATCAGGTCCTCACACTGGGTGTCCGACAGGATGGACTTTAGGTCTTGCTCCTCTTCGTCAATCTTGTGAGCTACATTGCCTTTCTTGCCATTCTGAGCATCGACCCGCTTCATCTTGGCTTCGATTTCTTTCTCGAGCGCCGCTGAGGACTTCTGTCCTTCTGCAGGCGCTGAGGGCTCGGCATCCTGTTTTTTGGGAAGCTTAGGAGGTTTCCGCTTTTCACCAGCAGCCATCGGCTTGCCAGAGAGATTCGAAGACGTTCGTGGTGCCTTGGAAGGCTTTTTTGGTAAAGAGGGTGCAGGACTCCCTACACTATTGTCTTTGCGTGGAAGTTTGGGAGGGGCTTTCTTAGGCCCAGATCCTGATTTTGCGGGGTTAAAAGGCGGCCGAACAGAAGAAGCTGAAGGCTTTGGTGCCGCGATAGATGATCTGCGACTTGTATCACTTTGCTCGGTAGCTGAGGACGTATCCACGCTCTTCTTAGATGCAGGCATACCAGATTTACGTTGGGTATTCATGTTGATGGTGCCGTGAAAAAGCGGTAGATACATGAGATGGCCGGAACGGTTAAGTTTATACACAAGAATATGACATAAAGGAAGTGGTGGTGGTGTCAATGCTGCGGGTACTAAACGTCGATGACACAAGAGTTCAACGGTCGATGAAAACTTGGTTCAGCTTCTGCAGATCTTGGAAACGGAGATAATTTCCGTTAAATCCAGCTTATGTAAGCAAGGATCCGGCAATAAGTAGGCCTCCTGAGACTACGAGGCGCATCAATGCGCGGAATCTACCGGTAATGGCAGTATCTCTGTCTCGGTCATGCTATTACGACCTACCTGGACAACGAAGATAAAGCTATAGCAGTACTCAACTGACGCAAGTCGAGCATGGCGTCTCAATACCGCAGCGTTGTCAAGGCGCCTGGTGGAACGTTCACAACAAGCATGGGTTTGTGGCTTTCGACTCTCAACCCACCTATTCAGTGTGCTAATGTATCCTCTGTTAGATGTATCTCCAGCCTTGAATCGCCTCCACAATTCCACTACTTCCTCCAATTGCCCCTCGAGCTGCGCACCAAAACAACAAATTCGCTTTTCATAATCGAGATTATGATTTGTAGTACAGCTTCATGAGGCCCGCATGTTTTATGCCTAACAGAAGCCGCACAAGGAGTGGCAAGAGTGTATGACCCTTCTCGGAAGATCCGTGGGAAAGACAGCGCGCTTTGGAAGGTACGCCCAGACTCGCGGTAGTCTTTGAATGCTCGCAAACATACTTGCGAGGCAGGGGAGATACCTTATGGCAATAGCACTACAATTCAGACAATTGGAATGGACGGAACGCTTGAAAAGACCATTGGAGTAGGAAACGAAATGTCGGGCATTGGCACCAGGAAATAGATGTTGTCCGTCACGTTCGTATAGTCTTGCGCCTACCGACGATCTTGAAGATAGCCACTCAATCCGAGAGATTGTTCGCCTAGACATACTATACGATGGTGTGGTACGGGCAAAGCCACTTAAATCTTTGAAGGGATCGAGAGGACAATCATAAAATACTGCTCACGAAAAATACCTCTTCTCGAGTACATAGGCTCCTATGGTAGCCACCCTCGAGTCTTCTTGCCAATTTTCATCAGAGCTAGTGTGAATTTTTCTAAGTTCAAGCTTCGCTTCCAGACCGCATACCGACTAAAGTCGTTCGCCGACAGCGCAGAGTCTCAAGTGCACAACAACATTGAGACCTGGCGAGTGCAGCGCAGCAGTGATCGATCAGCTCGTTCGTTTGAAGAACGTTGAGCAGATATTGCTTCTGCATGACGCCGGAATTTACCCATATGCCATGCTTCAGATGTTCCTGAATGACTGGTCATAGCTCAAGCATGCGTTGCCTTGCTTGGGCGATGTGGGCGTTCAGGACCCGAGAGACGATGGTCCATTCATTGGAACAGAGTCTCTTCGGAAATCCTTGGAGAATGGTTATGTCAATGATGCAAGAGCAGTTCTGGGTGATCGAACGGAGGAATCCGATGACTCGAGCTTGTATTCCCAACCAATCTACTTCAGCAGCCCGGTCTTCCGGCTGAAGGGTGCTGCGGACTACTACTCCAAATGTTGGTTTCTTTTCTGCTTTAGAGATGACCCCACGGAATCAGGTAGACGGTGCGGGAAGCGCCCAAGATTGCGCAGATTGTCAGCATGCCCTCAACGCCTTGGTCCTTTGAGCGTTGATTGGGTCTGTGGAGCTGCAGGGTCCCATCGTCCTGACACCTTGCATAAACACCCCACCTTCCTCCCCAGCGCTCACTGCTTTGCACGACATGAACTCCCACATCCACTCGTTCAACTATCGTGATGGCAAGTCCTTCTAGATACCTGAAATTGGTCGACGAGCCAGGTGCGGCTAAGTCGGCTGGAGATTGCCACGTCTGCCTCGAAATGGCACAAGGCAAGCCGCTGAAACAACAGCTGACTCCCGCAAAGACCTGTCAGCTCTGCAGCAACCATTTCTGCGAAAATCATAAGGGAAAAGACTCAGGCGTTTGCGAGATCGAACACGAAACCTACTACAACAACCCAGCTCATCGCACTCGTCATGCTCCCATGGAGATCTTCCCATCTCTTGAGGCAAGGGCAATGAGGCTAGGAAACACCAAGTCTGATCCATCTGAGGTATTGAGCACATACTGCGTCTAAGGCCTTGATGTTGACGCTGTCTAGCAAGGATCAGGATCGTTAACGCAGGTGTTATCCAACTGAGACCATGTTTTTTGTTAGAAGATGAAAAAACGATCAGAAGTACGGGCGCTTGTAACGATTCTCTTCTCAAGTGACGGGCTATGTGCCTGGAGTGGACATTTCGTCACCTTTCAGCGCTTAAACGAAGGTGCTTCTTCATATTTTACGCCGTTCTCCTATCTTCACGATATATGAATTTTATTTTTTAATGCCCTCAGACTCCTTAATTCGACTAGCACTTTTCGACCGTCATTATCGTCCCCTCTGTTGATCTCTAGTAGTTGCATACCTCTTCCACTTGCTAGGTTGCACGAATCTAGTAATTGGTACAACCGCGGTTGTGACAGTAGGCCCACATACTCGCAGTATGATTGTTTTGCGATGCCAACTCCACCTTAACTCGGATTATTGTTAGAGCTAAGACTCTACCTTGTAACATCAGGAAGGCTATGAAGCCGCGTATCATACGCAGAGACTCCGATACTATGTGTGGATTAAGGGAAGGGCACGACACCCTTCAGAATAGCTTCAACCATCTCGAGCACGTCCACATTCTTTGGATGTTGGATGTGACCGGCTGGAATACCGGCATTGATCGGGTGTGACTGCATTTCCGCGGATCTTGAAACCATGCTGGAGTCTTGTTTGGAGGTGTTTCCATGGCGCGCTAGATTTGGCCAACAAAAGAAATAAAGACTTAGGTAAAGGTACATGCATACCGAGCTGGTGAATTTTCTCTTTCGAGATGTCATTCTGCGAGTACATGCATGGCAACTGCTCTCTAGCTTCCTTTGTCTGACTTTATCCGATGTCAGTACCCTTCTGCCCCACAAGCTTTACTCGGCAGACTTAAAAGAATGCTTGACAGAGGAAATGCCCTCCAGTGTAGTCGTCAGCATCCTGCTGCCTTTGACCTCGGCCTCCATGGCCTTTAATTCCTCCACGTCCCAGTTCGCCCACGCCACCTTGCCCTTGAGAAAACGCGCTTCGGGACTCGCAAGCCAGACAATGAAGTGAGCTGAAAGATTAGCTATAAAAAGAACTTCTTAGCATGTGTCTCGTCCAGGACAGTAGTCCACTCACCATCATCGAATACTGAGAAACTGGCCCCCGCTGCGAGACTCTTGCGGACCATATCAGTAAGAACGATCCCAGGATGGACATTGACAACATGTAAGTCTGGATTCTCCGCTTGCACACAATCGAAGAACTTCGACTGTGCAAGCTTAGAAGACGCATAGGATGAGCAGTGGGACATGGGGGGTCCCTGCGCTATGGCGGTCGTTACATTGATCAGGATCGCATTGGGGGCTGCCGCTTTGAGGAATGCCTGTGTGACAATGAAAGCGCCTTTGACGTTGATTTCGAAACCAGACCACCAGTCATCAATGCCAGAGTCGGCAATTGTAGCAACCGCAGATAGGTGGCCTGCAATGTTCACCAGGATATCGACTTTTCCAAGGGAAGCGAAGACGGCGTCAACTGCCTTCTGATCGATGACATCAGCCAGCGCGGGGCAGACGTTGACTTCTGGGTAAGAGGCTTGGATGTCTTTCTTCGCAGCCAGCAATTTCTCCTCGGTTCGACCTGTGATGACTACTTGAGCTGCCCCAGCTGCGGCAAAAGCACGGGCGGTTGCGAAACCGATCCCAGAGCCCCCGCCAGTGATAAGAACCTACATTACCGAGTTAGCTCCGTCAAAACGAGGAGATTGCTGCTAGAAGAACACTCACTGTTTTGCCAGCGACAGAAAGAGAAGGCTTGGTGGGAGAGATCGCGGGGTAGGAGGCGTTGTGCCAGGTTTTCGTGAGCGATGGAAGATCCATCGCGAGAGATTTCGTGTTACGAGCTGTAACGAAGGCCGTCTTCTGCGAGGTTCTCCGCTGTATCAGTGAGTAAGTCTTGGAGAACTAGGCGATGCTGTGTTGCCCTCTTTTTGAGGTGCAGTCATGCACGGACATGTTATCCCACAGTCACGTGTTGTCAGCTTCACTCTTTTGTGTAACCTCTGCATGTTGAGATTGGGGATACAGCTGTGACAGCCAAAGATTGCAAGTGAAGTTTTTGAATTAATGAATTCGGTACGGCACTTAGCCGAGGTATCACTCTTGCAACTTTAGTCCTGTAATATGGTTACGGCTCGGCGGTCATTTACATTGATGGGTAGAAAGTGTGCTAAAATAGGCCTATAACTCGATGTGAGCATCGTGACGTAGACATTACCTGCTCCTTGCCAGTCAGCGAGGCTGTGACGATTTTGAGCTCCGCCAAAACGATATTTTGGCACGTATCTCAAATTTTTGGATTGCAATTTCAGCAGGTACATGGTTACTCCCGGGTGTCCCTTCACTGAGCAAAATCTCGTTGGCGGTGTGCTTGTTGGAATTAATTCCTGTGCTGAGCGTCTCCAGGTTCAAGCAGACCGGAAATTAAAAACTCGAAGCTGCTATCAATCCTGCATGGGAGAGACTTCGCGCGTGTAGAGGCGAAGGCGCCTATGCGATGGCAGAATTGGGCACTTTGGCCCATTGCAGATGCGATTTCCTACACGCAAGACAAAACATCAAAGCACCAACTCACATAAATTACTGCTCGCTCTTCTGGTAAATTTACTATTAGGCTTCTGTTCTGGATTTCCACACACGATCTAGCCAAGCGTTTCCTCCCGGGATGAGAAACTCGATATTTATCCGGCTTACTCTGTGTTTCTGCTTTTGTGCCCTCGGCTTTACAGCGCCACCCATCGCGGCCGTCATTCCCAATGCCCTCGTCCAAGCCAATGAAGAATTCAGCTCAAATACTACAGTCAATATCACCGTCCCAATCCCTTCGAAGTAGGGCGAATCTCTCACAAATTTCCAGACACCAATCTATCATGCTGACTTGAACAGTGTCGTGCCGAAGGACCCTTTCGACTCTCCCGTCCTTGCTTCGGACTTGACAAAAAGGTTTCAGGGATTCGGGCCCGGCGTCGTCATACCTCCTGGAGACGTAGACTTTTGCCTCCTGCAAGCAGCGAACCTTGCAAACATGCATTTCGGCTCTGATAAACCCATGAGCGCGAATGCAATTCAGACCAATTCTGGCTCTGTCCGTCTGAAAGTGTACTCGAGGAGTACACTCACGTGGGGGAAATGGGGAGCCACGATCAGAGGTATTACCGATTTTGTGCATACCTATGAATTTATCGACACGGATTTCCAGACTATTGGAGGCGGCCTGCTTTCTAATCATTGAGTAGTAACCGCACTGGTATGAATCGTTGCACTGGCAATGCAAATGGAATTATCCTCTAAGTTTCCAGGTCTTGAAGGTACATCGCATATCGCAAGTCCCTGTATGGGCTTGCCAGACTCTCTTCGATGAGATCTTGATTGCTTGATCCTTTTCCTGCTCACATTTTGCTGCGGCGGATTTTCAAAGATGGGTCCGTGGAAGCGTTCGTCGCATCGCTTTTGTGCTTTTTTTTTTTTTTTTTTCTTGTTTCTGTTAATGCTTTATCATGGCTTCCATCCAAAGGAGCACTGGTTTGTAGCTGGCGAACGACGAATGTCCGGAGGCAATCCACTTGATGAACAGCAAAAGCCTAGGTTCCCTTACAGCGGCTTGACGTGTTACGGTCGAAATTTCACTTTTAGTATCTGGAGATTAGGTTTTCTGTATCGCCATCCGCGTAACCTATGTCGCGATGGTGGACCACGGGAGATTGGTAGAAGGCGCACAAAGGAGCATTTGACAATGATTATAACGTGTTGACTACATTTTCCAGGGATTACAAATGTCATTCGATAAACGGCACCGCAAAGCCATCGCTGGCTTCGGAACTCGCGGAATATACCTCTTCAGAGTCTAAAGTAGAGACGACGCCACGTCCTCATTCTTCATGAGCATGCACGTGCCCCCTCCGTAACTGCAATTGAAGCCATGGCGGTCCCTGGCTCTAACAGACTTTCCTGCTCTATCCGTGAGTTCTAGCAGGTGGAAGTATGACCTAATCATGTGCAACATACCGGCCGGTCATCAGTCCGAAAAACGAAAAATTCGAGGGCGAGTACGACATTCGGCTAGACCTAGAAGCGTAAAGCGCGACGGTGCCGATGAACCCTGCACCGCCCTATGACCCAATGACGTGCATCAGCTGACGATATAAATAGAAACTGCCGTTAGCACCTTCGACATACATAAACAATTCCTGTGGCCTGCCATCCAGATAAATACACATTCTCGCTCAATACGTACAGCCATGGCAGCCAACGACTATTACACTGGTGCACAGAACTTCCCACCACATCCCCAGTCACAGCAAGCTCCCCCACCTCCATATAGCGCAAACTACGGACAGCACCCACCTCGACCGCAACCTTCGCCACAACCTTCACAACAAAACAAAATGGATTACCACCCAACGCAACCCGGGGCACCATGGCAGCAAGCATACAATAGCCAGCATCACCCCAGTCAGCACTACTACCAACCTCACTCGGCGCAACAACATTTTCCACCTCAAGTAAGTCTTGCGCCTCGAAGCATAGTCTTCCCTAGTGGAGAAATAGAACACTGATTCTTGTCCACAGCGTTATCCGCAGCAACAAACATACCCGCAACAACCATATCAAACCCGACCAAACGGTCGCTACTCCTCTAAGTCAGACGACTACGACCGTCCGGCGCATCACAGCTACAAACACAAACACAAGAAAGATCATGACAAGAGCAAAGGGTCGAGAGACACATTCTTAGGCGCAGGCGCTGGGGCCATCATCGGCGATGTTCTGATCGGACCTGGTGTCGGAACGCTGGGCGCAGCCATTCTAGGCGGTTTAGGAGGCAATGCGCATGCGAAAAACAAGAAGGATAAGAGCAGAAGCCGCAGCCGGGATAGGAGAAGTCGGAGCAGAGACAGTCGATGATGAACCCGGTATAATGGCAGAACAACAATGAGCCGTGGCATTCACACCTGCATTCAGCATGCGACGCTCGCCAATGACGGCGCTGGACTTGCTCATCGCTGGCCGAGAGCTTTGTATAAAATTTGATGCAATACATACTCCTCGTGCTGGTCATATGTATAAAGATAATAAGTCATGTAAGATTCGATACCCTGATATCCTTTGAAGACTGCTTCCAATGCCTAGCGTTCATTCTCAAAATAATGACCACATGCTTGACGCGTCTGCTTTGTGTGATAATTAAGCGTCTTTCTGACCATCTGTTGACACTGTTGGTTCATGAATGCATATCCGAGCAAGCAGAAGCTACCTGACTACTTTGGCCATGGGCCAACTAGGTATGTCTTTACCCATTCATTGTGCGCTACCAGCCTTGTGAAGACCGCGCCTTTTCCTGCTCCAATCTACCCGGGCTAGATCCCTGGGGGACTTTCTGTATCTCTCGCCGAAGTTGATAGCTTGCTCTCAACGAATCATGGCAAACCACATGGTTTTCCCCGCTCCACCTGCATAATGGTGTACTCCAGTAGATAAGGTTTGCTGATATTACAACCATTCCTCCCCGTGAGATCCCGATCAATCTCAATAGAACTCAAGGCTTATTATAAAATCACCATCAAATCACAGTTCATATTCGATACCAAATCATGGCGAGCTCAAGACTGCTTCCAGAGCATCGGGGTCCCTCAGGCGTTGCTGGAATATGGACGGAAAGAGTGACATCAGAGACGATCAAAAATCAGGCAGACGCCCGAAGCAGACGCAATCTGGGTGGACCTACGAATGGACCATTACCCCATTGCTCGACGGCAAGACGGGTTATCGACTACAACAAAGTTGCTGAACTTGCTTCCACAGCCCCTCCGAGTCGCGCACCTCCCCCAACACCTCCAGCGTCGGAGCTCAGAGACACAAGCGATAGTGACACCGAAGGCGACTCATCCCAAGCCAGGATACGAGAACAACAGGCCCACATCATCAGGCTTGAGGCTGAAGTACAATCAAAACAGCATGAGATTGAGCGCTACCAAGAACAGATAGCCAACGCCAACGCGGAACAACACCAAGCGATATTAGACGACGACTTGGAAAAGATAGGAAGACTAGAGCGCCAGGTGGAAAGTCTAAGTCGTATGCTCAGAGAAGCATTGGCGCGAGAAAGAGAATTACAAGCAGACTTGGCAGATGTGAGAAGGCAATTGAACGCGTCTAGACATATCAACAACGACGAACTACAACAAACTAGATCAGCGAGCGAGGCTGGGGACCAGAGACTAAAGGAACAATTGGAAGACCTGAGACGCGATAAGACGGTCTTGCAGGACCAGCTGAGCTCCTTCACTAAACACGGCACGCAAGAGTCGACCACTGCAGAGGGCACTCGGACACAGACTTCAAAGAGACATCGGAGAATATCACAGATAATGGTCCCAAGAGGTAAAGGGGGGATTACATTTCCGGTGTGATTGCGCACGTGACCTGAGAGCATTTCTTGTCGATGTTCCTGTTGTTGCTATGTTATCGCTAGTCCGACGAGTGCTTGGTACTTGGAGCTTGCTAGAGATATATGCACTCTCGCTTAGTAAAACTGGTGGTGCGTCTTACTGGAAGACTCCCCAGCAGCTGGAGTAAGCCAGCGTTGTATGATCTGGGAAGACTTTTACTTCGTTTTCTTCTACTCCTGAAAACGACGGGCTTCATTACCTGATAGTCATACACTACTCCATACACGGCCAATGATCCCGGGGAAATAATTGAAAGACATCGCTGAAAGCCTGCTCAGTATATATCAAGACCCTGTTGCGTTTCCTTGCGAATCATAACCCTCCACCTACAACACAAACATACCTACTTTAGTCCATGATAGGCTCTCCATTTAATGCAGCTTACTGAAAGCCTTACATCAACATGCAGTCAGCCCTACGTCAGCCTGAATGCGTATTGTATGAGGTATATAAGTCAATTTATGTGGGGCATGTTGCAGCAGAATACGGCTTTGCATAAGCACTGTAGCGAGAATCTACTCAAGGTACGAAATAACAATTCCATAAATTTTGATCAAGCGGTAAGGTATAGACAAGGTAACTACTCAGGCTGTGCCGTCGAAGCTGCTGATATCGTGTGCGTTACCCATAACGTGCTCTCCATACGTGAAATATGTCTCTAGCAACGACTACTTAGTTGTTGGGATAAATGGAACATGACTGACAAGAAACCTGGCACCGCGCACTCTACTGGTAGCCCTCCTTACCCTCAATCACTCCATATGCACCACCACCCTTCCCGAACATCTTGAAAAGGTCATCGACCAGCTGCTCTGATCGCTCGTGAGCAGCAAAGTGCCCTCCGCTTTCATACTCACTTTCAAATACTACCGGCCCAAGCGTCCTGCCCCACGCCCTTGGTGGCACTTCAAGATCTTTAGGGAAGTATGCAAGACCCAATTTGACACCCCGAATATACTTTCCTATATCGCCTACCCCAGCGTGTACGGTTTCGTAGTAGATCCTTACGCTCGCAGCCGGCCCAGCAGTGGAGAACCAATATATTGACACCCAGGTCAAAATCTCATCGTCTGTCCACGGGTAGTCATCACTCCAATCATGGCGCTTTTCATAGATCCAGGCCAGGAGCGCAACGGGACTATCAGCGAGACCGTAGCCCAAAGTCTGTGGCTTTGTTGATTGGATCTGATTGTAGCCGGAGCCTTCCTTTTGGAACCATTTTGAGCGTGCGATAAACTCTTCCTCCAGCTTTGAGTATGGTGTAATGGCATGCTTGAATGCTAAAAAGGGCTGGGTAACGAAGCTTGGCGTCTCGGCAGGGTCGACGTAGTTGATGTGAGATGCTACCTCCAGTCGGTGAGGCAAATCAACACTTCAATTTTGGATAAATGTACACTACCTTTACCATTTTTGGGATACATCGAACCAATCATTCGGGTGATATGGGACCCCCAATCACCTCCCTGGGTGACTTGTCTACGTTAGTCCCATGATAATCCAATGATCACCATCGCCTTACCGTAGTGCTCGTACCCAAGCTGCAACATCAACTTGTTGAATGTCTCCGCATACTGTCTTAGTGCAAACCCGCGTTTCTTAGGACCTTCAGAGAATCCATAGCTTGGTAGAGAAGGCGCCACTACGTGAAAGGCAGGGAAATCTTTACCGCCGTTCCCAAGCAATGGCAGGATTTTGGCTACCTCGAGGAAGTTGCCAGGCCCTATTTCGTACTTAGAAGTTGCCTCATCCCGATGGTGACGTCGATTCCTTGCAGCCATGCACGAAAAGCAGAGGTATAGCATTGGACACATCACTCTTCTGATGGACAAAATGAACATTCAATGCATCAAAGCCATCCACATTGACTTTAGTCTGGAAATTAGGAAGCTTATTGATTCCTTTCTCTTGCTTCTTCCAGTCGAACTGATCCTTCCAGTAAGCTGTCAACCGCTTCACGTCTGCGAGCGGAGCTCCATAGTTCCAACCCGCACCATCCAGCTCGTCTGGGAACTCTGCGACTTCCAGCTTCGCCCGCAGTTTTCGGAGCCGACCATCAGGTACATTGATCTCGTATGGTGTTGCTCCAGCCATGACTGTTACAACAGGAAGAAAAGTGTGTCACAATGTGCGTGAATAGATGAGTATCACGAAGAAAAGTTGATTTGGCCTGAAATGCCAGCGTCAATGGGGAATCACGGGTATCTATGGGCGCTTTAATAAGGTATGCCTTAGAAAAATTCGTCGTTATGACGCCGGTGATGACGTTTTTAATATGGTATGAGTCATTTTATTTGCTATCTGAGCATCACACTTTCCGGTCGATTTCTCAGCATGATGCCAGCAAGGGAAGTCCTTAGTGAGGCAAGTTTCTTTATGGATTGGTTACAAATCGAGCCATCTGCACTAGCGGTTACATATTAGGGCTTTAACCTAATGGTCAAAATGCTGGTACAACTCAGATACCTCAGGTAGGTTCTCATGGTCATACTGTCATCATCTAATTCGACAGAGACTCGAGTGCTACTTCTAGCACATCGTCAGTCATTTTCAACCTCAATCTCCAAGTAAACTGCGCACCTAGGCTTGTGAGCCTTTCTATTTTCAACGCCTCTATTATGAGTAGACTGTATCCCCTATGCCGTTATATATAGACGCTCAAGATGGATGCTACGGGAAGGCCTTCGCCTCTCGGGATGTCGACATCCAGACCGAGTCGTAAAGGGCGCGTTGGCGCCAGTTGGTATAGATATGCGACAAACGATTTGCCTTCGCCTAGAAAGGACGGATGCGACTGCATATATATCCCGTCCTTAATGATTCTTCGCACTGCTGATGTGCGTTGCTGATCATTGTTCGCTTCAAATCGTTTCCAGCTAGCGAAGATGTTGGTGATTGACAGCTTTTGTGGTCAACTATCACTCTGGTCAGAGCTCAGCATTCTCTCTCTGTTCTTAGACCAGTTGCCTATAAGCGCTGCCTCGCCTCTTCTAGCAACGAATGTTCCACAGACTCTGAGCCTGAATCCCAGTACTGGCAACATGAGCTTGACGAATCCGTAAGAGTGACTGCGAGAAGCGAATTCAAGGAGCTAATAGATGCGCTGAAGATTGATACCACTGCGAGACTGGCCCGAAAACCCATTCGCAATCACCATTCCCACCTCAGAGCCCAACCAACACTGCCATCTTCACTTCGCCATCCTCGGTGACTATGAAGGAACGAAAGTTCAAACACACTTCCTGATCCTCGACATACTCGAATATCTTACAATCTTCAAAGACCGTCCCGATGGCAGCATCCCATACGCTTTCGACGTCAGCAACCAAAAGCTCAGATTCAACCTAGTGCCGGTACCCCAACATCCTTTAGGGAAGGAGATGGCGGTGGGCGCGCTTGACGTCTTGTATAAACTAGTCCATGATAACGAGGCCATAGAGTTCACGGCTTTGGTTGTTTGTAACATGATTTCGCTTGGGAGATTCAAAGTGCAGTTTTTGGATATCAGAGAGAGTGTGGGGAATGCGTCATTGCCTCTCAGCGTCACGGCAGTTCAATAGCTATCTAGGAGTCTAGAGCCAAAAGGCCAAACAAACCAAAAGGCACCCACTTTTACCACTCTGCACAACAAAAAGAGGAACCCCATCAGAATTTGGACTCAAACATTGACAAACTGCATTATACTCGTAGCGCAACCTCCCTTCCACACAACCTCGCACTACGCTGTCCCTCACCACCCTAGAAACCTTCGGCTGCCAAGAAAGCGTGGTATTTCTGGAAGCTCGTCGGTGCCGAGTAATGCAGACTAATCATGTGGCCAGTCCCAACTGGAATGAAGTACTGGCAAGTAGACGCCTTCGGAAACAGGCTGCAAGCCTGCGCCTGGGGGGAAGAGGGTCCAGTACCACATGCGGCTGCGAGGCAGAACACGTCGTCCGCGGAGCCCGTGATGATGTACACGGGGGCTGTAGAGGTAGGGGCTTCCTTCAAGCCGCCTTCGATTGACAGGAGCTCTCCAAGCCCAACTGTATCTTCGTGGTTGTAGTCATATTGAAAGATGCCTTCGTCGTATGACCCCGGTACGCCCCAGAGATAGCCACGGCGGCCAGGCTTTGATGTTGTTGCAAGATATCCAGGAGGCAAACTCGCGAAGCGAGGAGCGTAGACGTCTGCTGGAAGCAAGACTGTCTGAGGAAGGTCCACAGCAACTGCGATTCCGGAGACACCAAAGCCGGTCAGGATAAATGCAGAGATGTCGCCAGGGTAGTTGGTAGCTTGAGAGTTGCCGAGAACGGAGCCGTAGGAATGGCCAACAAAGATGACCTTGTTGAACTTTTTACCTGGCTGCTGTTAGTACACAAGGGTGGAGGTTTATGGCGAGAAATACGTACCTGGCACCGTTGTACCTGCTTTCAGCCCTAGGACAAGCTGGTGGGAAATAGCGGTTTCAAGATTGACCTGCAGTTGCACGATGGGATCAGGGTGGGTTGAGTTGCCAACACCAGCCCGATCAATGGCCAGAGTGGGATACCCTTGCTTCGAAGCATAGTCGACCGTGGAGTACATGTTGCCATCATACCCGTTCTGGATGGTTCGGGAGTTAGGATTGCTCGTTGAGATCATGAAATGAAAGCCACACAAAAAGGGACGAAAGCAACTCTTCAATGAAAGACTTACGGGGTATCCTAAGCCGAACCAGTAGAGATTGTTCTCGGTGACACCAGACATGAAGAGTTGAATGGTATTACTGCGGTTGGCAATCTTGACCTCGGGCTCGCAGTATCGTGCTGCGATTATGCCATCGAAAGTGGTTGGGATGAATGGATAGCCAGCATCGGAGTCGCCAATGATGGTTTGGATGGCAGCGGAGATGGAAGCAGGGTTGCTGTAATTCAGGCCAGCGGGGATCACGAAGTTCGTGTTTTCCGCTGTAGCTGTGATTGGAATCTCGAGATATGTGCAACTAGGGTTCGCGGAGCTGAAGGGGATGATGGGCGACGATAGAAGTAGAGCGGTGTCGAAGGCCCAAGTCCTCCAGAACGAAGGCATAGTACAAGCTATAAACGTATCGGCGAGCCCCACAGACTATGAAGGAGCTCTTGGGTCTTCTTGGATGATTTCAAGATAATTAAGATGATACTGGAAGTTGGAGCGCAACCCGTGGTATTTTATAGCCTTCTTGCCGTTTGATCTCGGGAACATGCTAAGAGAAGCAAATATGATCTTCTCCAGAACCTTCCCATAACGAAGACTCAGAATTGCGTATGGTGGCTTGCGCCTCCTTTGGAAGAGTCGTCATACCTTTAGACACAAACATAGAAATAGAAAATTAGGACCTTGAGCCCAACTCTTCCCACTAACCGAGCTTGTAAAAGAAAATCGATAACTCCAATGACCGAACGGGTAAGGGGGCAGATTGAACACGCGGAGAAGTGGACTGCGGACAGATCTGCAGCGTCGACCTTGCGCAAAAGTGGGTTTTCGGGTCGTGAAGACGACATATTGGCGCCTTGAAGATGTACTAGCCGTGCCCGTCATTTGAGCGAATTCGCCGTGCAGAAGCGCTAGTGGCTTGAAGGTGGTGTATAACCCCGTAATGAACATTCGGCAATCTAAACAGATTCGCCCCTTGATGGGACGTCTCTCCTGTCTGACAAAACGGCGAAGTGATCTGCACGCCGAATCGGGTTTGATATGGCTCTTTTTGACAGGAGAATACCTTGCACATCTTCAAGGACAGATAGGAGCTACTAGCTTTCCTTCGGTGCCTCGTCCGAGGCATGTAAATACTCACGCGGCGCCGTGATGTTGCGCATCCGAATGTAGATGAGGCAAGACATGCAGTCGAGTCCCCATGCTGATAGGCTGAGCTGTCATCCCACAAGAGACTAGCGTAAGGGCCGACTGTAAGTACCCGGCGTCTGCCAGATCCCAACGGGGAAATAGACAGCCCCCGCACTGAATTTGAGTAAAGGCTAAGCAGAGTGAACCGAGGTACGAAATTCGATAAGCCAAGACAACGGCTTTCGATCTCCAAAAAAGGAATATCATTTTGAACAGATGTTCTAAAGTGGTATGGTGGACAATCGCACAGTGTCAGGAAAAGGCATTGATCAGCAAATGTAACCTAACCTAGAAGCGAGCAGCGATTTTTCGAGGGTGAGCGCACCATCTTTTTCCAACTGCATATCAGACGGACAACAGATCTGACGTACTTTGAAAGAAGTTGGTGTGAAAAAACGCCATATACGAAGAGAATGAGACCAAGGCCACCCGTACCTCAGCGGAGATCCAACCGACAGACAAAACGCGTAGAACGTTGGGCTCAGGAACAATTTCGCGACCCGAAGAATATAGAGGCTACAATACCATTGATGATTGATGACTGCATTGGTGGGCAGGTCAGTGTGTGCGTTTGATCAGCGTCCGTGGGGAAAAAGAAGTGGTTGAGGGGCTTTGGGGGCCAAAGGGCTGATTGGTGAGTCTTCGCTTATTGGCAAACACGTGCGATTGTTCGAGAGTGCTGGACTGGAGCAATCAGCCCACTTCGCGCCGTAGATGGACGTGGTTATGCAACGGTGGAGGATGAAAGGAGGAGAGCGACAGGACATAGAAATCGGGGAAAGACAAGGTCGCTCATGGCTAGCGTGCCAAGGTAGCTTCCTTGGCTCGCTGATGACCAAAAAAACTTAAGATACCTTAATAACAACTCCAAAGTATTTGACCATGAAGCTGGAGAATGGGATCATTAATAAGACTTTCTGACTCTGGAGCTTAGGTCTATCATCTTTAGTTGTCGGGTTGTCGTATTTTGTCACCCGCGAGCTTGGCTCTGTCGATGTGAGGATGGCACGATGGTCTTGACCTGTCAGATGGATGCCTCTGGACGTTGCAGTCTCCAATTTTACAGGCTTGTAACAGAGATCGTGATGTCCGAAAGGTCCTTGTCCACCCCCCCGCCAACCAAAGGACACGATGTGACGGAAAGGGTGATGCTGTTGCTAAGAAGCGCAAGAAAGCCATGTGGTACCGTATGCGTGGTTTTTGCGGCTAATCCCAAACAACACCAGGGGTTTTGTACATGCGTGGGGAAAGGCGCCAGCCGCCACGAGCGTAGAAAAGCGTGGGATGAGACTGCTCCCTTTACTGTTCATGATCGATGTCGTTCAACCTTCCAGAAAAATGTTAAAAACTAATAGAAGGTGTCTCTTTGGGACCACATCGTTGCTAGCGATATGTCTTGCCGCTACCATCAGTCTCGCATCGGGTGTGGCGATATATTCACCTCCAAGAAACCTCACTGTAGCTATACCAAATGGTAATCAATGCACTGATAACGCAACATGGATCGGGTCGGGCTCAACAAGCCTTGACTGCATCGGCGCAGTGCAACTTTTATATAATCGTGAGGTCTCGTACTGGAAAGACCAAGACTTCGAATTCATCTCTGAGAAGGTCAAGGGGCGTTCAATACCTTGGCAGCGAACGCCGAGGAAGTATACGGTTGGTGAGATGTTACCCTGCACAAAACCTGTGAGGAAGTAGAAGGTCTGATGCAATTGCAGGGACGTGTACAGTTGCCATTGTTATGTTGAGTTTCTTTGCAGATGGGGAGCTGCCTGGAATAGATGGAGGACCATTTGCCTCAAGAGACGTGACGAGCTTCTATGAAATTTGGCAGACCGCTAGCCAGATCGAGTCTAGTTGTTTGCTTCACAGTGGAAAGCCAGGGTGGGCTTCTCAAGGTAATGGCAACATGAATTATTCTTTTGTCAACGAATTTTGCATCCCATTGCTGGCTGTTCTCGCGATTTGTGACATCAAAGACTAACAGCTGGTAGGTGGACGAGGCGCAGTTGGCGTGTTCCTCTGGGGTACGGACTCTGCCGAAAATCGACGAGTTCCTCAGGGGGAGCCCGTGTACGACTCTCCATCAATTGCGTCTACAAGACCTGAAGCTAGCATTCATACACTGCTCAACGTGACGTTGCCTGTCTCGGGCTCTTAGATGCTCATCTCACGACTCCCCCCTACTCAAAGAGACCACCCTGAAATGAGCGAGATGTAATCTGTACTTCAAGATCTTCTCAACCCCATTGAGTGGGCACGTCCTGGTTGCTAGTATGTAGCCAGCACATTTGAGAATTTAATGTCACATTTAGGCAGCGTACTAACTCAGCCTTACGCCTTCGGAGTAACGTAGCCGAATGTCTTCTCCAAATCTGTTCTCGGGAATCTGCACTATTCAATTCATCATACGCCTTCCGATCTCATGAAGCCTAACAAAATCGCCCTGAATCGCAAGCTTGATGGTCTATCAGCATAAGATGTTGTCTGTGGGAGAATGAATAGCATATGTACCGCCATGTAATCTCAAATCTTTGGAACTCTAGAGTAGAAAGGAATTTCATGGTCACTGTTACCCTCAAGGGTGCATGCGATATGATCGCCCTCGACAAGCCCGGTGGTTAAGACTTGTTTCCATCCTCTGATTTGCCTTCCGTTATGGGTCCTAATGCGATTTACCGTTGTTTTCGCATATGGTTACATGTCTAAATGGAATATGTCTCCTACCTCGAGATTTCGTATGCGTTTGTAGCCTGTGGGAGGCGGCGTGATTGGGTACTCTGGAATGAGCTGGAACAATTACTCTCCTGCTTAAGACGAGGGTACTTTTCGCATGGGCGTCCAAGACTCCCAATAGTTATCCTCCGGGGATTCACATCAACTCATCTGCTAGGAGAACGTTGTACGCTGAACGCGATTATCACTAGAACCATGAAAAGCTCTCTCAATGATAGATTTTCTTACATGCCGCAGACTGCCGCCTGCTGAGATGCAAATATGATGCATCACAAGTGCGAGCCTATTGGGTACAATCAAATACGCGCCCTCTAAAATCATTATCATGACTTTAGGTGATAGAAAACCTAGTCAACCATGCTGGTTGAAGTAGGCGCTTGAAGCGAAACACCTTACATTAGAATTTGGAGGTCGAGCTCGAAGAGATCAAGGTGGTAAGTCTGGTGACACATCACCGGCGCTCGTGCCTACAAGTGAACACGCCGCTCATCTGTCACAGTTCTGATCCTATTTCGATGCTTTGGCGCATTCAGAACACCTTCGTTAAATAGTCATGTATTACTCTGATACGTGAACCACATTACATTAGATTCCTGTAGCGGCAATGGATAACGCTGTCGAAGTTAATGTTTCAGTCTAATCGGTCATCGGAGATGCAGGTAATTCTTGTCAAATCGTGCCGGTATTGACAATGTTATCGGCATCATCATACTCGGTCGAGGATTTAAGGGGTTACTACGATCGAATTGGTGACCTGATGCTAAGCCAGATGTCTGTGTCGAGGGTAAGAGCTTTAGGGGCGTATGTGTACTCTGCAAACGCTGGGGGAATGAATACCACCAGCCGGATCAAATGTTTATGGGGTGTTAGACAAGACGTTCAGCATACGACACATCCTGTTGGAAGGCAGTAAAGCGATTAGCTTGGTGTAGGTCCGTTTAGATAGCATAGACTAGTTGCTTACGCTTGTGTATAAGAGGAAAAGGAGTCTGCTAATTTCAGATGAGGCGAATTCTTGGTGCGCTTACAGTAAGCGGATTATGTTTCGCGTTTTGTAGCATGCTGCGTTTAGCGAATTCAAAATTGTTAATTCTTGGCAACGTCGATCCACGCCTACTTGCGTCTTCGGTTTGTTGGAGCAGATTCAGGATCGCGATATCTAACTTTATAATCTATGTATATGTTATCTTTTAGTACAGGTGATTTTGCTGATTTAGGAAGTTATTAGATTGTCTGGAAGTCGTAGGAGTTTCGTAATCAAGAGTAGAACTATCTTTTCTACAAGAGTTATTCTATCTACCTTGACTTGATTATTCTTAGAACAAATACTGACAGCTTACAATGCTCTATAATGGTAGCGATAAATATAATTATCTTTATATACGAACTATCTAACTCAGATAAGACTTATGATTACTATTTTAGGATTTGATTCAGGTATGGACGTTGCCAAGAAAATGCAACAATCTTTGAAAACGCTAAATGCTGACTGTGAATAGGCGACTGGCCAAGAAATTCGCCTCGACGTCTACTAAGGTAATTATTGATTTCAATGCACCCTCACACTCTATGACTGCCTCTTACTCAGCTTGACATTCGAAGATTCCATACACATTTCGAGGCCTCTAAGTAAAGATCAAGTACCTGTTGACAAGGCAACCGTCACACACCAGCATCCAGTCTAGAGCATCTCAGCTACAAGCACAGCCGGCTCAGCCGGAACAGCTTTACATGCCAACACAGAATGATGTAGTATTTGATAGACCTTCATTTGGTTATTCTCTCGCTACTATTTGTGTTGCTGATATTGGATCAAGCTGAAAAATTTTCACGGTATAGTAAGAAATGCCAGCCGTCTTGCTATATAATTGCGCTCGTCGCCCATTAGAGAGGACCTCATTGTCATCCCACGAGCTTGCAAGTTATACTCCTACGCTGTTCATTGATAAGCTCCGGTTACAACCATTGCTGGCTACTTCTGCACCTTCGTTTCTAGACGCTCTCTCCACAAATCCTCATAACCTCTCCCCATCAACAGTAATAAAATGCATACTACCAACCTCCTCCTCTCTTCTCTCCTCTCCGCCCTCACTCTTGCCGCCCCCACCTCCACAATGCCTCCTGCATCAACGAACACCGCAACCCCGGTAACAAATACCACCGTCAACGGCCAAGCAGACAACCTAGCCCTAATCCAAAAACTGATCTTCGCCCCCAAAGCGGTCGACCGCATTACCCTTATACCCAACGACCGCGACTTCGTCTTCGACTTCAACAACCCACCCTCGGACACCCTCACCACCGGTAAAGGCGGCCACACAGTCCGCGCGGACCGCCAATCCTTTCCCCCCCTTATCGGAACCGGTGTCTCCATGACTCTCGGCTTCTTGGGTCCATGTGGCTTCAACACACCGCATATACATCCCCGAAGCTCAGAGATCAACGTTGTTGTCAAAGGGAGTCTGGTTGCGGAATTCACGCTTGAAAATGGTGCGAGGACGGTTACCAATGCGGTGGACACGAATCAGATGATGGTTTTCCCCCAAGGAGCGCTACATACGGAGTTTAATCCTGATTGTACGGAGGCTCTTTTTGTCGCGGGTTTTGCGAGTGAGGACCCGGGTGTGCAGCAGGAGGCGCAGACATTCTTTGGATTCGGTACTGAGGCTGTAGAGGCGGCTGTTGGTAATGGATTTACTTTCGAGGGTGGTGACGTCGATAAGTTCCGTGCCGCTATCCCCGCGAATGTCGCCCTTGGAGTCGAGACTTGCTTGAAAAAGTGCAATATCGCGAGGAACAAATAGATGCTTGGGATGAGCATTGAGCATCTGAAATTCGAGGCTTTGACTTTTTTCGTTTTGCTTTTGGGTTTGGGAGAACCTTGGGGGTATCTTAAAGTACTTGGATCCAATAAAATGCTACTTAGATGTAATAGAAGGCAATTCAACAACTCCCGAGCCGTTTAGATCCCTAAATTTGCTAGTAGTCTTTCAATAGCCAAATTCGACTTCTGCAATCGAGTGTGTGCCATAAGAGATGATTGACGCAAACAAGAAAGACCATCAGCTTACATCCAAGTTCACGGCCAACGATATTGAAAAGAATCATTAAGTCATATCTATTGTTGCGACTTCTTCGTCCCTTGAGAACACATTACTTGTTTGGTCCCACCAAGTAGCTCAACGGGCGAAACATCTCACCGTCGTGGCTGCAGGTCAATTCAAGACAAACCAAGCTTGCAATTGCCTGCTATATTACGTTCATTGAGGGGCCGTCTGCTCTCGGCGGTCACTACTCAGCATGGGTGATTGATGGTTCTAGGTGATGTCGCCCTTGGAATGCTTTTGACCAAACATTGAGAATTACAGGCTTATTACCCGGAGTGAAGCATACAACCCCAAGTTGACCTCACCTACTGAAAACTCTTCGCTCGATGTTACAATCTCTGAGATCTGGCGGTTGATCTTCTTGACAGTCATTACTCCACCATAATCCAAACACTGGCATTCCTCGAACAACTAACTCTTGCAATCATTTACCTCTGATTAAAGCTGACTTGCTTCCTTGAGATAGCTAGGCTTATCAGCGAGTATCGCTCCAGGATGATAACATCATGTTCCGCTATGCCGGCACAGACTCACCAATCCTACTTGCCTACGACTTTCCTCAACACTCCGTAAGTGGCAGCAGCACCTCCTTTGTCGAGAGGGAGTGGGCTGACACGATACCCCTAGCTTACATGGCACATGAACTGCCCCATCCTGGCTCAGAGTTATACTGTGGCAGCCCCTGATCTGCGCGAAAGAGGCAGTCAAAGGTTCCAGACAGCTAGTGTGAAAGAGCCGAGGGGTGTATTGTCAAGACCTTCCAGCTTGCATTGCTAGAGCAAAACGAACAAAACCATGCAATGTAACCTAAGCCAAATTTATTGTCTGTGCAATTAGTCGTGTGAAGATTCGTCTATGACCCTATGCCGTTGATGCCACCCACATAAGTTCGTATTATTACCTCGAATCGAGGCGAGGCCTTCTCTCGCAGGCGTTCTCTCGCAGGCGTGCCATGAAGACTAATTATAATAGTGAGCGTCTCCAATGCCGATACCTAGGAGCCTGAATTCATCCATGTAGTTTGTGATGAGTAAATCTAAATCTATGCGTGATGTAAGTGCATCTAGATGTGACCTGCAGCATAGGGGGGACTGAGTTATTAAAACGTTGCCTTCACTGCATTCACTGCATTCAAATGGCCCATAAGCTGATGATGATGCTGCGGACAATCGAAAAGAAATCTATATCCGTGAGGACCCTCAAAACTTATATGTGGTGACTTCATGTATTTCTGAGAGAATCAAGGTAAATATCCGATATAGGCTTATACACGAGGTTTCGGGGTACCAGGTTGTATTTGACACGTCTGACAGAGGTGGTGAGAATTTCGACTTCGTCGTCCGGTGGATAGGGAGGAAATCGTGGTGTATCATCGATGACATCCTTTCCTTGCATTACGACCACAAGTTCTTGAGCGCCAACAAGCTTTTGACGACCGATCTTTGTCACCCCACAAGATCGATCTTACGGCCAGTTGATGACATTGCCCTCGATGATACTGTCGGCTGGGATGGATATGGATTCTGCGGAGGCCTGTGATGGTGGGTTTGAGCGCCAGACAAGATCAAGTGTAGATGCAGAGGCTATTACGGCCACATCGCTACTTGGATTGTAGTTGATGATTCAATGACAGGAATAAGAAACGCTTCTGCTAATGCCAAGATCAGCAATAAGCGCTTTTGAGCATAATGGCATGGAGGAAGAAGATGGAGAGCTTATGAACGACAGTGCTCCAAGCAGAGGCAGCAACGCGAGAACCTTAACGAACATGTCGATAAAAAACCGGGTAACTCCTCACTCAGGGAGATACGGCGAACAATACCTGACGTGGCGGCCCTAGAACGCTCCGTCGATCAGGCAAACCAACGCAATTAGCTTCGTGATGTGCACTGGCTCCAATTCTGTCGAAGCTGAGCCCAAGGTTGCCGGTGAACATCTGCGTAACAACAGACAGCAAGCATGGCTAAAGACCGATTGAGCATTGGTGACTTGTTCCTGCCAGAACTGATCGACTTGTAAGGGCTGGGGTAGCAGGATCACGAGTCATAGGACGTCCCCAAACCCGAATCCCACAAGCTTGAATTTGCCACGAGTAGCGACAATGATCAAAGATGACTGGATATTAGCACGTGAGCAGGACCATTGGCAATGTTGAAGACTGACTGGGGCGTTTTATTATTGTCGGCCCAGGATTTGGCTTGGTGCAAAGTCCGGAAGAAGACTTTGGATGTTGTGAAAGAAAAGTCCTTGTGTTGATGCCGGGCTCTTGAGGGACATGAAAATGTAGTGAACATGGAGCTGGACAGCCTAGTCATCATCATAGGCTCTCTTATCGACGGAATGAAAACTCAATAGCGGGAGGGTACACACAGCCTGAAACTTCTGACGCTGGAAAAGGTTCACCTTGTCCTGGAGGCGCGCGGAGGGCACTCGTGACATACCAGTGATAATATCAACGGCGAGCATGATAACCCACGTAGAACCTTTAATGTCAGAAGAAAGGTGACAGTCACCGCTTGTCAATTCACATGGTCGACCGTCCCATATGACGACGTTGCCTTTATTGATCTCGCTGAATGGCACAGAGTGGGTTTCTGACATGCTATCAACCGTTAACGCTTGGTCTACCAGCTCAAAAATGGCGTCGAATGCCATTTACAACGTGTCTCAAAGGATGTGCTTTCTTTTACCTGAGACCCAAGCGTGCATGTTCTTACTTGACTAATTAACAGCTTCGTGAAAGTTCTGGAACGGCACACTTAGTCGTCAATTCCTGGCGAATTCTCTTTTACAGGATAAGATATAATCAAGAGAATGCCCAGTCGAGCAAAATCTCAAAGAAGATAGTGATTTATACTAGAAAGTGTTCAAAAGGCCAAAGTTGACGCTCAGAAAATGGGTATCATTGAACATTAACGGAAAATGTCCCCCACCATCTAGAATCTGAAAGGCGCTACACCTCCGCGAGCAGGCCACATATACAAAGCTCGTCACTATAGCGACATTAGCATAAGTCTAAAGCTGACGAGATGGTAAAAGCAAGACGAAGGCTTACCAGAAAATAGTCAGCCACCGGCTTTTTCGCCGGCATTCCCCTGGGATCCTGTGGTGCAGCCTCAAACACCCTATATCTCCTGCCTGGTCCCGACCTCGGTACGCCATTCGCGGGCATAGCCTGCAAACTTCGGCCTGCATCGCCGTTGCTCCGCGACAAGACACCTCCGTTACTTGTATCTTCGCCCAACTCTAGTATTGCCGCGACATTCCCGCACCTGTAACAGTAGTTGGGTGCCGACCAAACGGTAACGATGCTAGAATCGAACATCTCTTTGAATCCTTCCATGACCAGCTGATGTGCTCTTGCTATCAGTGAGAGGTCGTTGAGATGGTTGAACCGCTTCACAATGTCCGATCCAAAAAGGAAGCCTGCGCCTCGTGGTGATAGTCCCCAGCCGTCGATTTCATCCGGGTCACTCCACAGAAGATCGCACATGGCGCCCTCATGTGGCACTTCTTGCTTCCGGTCAAGCAGCCGTATTTTATCCACACTATCGATCAATGGGCTGAGACCGCCGTGTACGCACAGTACTGCACCCCCTCCACTCTGTAGAGATCCACCACTATCACTTGTAGCGCCTGTACCTGATGGACCTGTTTTTGAGGGTGTTCCCGGGGGTGATGAAGCCTTGCCATCTGTCTCGAACAGCCGTCGTCTGCTCCTTGGAAATCTAGCTGTGACTTCGTTCCTTGAGTTCATGATCTCGATTTCCACATCGTCATCTACCGGCTCAATAGCCTGCGACTGGTCCGTAAAGCTCGGCTCCAGCGTCGAGCTTGTCCCTAGCACGATTGCCCCCAGCGCCAGGTAGTCGAACACCTCACAGCAGTATCGCCACACATTCGCACTGCCATATTTCCTCAAGCACTCATCATAGAAGCCATAAACCGTGGTGATCTGCCTGCTCTCATGATTCCCTCTTATGAGCGTTATCCGATCTGCATATCTGACCTTCAAACAAAGCAGCAGTAGGAAACTCTCAAGAGAGTAAAAGCCCCTGTCCACGAAGTCGCCCATGAAGAGGTAGTTGGTGTCTGGTACGTCGCCGCCAACTCTGAAGAGCTCCATCAGGTCGTGAAATTGCCCATGTATGTCGCCGCATATTGTGACCGGAGCGTCGACCTGCACAACATTTGCCTCTTCTATAAGGAGTTCACGGGCCTTGTGGCAAATTTCGCGGACTTGTGGTTCGGGTATGATCTTGCAGGCGCGGAGCTCTGAGATTGCCCTAAAGACAAGTCGTCAGTACGAAGGTTTTGGCGAGCTCCACACCAGGGTGCTTACTTGTCAAGGTCACTCATCTTGACCCCTCTTGCCCAGAAGTCGGGCGGAGGGAGGTGTTTCCACCCACTGCCTCAAGCCCGCTAGCTGCCACGGGGGATATTGCCTTCTTGTGCAATTTCTAAGCTGCAGTTGGCATCCAGACCAGGTTCGCAAAAGCGATCGTGTTCCAATTTCAGAGATGTGGCTCCGTAGGGCAAGATGGGAAGCTTAAGAGCTGCAAAGGTACAGTCACGTAGAAGTAGCCGCTGTTGCGGTGGTCTTTTGCCTGTGGACCTTCTGTTAGAAGTTCCAGGATTCCCGGGAAGGCACCTGAGCAAAGTGTCTCGTCTCGTCGTGAGCTACTTCATTTCACGTTGAGCGTTGAAGATGCGTGGAGGAAATCGTGAATCTTAGCGCAATATGATATTGCCACACTGTGCTAACTAGAATCTCAATCTTGATGTTCTCGGGTTAAATCTTCAGTCATACATTTGCTTATTTCGCTGTCACTCGCTGTTACATTCTAGGATATTCAACAGTACTGCGTAATCGAGGAACCCAGCTGTTCTTGATCCAAGTCCCTGGAATTCGATTCCCCTAGCCAAACACCGCGGCTATCTCTCGCCATGACGCCCCATCTTCATCCTCGATCCCGTCTCACCACCTCCCTCTTTGGCACAACTCTGCTCGTATCCTTTCTAGTGGTCGGAATGCCCCACATCTTGCCTTGTCCTGCACCACGCGTCAAGTTTGCAGATTCCGAGGTTGAGATAACGGAAGACGGCAAGAGGAGGACGCTGCCGCGGCCAGTCATCGCACCTGATGGCGATGATCCAGACGGGGAAGCTGAGACGATGCCTAGTCACAGCATATCAGAAGAAGAGAAAGAACTGATGAGGAAGAAATCGCATGAGTGTCCTGTGCCTAAGCCTAGGGGCCTTATTGGAGGTGTGCTGGGGTTCAAGAAAGAAGAGACAGCAGAAAAGCTACCGAACCCGCGAATAGAGATGGAGACATCGAAATCTAGAAGAGAAGTCAATTGATACGTCCTGAGATCCTCAAGTCTCTGACTTAGTAAGACGATTCTTGCCAGCTTCGATATCTCGTAATATGAAAGCCAGCTACATCAAGCGAATAAAGCGTTGGAGATTGGTGTGGAAGTTGGTATTGAGGCCACGAGAGGTTGCAGGCCATTCAGATCTATACTCATATCTACGGTTGCGATACTTTCTTACCATGTCAGCCACCCTTTGCCTGCGAGTCCTCGCAACAGGCTTATCGGTACTGCATAGTAGCGCCAATACCCAATCTCTCGAAGGGGTACAGTCAACAGTGGCAAGGTCAGACACAACCAAGAGGCCACCCATGCCAGCACCAATGCCTTCGTTATTCGCCAGCCTCCTACGCTCGGCACGAACCTTCCGGCCATCTTCGTCACCGCAAGCTCAATCGCAAAGGCTGGTATCTGCAACCAGAAGAACCCCGCAATATACAACCGCATCTCATTTGCGCTCAACAGCTTTGACTCAGGCTCAGGCGGTATCATTCCCACGTGAATCACACCCGAGAAGAAGAACGCCGACACGGTCAGCATCCCAAACGCCAGCAGGGACCTGGTTGGAATACCCATCGATTTTGCAAGCTCGTGCCCAAGCGTTGCTGTTATCTGCCTATTCATCGAATGCCACCATCCACCCCACAATCCTCTCAGTCCTCGCTCCCACACCTTTGAGAAGCTGCCGAAGAAGACGGGCCAAGTGTGGGGGCTCCATTCGTTGGGGAGAAGGCCAATAGCGTTGAGGCCGACTGCTGGTATGGTAGGAAGAAAAAACATCGATGTGACCATAGCGTATACCTGACTTGCGAGAATGGAGGACCTGAGGAGCCGAGGAGGCAGCAGTCTGAGGACGATGAGCAGGGTTGGTAGGTCCTCGGAAGGAGCCGAAAATGGGGCATCGACGCTCATTTTGGAGGTTGTGTAGTACGAGTCCGTCTCGACATATAATGACGTTGCATCCATGATGAGGAAGCCAAAGACAACGGTTGGCAAAGCAATTCTCAGGAAGTCGGACCGTTTCAATCGTGGCGTGGGCTGTGTTTTGTCATGACTCGGATCGCCAATCCTCCAACCTGTGAGTCGGAGTGAAACCAGCAGGGTCACCACCCATGGAATCCTTTCCCTCATATCCTTCGGATACGGCTCCTCCACGATTTCATCCCTGTCCTTGCGCTCAACTTCCGACTCGCCCTTCCCATCCCCGTTATCACACACAGTAGTCGTGCTCGTGCTGGAGACCCACAGACGACGGTGCGTCCTCCTTGGATCTCTGAGGACCAGCAGTACGAAGCTCCAAAGAACCAAATTTACGCCAATGACATCTATGCCGCCTGCGACCCACGCATGGAGCTGGCACGCATAAATCACGGGCAAGAACAGAAGAGCCAGCCGATTGTGAGATAGAATCGACGGAGGTACGAGAAGAGCTGTAGGCAAGAGAAGGCAGGGAATTGCGTAGCTTGGGGTGTTGGGGCCAGGAACGACGTGAAAAGTCAGATGGTGGTAAAACCGAACAATATCCTGCCACCGGCTTTTGTAATCATACGAAGCCATTCGATGCAAGACATTTGTTTCAAGTCGTTACTATTAGTCCATGAGAGATCCTACCAAAGGCCTTGACGCATGGTGATGTCATGATAATTACTAGAGGACTTGCGTTGACTACTTACGAAACTTGCTGATTGTGCGGCACCTCTTCGCCCCTGGCTTCTAGATTGCCAATCACGAAGGAGCAAGTAAGACAGATGGTGATGACCTAGAGGAATAGTCATGTGGACAAGAAGCCAACAGCAATCGACTATAAGGCTAGCTTTGCTTACCTATCAGCCCTCACTCGGTTTCCTAATTGGCACTTGGCTAGGAGCAAACCATATATTCCAACAACTTCTCATTCTTACACCCTCGGTGCAAAGAAGAGTACCAACCTGAATAATCGTTTTTGGTTTGTGGTGATTCTCATTAATTTCAATCTAGCCGTTCCAATATCCGAAGGTAAAGACGCTGTATGCAAATGAATGGGGCGAAAGTCACGCGTAGACAGGAAAAAACTGACCCGATTTCCAAGGCGTAGGGCAATCTATATTGTGAAGCATTCAAATTGATTTGAAAATCGAGACAGGGCAAAGCGCGTGATAAGAATGGCTTTGCCGGAGCGGTAGAGCAAAATTCTCATTCTTCATCCATGTTATGTGCGTCCTTTATTGACAACGTTTCGTTTGAATCTTCCATCGCAATCATTTACCACCCAAACCCGTCATACCCCCAAGCGCCCCAGCACCACTCTTCGCCCCCTCTCCCAACGCCCCCGCAGTCCCCGTCAGGGTGTCCGCACCCCCCTTCACAGCCCCCTTCGAGCCCTCCGCAAGACTATTCCCCGTATCGCCCGCGGCACCCTTCATCCCTTCCGTGTCTTTTCCAGCCACACTGCCCACACCTTTCGTGACGCCATCCTCCAACCCCCGTGCCGTTCCCTTTGTTGCGTCAACGGTATCTTCGAGGCCTTTGCTGGCGCCGGATGTTGCATCTTTTGTCCCAGTGGCTTCTTGGACGGTGTTGATGCCTTCTTTGGCGCCTGATTGGACATTGTCTTCGATGTCGCGGTGGCCGGCTTTGAGTTTGTCGGAGGTATCGGAGGCGGTGTTTCCGAGGGAAGAGGCCGTTTCTTTGGTCTTATCGGTGGTGCTCTCAGCTGTTTCCTGCGTCTTGTCCGCCGTCTCTTGTGTCTTCGCTGCCGCGTCTGACTTTATAGCTTCTTCGTCTTTCTTTTCGGCTTCCCCTTCTGATCCAGCTTCGCCTTTCGATACGACAGCATCGCCTTCGGCCTCTTTGGCTTTAGCTTCTTCCTCTGATTTGCTCTCGTAGCCTGATCTATGTAGGTAGGTACCAGCTGTATGGGCAACCGTTCCGATCTGAGAGCAACACGATCAGTCCAGACTTTCAGGCATTTACTAATGAGCTTACATACCACATTGCCAGCTGCATCATACACAGTCCTCAGAGCACCTCCAGCAGCATTGTATGCAGCGTCCAAGTATCCTGGCTCTTCTTCTTTGCCGCCCAGCTTCTGCATAGCTGGGGCATTGCCGACGCCCTCGACTACGCTGCCAACAACGGGTATGGGAGATGTGAGGTCTTTGACACCTGACCCAGCAGCACCTGCTCCCTTTTGTGCCTCACCCGGGGCGTTGGTGACAGCGTCTTTGACTTGGCTGGTGCCTGGTAGGTAGGATGTTACAGATGAGAGATATCCCCTATGGTAGAAATATTAGCAACCACAAGGGACTGAAATTCCCATCGCAATTTCTCACCCCGCAGCACTCTTTCCCTCCTCTGCTTTGTCTCCAGCTTGGTCTGCCATTTCTTGACAATTGGCTTCTGGTAGTATGTCAAATTTCACGACTGATTTTCAAGAATATGTGGTATGAACGATGTGAGTGAAGATAGAGATAGAAGCTATCACTATGCTGGAAACCTGATAATGTGGAGGGGTTCAGTTACACAACTGTATGACGACGACCTGCAGCGGGCCATAGTGCATCGTAAGGTACCTTAGCTTTAGGTTGGTCTCTTTTTTTGGTTCTAAAACAGCCAATGGCCGTTGGAACATCGCAAGATCCTTGTCACCCTCAAAGTCGGTGTACACCAATCCTACTAACCTTGAGCTTCACAAGATCTCGATTAAGCTTGGTTTGCTAGCCTTAAGCTTCTCCTCGGGCGCATCTCCCAAGCTACGTTCAAGCCGAGAGAGATGACCGACCACGACATGGACAAGATAGTTCGCATTGAGGGCCCCGGAGCTAGCCCGGAGAGGCCCCGAGAGATCCCCCAACTAGCGCCTAAAACTACTTACTCTCGGGGCCCTTTTAGGGAATGGCTTGGCGGCTCGCTTAGGGGCCCCCTCATTGCAAACTAAAGTACCTTACCTTATCTTGTCCATGTCGTGCCGACCAATTGACCGCTGTGCCGCCGCCACACGGCGCCAAGCGACCCATCAGGCAAAAAGTCGTTCCCAAGAACCTATATGTTCTGCCGACACTCCGCAATTTTCATCTCAACATCACCCCCCATTACGTTCTCAATGTATTGACATGAACTACATCGCCCCTCACATTCAGAGTACTACGCTCACGGATTATTTGCTCGAATCGAGTAGAGATGTGTAGGATGAAATGCTGGTCTTGCTGACAAAGTCCACTGGAAATCGCCAAGACCGTAAAATATCGAAACTTTGTTTGCAAACATGTCGAAACAAATTGCCCCCAAGTTTCTGCGGAGTGTTTACTACATTTATAATCTGTGCCCAGCGCTTCAGTGCTTGATTTGATAAGGATTTCGCTGGGGCTGGCATTGTGTTTACTGGGAACTCGTGCTATCATCCGTTTCATGAGGTGGAGAATAATGCTACGTGATACGAACGAGACTGTGCCTGATTGCTATCTGCAGTCATTGGCAGTGCAGTTCAACGTGTCCGGGGGATTTCATAATGAACCAGCTAGTCTCCCCACTCTACTCTCTTATTTCCTCCCTCCGCTAGTTGTTCATCTCTAAAGAATTCCATTTCTCATTCATTCGATATGAAAATCAATGGCTTCAGTTGCATTGCTTCAGCATCACAGTGACCTTTTACGGCTGGGCCGATAATAGTCCCCTTGTTCCAGCCAATGCTTTCGATTGTGAAAGAGGAAAATGGCCTGACAGCAATCCAATTGCTGGAGGTATGTGCGATTCTACCAAAGGTGAAGTCAGAGTTTTCCGCTTCAAAGGGCTGATTGTTGAGACAGGCACTGGGACCTTTGATGATCCAATCTCATTCGCAACTGCTACAGACAACAAATCCTACCCACAGTGTGGAATTGTCTATGTGCCATCGCTTCACAAGTAATTTCGAAATGAAGACGACTGTGCGGAAGGCTGTAACTCATTACTGCGCCAATCTTGGGATTGCTCCGTTTCGCAACCATTCACAATGAGTATTACTGCTTGCAATGAGTCACCCAGTGACCGACTGGGGTAATTCGCAGGAATACCACATAGATCTTTAGACTAGCTCCAACACTGAAGATGATCATCAAACCTAAGTTGACTGTGAGAATAACTTGCCGGGCGGTTCACTCACCGTTATTAATGGCGCCCTAGATGGCCTACTAGTGGACAGTTAGTTGATTTCTTGATCTTTGACTGCCACCTTGGATTGCTAATCTCATGTGTATTGAGCTTCACCATTGTTCGACGTCTCAAGCAGCTCTTGTAGCAAAATGACCTGCTCTTCGGGTGTTGCATTAAGCTTGTGCTCTAGTGGTTGGGGTTCATCTGGGAACGAGACATCGCCAGACACTCCATCAAGCACAGCGTCGACGCCTTCATATTCTGGTCTAGGTCCCACGGATACCAACACGCCTTCTTCAGGCCCGGCATCTCCTCCCGCTGTTTCCCCTCCGTTGATTAGAGGCCCTACGACTACGGCGTCGTCAAGCTCATCGGGGACCAAGAATATTCCTAGTGCGAAGTACACGCCTCCTACTACACTCCAAATTTCAGTCACTCCGAGCGGCTCGAGCACATCGGTTGCTGAGTGTACGTGGGAGGAACATTGTCTCGGTGAGCCTTCGATCACAACTCCAGGAAGATTTTGGTCAATGCTAATGCTACATGTGAAGGCGCTCCATGTCAAAATTACAATGACTGAGATGGAACGAATGTTTGTGATCTGATAATACTTGCGTTCCTTTATCCTGATTTGATCTTTTGGTGATGACAAAGTCAGCGGAGAAATATCTTTCTAGGAGTTACTTCGATGGTTGAACGCTCAATATTGTCTAAAATTTCACCTAGCAGTGCTGCCGTCTACCATTCACTCATCCTCCTTCTCTTGTGTCGTCTTGCAAAATTCATCGACACATTGCCACACAAATAACCCAACACATATCCACTTGGTCACGTTTGAGCCTAATGCAATGCAAAGCTGAGTATCTTTATCGTGTGGTGAGGCTCTCCTGTTTCAGATGCATTGTTGTGAATGAGGACGCTCTCTGTCTTCATGTGTCTCTCCTCACACTTCTCTTTTGGAAAGCGATTGCAAGACGTCTCTAAATATATAATTCTCTTTTCTCCATGTCGCTACCAGGCAAGTTCCTGAGAACTATGCCTGTATCGAGGGAGGTTTATTAACGTATCTCCAGTGCCAAGTTGCTTTGTTCACGATACATCTGTGTGTTTCGCGCGCTTCGTCCCAGACATCAGCACCTCAAAAAGTAAAAGTCCGTATTGAGACAACCAGTTCTCCATACGAATGCCTCGCTGCAGTCATGGAAGCCTAGCACGAGCTGACACTTTAGCTGGAAGCAGGAGACCCGAGGTGGCCATGAGTATTGGTACTACTGATCCATCGACTAGTAATATGTAAGTCATGAGCAGGTAACGCATTCCCTGCGAAACCTAGCAGCGCTGATACTTGTATTCTTCGCAGCGATGATGGTGCGAGCAATAACGAATGCAATATTTTACGAGTGTTATACCGTTTCAGAGCCTTCGCTCATCCTTAACAAGTCGTAATGCTGACGGCTATGATGTTGAGCTCAACCGTCAAACCCAGCAGCGACTGTCTGCTTTTGGCGCCACCAGCTCTTCTACTCCTATCGTCCGCGAAACTGGTCTCACGAGCACGAGCCCAGATATCCCAGCAAGCACAGCTATAACACCGGCTGTTCAAAAGCTCTGGAATGATCCTACCTCCCCCTTCGCCATCTCTGACGACATGACACGATATCGAGTCGTCTCCTACAGCTACGGCGCCTGCCGCCATCAACCCACCACCAAACACAATTATCACCAAGCCTTTCGGTGTCCCTTCTCGTCGTCGTCAAGGACCGCTACCCATATTCCCCGCCACGGCCATCGACCTCGAGGACACTCCAGCCACGCCACTTTCTCCGCCACTTTCTCCGCCACCATCTAACTCCCAGCTTGTGCGCATAGCACCAGTAACAAGAGAAGATGTCAACGTATTCAGATTTCCAACAAAGATTGTACAACTAACAAGCCAGCGAAATTTACTAGATCAAAGGGAGGTCATGGATGTTTGGGTCAGCTGGGCTGAGGTGCGGGAGGGCATTGTCTACTTCCACATGAACAACATCGCCTCGAAATAAAGTTGAGAAAGATGACAATGCTTCATTCGGAGATGTGGCCTTACCTAAAAAGAAGAAGGAAGATAGGTAAGAGCGCTTTCACCTCTCAAGGAGAGACTCCATTGCTTTATGTCGGTCAGATGGGAATCAATTGATACTTGAAGAGACTTGGCCTTGCTCTCCGTGCAATGATGCCTGGTACTTCCACTACACGTCATAGAGCCGCGAGCGGCAAACTTCGACCTCAGTGTCGCGCAAATGCTGAGTCTTTTATAGCTACGACTGCCTCAGTCACTTCTCCAAGGTATTACACGACATGCCACCCATCATAAAATAGATGGGTATGAAATCTCCCGGGCTCCCTTAGGAGGGTGCAGAAGGCGCACTTTAAAAGGTTCTCGCCAAATATACGAAAACGATCCCAGCAGATACGACCACGATCGAGGTCAAGTAGAAGTCCCACGAGTATCTTGCAACACAAGCCGCAGCTACTAAATCTTCCAAAGGGATCGCCCGCACCAGCTTTCGGGGACTCTTCAACTGACGCTTTGACTCGAGGATGAAATTCCGCTCGAACGCTACACTGCTCGTCGGCCTACTCCCACAGCCATCATCGCCGCTTTTGCCTATAACATTGCACTGTTTGGCGCGCTCATCGTCGCCGCCATCCCTTACCCTGCTAGTATCACCTACCTCAACAGCTGAGAATCCTTATCAGTGCCTACGACAGGCCTCTAACAAATCACAGCCGACATCAACAAGGCAATGAGGGCGAAGCTCGACGAAAAGTTTCGACCAAGCATCCAAGCAAAGCGCCAAGAGAGCTTACAAGCCAAAGAATGCCGGGAAGTGCTGCTCACCAATCTTCGAATTTAGCCGGAAGAAAAGCTTCGCAACGAAATCCGTCCTAGCGTCATGAATGATCTGCTTGAGACAGTATCCTAGGATGTCAAACAGCGGCTTATTGTCACAACCACATCCCAGCAAGAAGCCGCCGTAGAGCAGAAGCTCAAGATTAAAGAGGATGAGATGACTAAGAATTACGACGAGAGATGGGCTGCTAAGAAGGCAGAAATGGACATGAGGTTAGATGCTACAATGGTAGCATGATCAATATTTTAGCTCCTCTACATTGGGACGTACGGTAGCTTACAATAGTTGCTGCTGTTGCTTGAAGCTGTACGTGCTCACTCACCCATTCAAGTTTCCAGAATAAGCTCGCTGGCATGCTGTCCAACATGGACAATGAAGGCAACCTGATTATCATCTATTACAATGGGCATTGAGTCGGGTCTAAGGACGAGAAATGCGTTTGGCGGTTAGGTGTCCAGTAAATGTTTTCGCGCTGCGTGTATACTGACTACTTTCAGGTCTAGCGACAGTAGCACGCTTCGAATCAATTAGTCTGCAGGACAAAAGAGGCCATCTCTCGCTAGAAGTGAGAAGCTCATAGTCTTAGATGGCTGCTTCGTTATGACAGTTGGCGCTAGAAGCGTCAACGCATTACTCGCCGCTTGTGGCCCTGGACAAGTCACGACAATACCTGGCTCAAAGTCGTTTGCAATGTGGATGATGGAAGCAATGAAAGATTGGTCCCTCTAGGACCTGTTTAAAGCAGCCCTGTCGGAAAAGGATGATTCGTTTCGCCAGTGGGAACATGATCTACTCTCAGTAGGTGCGAAGGCTCAGAATTCCATTCAAAGCGAGCCGATTTCAATGTCCGACACTTCATTCATTCACCCTCCTTGGCTATTCTTGACAACAGGTTCCAAGATTCAGCCTCAGGTGGCACCAGAAGGGCTTCTCACCACTCAGTACGCTCATTCCCTGACTCGGCAGACTCTCTGTGCACTGTCATAACAACACTTGGTTTTTCTTAATCTGTTTTTGGAACACCTCGAGACTCTCAGGTCAGCAAAACTAAAGGGTTTCTGAGCAATACCCAGTCGTCCTCAAAATCTCATTCTACGACTATTCGCTCCTTCTCAAGGTCTTAGCCTGAAAAAACGTCTAATATGCTCATTTCGAGGCTCTGACTGATTAAAATCAATGTGAATGTAATGTCATTTGTAACGATATACTCATGCTTCGTAGGATCAATTTCCGTTGACCGGTTTCTAGGCCACGTACTAGATTAAAGACGACAGCGAGGATTGGAGAGAAAGGATTCTGCCAGAGTAAGATCAGGAGAGAAGCCACTTAGTAAAGAGTGACTAGGACAAAGGTAATCACACACCGTCTGGTCCGGATCCACAGAAATGCTGCTCGTGCTTTTACAAGGCAACGAGAATCTCGGCATGGTGCCGTTGCCATGTGAGATATCTATGAGACCCTGTGCAAGAGTCGAAAACTCTTGGATAGGGCCGTAGACCACTCCCCGTACAGCCAGCCCCATTCACGTCAGAATAAGTAACAAGACTTCCTAGCTTGATTATCTCGCTACAAGTCAGCTCTAAAAGCAGCTAGCCGCAATTTGACGATACACTAGGCAGGAAGAGCTGAAATTATATGTTACGCAGGCACATGCCACCTTGCCCCATTGGGCATACCTAGGGGGTGATGTATGGGTGATCGGGCAGCTGAGGGGAGCTCTGAGGCTGGAGCGTCACTGACCTAAATTAATCAGATCTTTAGCCTAAGCCTTGAATCTGGGCAAGGCGCAATATTGGTTAAGGTTGTATTTATTCTGTATACGAGCCACCTTCACGGACACAGTCTCAATTTCAATCAGGCTCGAGAGACCAGATAAACTAGTCCTGCTAACCCCTTCTATCCATGCCCATCAGACCAACACATCATCAGTGTACCTGTCCGCCTCGATGATCAATGCATCGTCTCACTTAGTGATCTCGTCGTCGGTATATTTTACGACCATATTGACGACTGCGCCGTTGTCGTCCTCGCGCTTTGCTATCATGTCGTCGGAGTACTTCACGACGTGGTTGGGGATGAAATTTTTGACGTCCTCACGCTTTGTGATCTCGATCTCGCTAGAGAGATCATACCCATGCCTTTTCTCGGCCGCTTGGCTCAGAGAGCGCTTAATAAGGTGCCTGTCTACTTAGTTGTCAATACTAACGAAGTGAGCTTGCTAAGAGCATTTCATACCAGCGTTTAGAGGCGCAGAACCAGCGGTTGCTAAGAGCCCAAGGAGTAAGAGAGCTGCGGTCTGGATATGCATTGTTGAGGTAGGTGTATGGTGGAAGTGTGCTGTTTTTGGATGTGAGATCCAACTGAAGAAAAAGCTTTGACATACGAAAGGAGAGGGGACATACATCGGCTTATTTATGCTCAGCAGACGCTCGTACTAGGCCAAATGCTATCATTTTTTGCTGCGCAAGCTCCAGATCCCTTTCGTTCGGTTCATCACCCTGATCATCTCTCGTCGAACACGATCTCCGCATTGACTACGTCAGACTACGCTCTCGATCACAAACTCGAGGCCAATCGCCAGCCTAGAATGAAGTGACATAGCAGCTACCTTGTGTGGATCATGCCTTGTAATGGCAAATTTTGCGATGCGGGACTCCTGCAGGATTATCCGTTATTGCTGTGGAACATCAGACGGAGGATGACTGCTTATGGCAAGCATTATGCCTGCTCGATAGCCTTGTGATACACGACAATGGCCACAGGCCCTTGACGTGCACCAGCCCGACTTTCCGGCTTGTCGGCATCTGAAGTCCTCGCAACATGAACAAGGGCAAAGCGATGACTATACTACTCAGCATACATTTTGCGTGTGTATGTTGAAGCACTTACTGCTCAGATCGGATGCCACGTTCAACCCACACCACATGGAAGTGGTTTTGGCGTTGATGCTCAGCGCTCGCTGGGACAGACACCTCTCTGGGAATCGTCAACTTCTGCAATACCCATTAGACAGGGAGAAAAGAGGAACTGTACCTAGAACGAAAAGGTGCTGAGGAGCTTCGCAGGCCCAAAAGACCGATAAGAAACATATCAGGAAAGTCAACACCGTGAAAGCGCTGACCACCCACCAAGCTTGCATGAAGGACTTGGACACTCCGAATAAGAATCCATAGAAAAGAAGAAAGGCGAATTTGACAAGATATATGACGATCCAGAAGAGGAGCGAAACGGCAATCTCGAGGCGAAAGTATCTCGACAAATCCCGTTCGGAAGGTTGTTCCCCAAAACCCGCTACCCAAAATTCGACTGAATAGTTGAGAGGAAACATGACTGTGTATGTCGACACATATCCAATCAGGAAGACCAATGCAAGGCCATGAACGTAGTCGTCCGCTTTGAACGATTTCACGGCCTTCAATCGAATCGCATACCTGCCTGCGGTCAAGACGATACCGGAACCCGTGAAGACCCAGGTGAGGACCTGATGGACTCGTCAGTCGTAGCTCACAAGGTGTAGCCGTACAGAGAGATATCTCTGTGAATCCTGTATGCTCACGGTCAATCCGTTCCGACTCAACTCGCTCATTACTGCAAGTATCCGTGGAAGAGTTTTCTACTGCTAGTTGTGTAACTGTAATATGTAGGAAGTAGTATAAAGAGTTGAAGGTAGAACTCACGCTGAGAACGAAGGCTCCAATGCGAAATCTTACCGTATGGCTAGTAATCCAGAGCGTTATTTACTGCCGCGCTTACGCAAGCATTATTGCCCATGTTTGCCATTGCAACCCTCCTTGCATGATTCCGAGTATCAGCTCCGTGCCACGTTACGTTCTGGTGATGATCTACAACTATTTTGCGCATTGGGCCGACTGATCCTACGCTAGCCGTGGAAAGGGAAAGTTGCAGCCAACATCGCTTCCCCCTCTTTTTGTGACTCTTCCCTTCCTCTTTCCTTCTAGTTTCTATCTACCACACCTCTCGAATCTAGCTTAAGGCACAGCTCCTATCAAGCTCCTATCATACAGTAGTCATTGAGTTATCCTGAAGCGTTTGATTCCTTCTCATCAAATATGATGATGCCAATGCTATCTCCTCCTGGCTGGGCACTCTCGATAATCGCAATTCTTACGATCATCATGCAAGCTCCGAACATCTACAATCCCTCCGCTTTCATGACGGAGTTTAACCTTACGAACAAGCCTGCGGCACAGCTAATCGGTCAGTCCACCCATTCTAATAGCGTTTTCCTGCATCGCTCCCCAGTCACATGTCACGGACGACTCTGGGTCTGTTCCAGCTTCCATCTACACAGAAAGCTAGACCCCAGACACTCAAATCCACTTCTTCGTCATCACGCGCATGGACTAATCTTGTATCCCACCTAGCCTTTTGCCTCGTGCTCATCAACGGCTATGATCTCGCGGGGGCGCTGCAGGACAATTGGACTGTCTACTGGTACTCGCTAATGTCTCGTATGGTAGCCATCGTGTTCTTCTGGACTTTGGAGAAGCCGTGGGACAGATTGGTGGTGTTCGAGGGCGCTACTTTCATCATTCTGGGGACGTCGATGTGGTTTGCTTGAGTAGCGACTGTATGTGCTCAGGCATATTGGAGAGACTGCAAGCGCTACGAGCATGTAGCTGGGGGTCAGATGTGAGAGATTTGACGGACAATGATGGAATGCGACGGTAATCAGACCGGAACCGCAGCTGGAAGAATTAGCCGTAGAAGACACTGAAGTCGCGCTGAGGCATACAGAATAAGAACACAAATCCACCTTCTGGCGCTTGCAGCTCGATACCATCTCAATCTTTGGAGATTCCAGATTTTTGGTTCAGAGCTCCACGGACCACCTCGCACGAACTCGTAACGCGATGCTGAGGAGATGCCTTTAGTACAAGGATCAGGAGAGCACAAGTAGAATGCAATTGTCTTGTATCGTTCTTTTAACTTAGTAGTCAAGTACTAAACTTAATAATATAATAAGACGATAGATATATAGAGAATAATGAGGAATCTCTTTCTCTCTCTCTAGAATTCTCTATCCCTTCCTCGAAATTTTCTATTCCTACTCCGAGGAACGAAGAGGAAGAGTGAATCGAATCCTGTAACCTGATACAAGCTCTACCACCACTACGAAGGCAATGCACATCGCCCAGAGACGCTGACCAAGTCCAAATATACCAAGTCTACCAAAGAATGGCTTTTTCCCTCATTCAGCTCCAACATCAAACCCGACAAACCTAATATCTTCTACAAATAAGAAACCCACGCAGAGCTGCCGAAAAATTTCTCCTGACACCTGCAGCAAACACACCCCTTTTTTGACCCACCGCCAATATGCGCTTCACCTCCATCCTCACTCTCGCGCTCCCCTCCCCCTCCCTCGCCCTCGCGGCGCCGACCCCTTCACCAGACGTCTCCAAACGGGACATAATTCCAGCAAACATCAACGCTATCGCGAATGCAAAAATCCCCGATCCAATTGCCGTTGCGATGCTCCTCGCCAGGAATGACGGAGCTAAGCAGCCCGGAGGACCCCTTCTTCCGCCGGAGGTATAAAAACGCCGTTGATGGCAACGGGCGAGACTTGGTGGGAGGAAGGGGTGGAATTGATAGAAATACATGGATAGATAATCGAGGTAATGTTGGGAGCGGTCCGATAGATTGATTCATTGATTGTGGGATTGAACAGATATGAGAAGAACGGCACATGGTCTTTTGGCTTCCGAGACTCTTGAATTCTCGATGCTTGCAGAGTAATAAACCTATCTCAACTAACTTTTCTCACCATTGATTTCGTGAAACCTCAATACAATGAACGAATATCGCCGAGTCGTACGCTAGTCTCCAAGGCAGGCACAAGAGACTCTGCCAATTTGGCCCCGCATTTATTTGAGCCCTTCAAAAGCCTTCGCTGTGGCGAAGAATTCCTTCAAGGTTGTCGGCTTCTCATCGAGAATCCGAACGAAAACACACGTAAGCCAAGCATACCAAGCGTGCTGAATGGGTGGGTCAACATACCGCACGACTTTCAGCAAGACTAGCTTTGCCAAAGTATCCATAATCATGCATGAACGCCATATTCTCATATAAAACCAGTTGCGCCTTCTCCGGCATGCCAGCTTTGGCCAAAGCACCTTTGTAAGCGTCCTCGTCAATCTCAATGAATTTCGCACTCTTGCCAGCTTCGGGATAGAGTTCCTGGAAAGTTGCCATTATCTGCTGTGGAGTGTAATAGTCGGTAGCACCCAGGACTTTCTTTCCCAATGTCTCATCACGATGGGTGAGAATCGCTTTCACGAATACGCCCGTGTCGCCGGCGGCGTCGAAGCAGGGGATTGGAGTGTCGGGTGGCATAGGCAAGGCCATTGTCCAGTCACTATTGGGCGGTAGTTGACAGATTGAAGCTCCGGGGAAATTGGACATGAAGAAGCCTGCCAGGAAGAATGTGGCTGGGATTCCTAGGTCACGGATGTACTGTTCGACGGCAGCTTTGGAGTCGAAATATTCCACGTTTGGGAATTTACCGTGGGTGAGTTCGGTCACGTTGTATCTGGAGGACCAGATGAGGTGCTGGACTTTGGCTTCCTAAAAAAAAATGTGAGACAGTGTTGGAGCATTGCATGTTCAATGGAACGTCCTACCATCGCCATATCGGCAACATTCTTTCCTTGGGTCTTCTCAAGCTCGGCATCCATCTTGTCCCAGTAATTGGTCACAGCAAAGACGGCATAAGCGCCCTCGAAAGCAGACTTGATCTGCTCTTTGCTGTTGATGTCGGCGGCAACGCATTCAACACCCTGGGCTTCGAGTGCCTTTGCACTTGGCTTGGAAGGATCACGAGTAATTGCACGGATCTTGAACTCGCTGGCTGTCTTTGGGTCAGCTAGGACGGACTTGATTACTGAACCGCCCTGGTTGCCAGTTGCACCAAAGACGACGAGAATTTTCTTTGGGGACATGGTGATGGTTGCTTTCTAAGTTTCTTTTAGAACGATGCCCAATTTCCAAGTTCTGATACTGAAGTAAATGTTCACAAGTACTTCGTTACGGTTTTCATCTCACCTTTTAATACGTTGTATAGTATCTGCGGGGCAAGTTAGGACATGGATTGATAATCGCTTGGTGGGTAAGCCTGGTGAAATTGGACACGGCACGCTGTCGGCGAGCCTGAATGTCATCACGAGCACCGCATTGAGTGCTGTATAATTCATCGATGACAAAGACCATGCTCAATAAGCGGCCCAAATATTCAAAATTGAAGAAGCGACTTAGTAAAGTATTGAACGCGGAACATTATCTGTCACGTGACCGCTATTGTCGCTATCTCGGAGTGGTGGGAGACGGATTCGCGGCCCAGCAAACACCGACTTTGTCATCAATTCGTCCTCGTGCATTGCATAGTAGGTAGCACAACAATCACTGGTCCTTCGTGCTACGAGTATGGTGAAGGGCGAAATTCAGTAGCTTCTATTTTAATCGGCGTTTAAATAGCTTCAATGTTACTTCAACCAACACATGGTCTGAATCTGCAAGTTGCCGCGTTGCTAGTCCCATCAACCAATACATGTAATCGATTAAATCGACCACCTCGCAGGAAACCTGGGTCAATATCGAATCCTTCACGCCATAAGAATCCTTCCCGCCATACATCAGTCTATTCGCCACAATGGCGACCACAAACGAGACGTTCAAATCCTTCTACCCAGACATCAAATCCACCGTGCCGTTCTGGCGAGTTGAGCCTCACAGATTAGATGACCATCGTACAACACCAGACTTACCTACCGAATGCGACATCCTAATCATCGGTGCGGGCTATGCTGGTACAGCAACGGCATACCATCTTCTCGACAACAATCCATCGCCGCCATCAATTGTACTGCTTGAAGCGCGCCAAGCATGCTCAGGTGCCACAGCTCGCAATGGCGGCCATTTGAGACCCCAAGTCTATTTCGGCCTACCCGACTACATAGAAAAGTACGGCCTCGAAGCAGCGGCTGAAATTGCCAATCATGAGATCGCACACGTTCAAGCCATCAAAGACCTCGTCGCAAAAGAGAATATCGAATGTGACTTTACCTTGACGAGAAGTTTTGATGTCTTTTACGATGAAGACATGGCTATGCAGGCAAAAGAAGCCTACGATGTCATGGTAAAGAAAGGTCTGACCTGTGTCAATGATGCGCATTACACTCCAGCAAAGTACGCAGAGCGGACCAGCGGTGTCAAGGGTGCGAAAGGCTACTTCAGCTTCACCGCCGCACACATATGGCCGTACAAATTCATCATGCATCTCCTAGCCATTTGCGTCGCCAAAGGTCTCAATCTGCAAACCCACACACCCGTCACACACGTTTCCTCCGAAGCGGACTCCAATGGCTGGACCACCATAAGCACAACGCGTGGTAACATCAAAGCCAAAAAAATCGTCTTCGCATCCAACAATTTCACAGCAGGCATGCTACCCGAATACACCAACAAGATAATCCCCTGCAAAGGCGTCTGCTCCCGAATTGTCACACCCAACCTGGCTAAAGCGCCATACCTAAACAATACATACAGCATCCGCGCCGGCCCCGGCATCTACGACTACCTGATTCCCCGCGTAGATGGAAGCATCATCGTCGGTGGCGCCAAAGCTACTATGACGAAGGACGAGAGCGTCTGGTATGGCAACACTGATGATAGCGAGCTGTATGGGCCTGCGAAGGATTACTTTGACGACTATATGCAGCGTACATTCCTTGGGTGGGAAGACACGGGGGCGTATGTGGATAAGGTGTGGACGGGAATTATGGGGTATACGTCCGACTTGCAGCCGCATGTTGGTGCTGTGCCTGGGCGGATGAATCAGTATATTTTGGCGGGCTTTAATGGGCATGGCATGCCTATTATTTACCTGACTGCGAAAGGCATCGCGGAGATGATCCGCGACCGGAAATCTTTTGAGGAGACGGGGCTACCGAGAGTATACAAGACGACCGAGGCGAGGTTGCGCAGCGACGAGAACCTTATCAATACGAAGGCTTATTGAATGAGGGGAGAAAAATGGGTGAATATTTGCATGCGATTATTTGTTTGTGGCGATGAGGCTTGCTGAGAGGCTTTTAAACGAGATGAGAGATGCTATGATACCCACAGTGCTTGCGTCCAACAATTGTATATTGAAATAGCAGAGGACCCCGTGCCAAAGAAGGTCCCTGCGAGCTGAAAAGTACCCAACCCTAGCACTGACATATCCGTCTCTGTTACCGTTCGGCTTTCCCAAAAGCTTGATAGAGATCACAGGCCGTGTTAGATTTTTGGTATGCGCGCAGGCGGTACGGTTCGCCGCGGATGATGTCTAACGCCTGTCCCGGAACCTGCCAATCAATCTGCTGGTAATTCGAATTCGAATTCAATTTGGGCATGCGGCGTGCGCGTTGTGGTGATGTTTTCGATGTGGTGGCATCAACCGCTTGATGTTGATGAGCCCACTTTGATAGATAGGAAGAAATTTTTAGGCCACTTTTCGCTTACATGGGAGGGTCAACAAGGGAGAGGGTGGAGGGGACTAGGGCGTATCATATGCATGGAAGGTTGAGAGATGAGTTGATGCGATGTGGTGTTTTTAGAATGAGAAGACTCGGGATAGGAATGTGCAGCGGGTTGTTCACATGAGTGGGAAGGACAAGGAGAAGCCGTTACCTGAGCTGCAGGAGGCGGAAAAACTCGGGCTGGGAGATGTGCTGTATATTCTTATTCAGAGACGGACGTGAGGCTCCGAGTTAAGAGATGGCTGCTTTCGACTCGACTTGCTAAGGATTTGGGGTATATACGTCCGCCTGGAAAGGGAGGTCTGGCTCGGCTTCGCCGTTAGTAGATTTCTCTACGATAGACTCCATCTGGTGTCCCAGGACGTACCGTTCTATCTGAAGGCTGAACAGGTCATTTGGAGACCTGCTGCTGCCTCTGTGATGTCGACGCCGCTTTTTGCTGGATCGGTGATTGTGCTGTGTCTGACCGTGTCGTAAACCGTTGTGGATGTCATGAGATGATCTCCGGGCTAGAAGGAAGAATGTGATACTTATGGTGCCTGATTTTGGGCTCAAGTTGTTCTTTCGATTATGGTAATGATACTTATGATTATCTCGCCCTTGCTGTGACTTTTGTATATTTTGGGAAGAAGATATCTCGTTGTGGAACGTTTCAATCACGTTGCTCAACTGCCTTAAAGGGTTTTTGAGGACGTCTCGTGGTCTGCGTAGCTACCTCTTATTACTTGAGATCGTTGTGGATAAGAATAGTTGGGCTTATGCAAAGCAAAGTCTTTGAGGTCACGGGCTATCTTGCTATCCTTTTGTCACTCTTTGAGAACGGATCAGTGTTCGAAACGTGGCTTGTCGTCGTTGATCCCTCATATCAATAACTGTTTTGCCAATAAGCAATTTATCTTCTAAACGAAAAGCTCTCGGCCCCTCTTCCTGTAGGGTATTCTCCTGACTCTCCACATACCCACTATAGTCATGATTTGCCAAAATAAGATGAGTTGTATATCCTGATCCACGACATGATGTCGAGCGTTAAGAACAGAACTTTGACGCTAGGAGAAGGATCCCGATTGATAACTCGTGGCTCAAAGCCAAGATAGTCTCCACTCTCGCTGCATGAAATGATCTTGCTTACCTATGAGGGTTTAGGACTCAATTGAACCAAGAGCATGTTCCCCTTTCCCGATATTCAACAATCTTCGCCCGCAGGCTAGCCTGACTCAAGGCACAATCTGCTGAAACGTCTTTGAAGGAACGGCTTCATTTATGATCTACATCCCCTATCTACTTCAACCAGACGATGCATTGTTCCTCTCGAAAGCTATTATCCCTGTTTGAGTACTACTCCCAATTTGTTTATCTCACACCATGCAATATCAACACACTACTCACCTTCAGCGCGTCTTTTTCTCTCCTCCTGCCAGCAATTCATACTTACACAAGCCGCACAGAACGTATGATGCTACTTTCCAAACGGAAACCAAATATAGGATTCTGCAACCTCTACTACCAACGGTTTTGACGAAGCTTACCCCACAAGCTTCGGGAACGACGATTTTCACATGTGCTGTAAAATAGCCAGTCCCTCCGATAATGTCCGTAACCAATACGGCTTGTGTGGGCGCAGGAATGATCCCAATTTGGGTGAAGACCAGGGTGTTCTGAGATCGACGTGTACTCGTACAGATCCTAGTTGGAGCAGTGCGTCGTGCCTCAATTTGTACCAAGGCCTCGCCACAACCCGCCCAATATCAGACTCACGGACAATGGGGATGTGTCTGACATTTTCAACGTGCAGATTATCTAGGCAATGAAGCGAAAGCAACAGAGCAATTCGCAAAACAATACGACAATAGATCCCGGTGCTGCGAAGCCGGGATCCCTCCTCTCACCAACCTCAACAACCTCAATAGCACTTATCAAAATCAAGTAAACAACTGTTGCGATCAGGGAAAAGGCCTGTTCATCAACAATAATAGCAAGGTCACGAATATAAACCCAAATAGAACAACCACCAGCTCCTCTACAAGCGCTACCGCTACAGAGCCATCGTCTCGCCAACGCCCCCTTCATCATCACCAGCAACTTATCAGCACAGCATCCATATTGGGGCCATTGCTGGCGGGGTCATAGGCGGTATTACTGGCCTGGTCACTACTATTACGGTTGATTCTACTTTACCTCCGAGTAAGGAGAAAGCCAAAAGCTCAAACACAAATTCCAGCAGCTGTTCTCATGCCTAGAAGTAGCCCAAAGCACGAAAGAGAGGGAATAGGAAGATCTTGGGAAAAGTATGGGAGTGAAAGATTCGAAAAGGATAGCGTAAAGCTCGTAGGAGAAAGAGGTATTGGTCCGTATGAGATGTGACAATTCCAATAGAGGATTAATGGGGTATTGGACTTGCTACCTAGCTACTACTAGAGGAATAAAGAATCGCGTGGCAGAACCATAATTTGGAGTAGTAGTAGCTACCCTTATATGTCTACGTTGACATTCAGAATGGATGTTGTTGTTTAGGAAGGTCTATGGAGTTGAGACTATTTGACCCCCTTGCCAAGAGCCACTAGGCCCAAATCCAACGCTCCCCTTTAGGCCTTGCTGGCGCTACCTCGCCGTCGCTACTCCCCTGATTCCAGAGAAACTGAGCTATCCTAGCCTAAATACCAGCTGTTTCCCCCAGCCAATTGCCATTCCAGAGCCATTCTGGCCCTACCGAGCTATCCTAGCCCAAAACCAGCTGTTTTCACCAGCCAATTGCCATTCCAGAGCCATTCTGGCCCTACCGAGCTATCCTAGCCCAAAAACAGCTGTTTCCCCCAGCCAATTACCATTCCAGAGCCATTCTGGCCCTACCGAGCTATCCTAGCCTAAAACCAGCTGTTTTCCCCAGCCAATTACCATTCCAGAGCCATTCTGGCCCTACCGAGTTATCCTAGCCCGATTTTTATTTGTAGCCTCGTTTCCACCTCGTTTCTACTATCTTGGCTCGTTTCCGGATCGTTTCTAGCTCGTAAAAATACTTTATCTTAAAGTACCTTTTTAACCTTAGTGACCTTTACCGTAGCGCCACCGTTAAGATTATATAAACCTTCCTTTATCTACTGTTCCTATAGTTATTCTAGGGCCAGCTCGGTATAAATTTATTAATAGCGTTCCGTAGGGTGTCCTTTACTATATATTTTATATACTAGTTTCTCCCCTAAGCTAGCCTTACTACCGGCCTTTTTAAATTTTAGAGCTTAGGCGTTTTTTTCGTCCTCGTTTTTCCGCCTCCGCTTTTCTTCTAAAAGTATTTCCTTTACTTTTACCGCCGTAACGTCGGTAGATATTAACTACAGTTATATAAAAGACCGATAATCCTAGTCCTTAAATAACGCTATAATAAGATAAAGTAATATACGTTTATTATTATTAAGTTTGATCTTCGTAGCGTCGATTTATTCCTCTAGTATTTTAACGTAGTCTAGGAACTCCGAGACTATCGTTTTAAATTCGTTAATATTTAGCGTATAGTATTCCCTCGTAAAATATATAAATTATATATCTCCAGCTAGTTATAGTAGTATTAATAAATATTAAAGTATTAAATATCCGTTATTAAATTTAGCCTCCCTTAGCTTCTTTTTAATAGCCGGGCTAATAGTAGGAGTTATAGTATCGGCTACTTCTTTAGTCTTTTTTTATTAATCCTTCCTTTTTTTTATAGTTATTACCGTCTCCCCTTTATCCTTAGCTGGAACCGACTCCTACGTATACTTCTATAGCTTTTTTACTATATAGGTATACGCGTATATTAATAAACCAGTCGCTAAAATTATTTTCTGTAAGGGGTGCGATATGTAGGGAGACGACGTTCGCCGATTTACCTATACTTATTATCCTGGCGCAGGCGTTGTCTTAACTATAACACTGACGTGGTTACAAACGGAACAATAAGAATAGGGTGCGTAAACAAGCGCTAACCCGGGCTCATAACCCGTTGATATTCAGAATGGATGTTGTTGTTTAGGAAGGTCTATGGAGTTGAGACTATTTGACCCCCTTGCCAAGAGCCACTAGGCCCAAATCCAACGGTCTATACTATAATAACCGCCGTCGTAATAGATTCTCCTTATCCGAGGTCTTCGCTTACAGCCAAAGATACAAAGGCATGCTGCGTCGAAAAACAAGGCAGCCTCGTCATCGTACGAAACCGAACTCTTCAAACTCTATTTACGAGTGCCTTTTCAGCCTATCCGCTTTACTTCGTCTCCGACCTCCTGTTGGATATACATGGCACTTACTCCAATTCATCCTACCCTAAAAACCTCCGCCATTCATTATCAAAGCACCGCACATACTCTCCTCATAAACTCTCGGCTCAATCTCGGAACCATCCCCTCCCTCAAACCCTCCCCTTACAGCGTCGAAGCCGCCACAAGCCTCCATTCTAGTCTTCGGACACTCATCGCTACTGCCCCATTCCTAATCCCGTCTATTCTGTATCCACAATAACGCTCTCTAGATACAATTCCCATTCACCACACCACCTCAGTAATTACTTGATAACCTCCGTCAGAGCCCGCTGCCCAAGATACACTCTCACATCTCACGAAACATATACCCCTACTATCCCATTCGAGACCAAGCCAACGATCAATTATCCAGTCATATAGCCTCTTCTTTCACACCCACAATCTAACACTCGTCCTTCTTGTGCTCTGCCCAGCGACGGTAAGGTGGAGGGCGGTCTTGGTTCCCTACCCCGTTCCCCTACCCCAAAGCCCAAAGCCCAAAGCAATAACCACACTCACCACAGCTAATCAATCAGTATATCCCAACCCGTTACCTGCCCCTTTCTATCAGATCCCAACCAACCGAAAATTCAATCACGCCGTAAATATCTATCTATCCATCCCCTTGCTAAAGACTACCTTAAGACCATGTAATAGATAGTCAGGTTGGTGCTACGACTATATAGACGATAAAAATCGCAAAATGGTGAAAGTAGGGACAAAAATGCTGCAGAATGACATATGTACTACCCCATGGTTCGCCAGGGGCCTCCGTTCGTAGTCAGGGTTAGATCAACGGGGATGAGGGTCGCCGAATCATGGGTTATAACGATGAGGGAGAGAAGGTGGATTTGAAATGGGGGATGCTAGGAACGATGCTCGATACGAGATCATTGTTGTCGCAAGATTCAGCGACATGCACCTCTGACATTGTGATTCATGAAGCGCGGTATGAGACTCGCACACCGTGAAGCAGATAAAAGGCTATAAAGGGCAGCTACACCGCTATAGGAGGGCGGTATACTGGTATGGAGGTCACAGTTGATGTGATGGTAATGGATTCGTGTGGAATTAGATACGCACGGGACTTTTCGTGCAACTCAACAAATTTTGCCTTGTATTATTAAAGTACCCAAGGGCCTGCAAGTTGAAGAGCCTATGAATACCAGACACTGGTATCATGACCGAATAGTAGACAATAACAGATATGGATAGCAACCCGCAAAAAACCCACAGAGCCTCTTATCTTCCCTAGCAATGTGCCACGAGCCGAGATTTCTCCAAGCCCTCATGGCCCGCTCGTATCCTATGCGTGCTGGTGTACCACTGTGCGTCCGCTACGCTTCCATGTAGCCAGTAGAACGCCGCAATTACTGCATTTGTGCTCGACATCTTTGAGATTGTTGACGAGGTAGGGTATGCAGCCCAAGCAGAGGCAGCAACAGATGAGGAGGGCCCAGACACTGTGAAAGAATAAAGATTAGCATGCCGCCGTAGATAATTACCGCGTTTGTAAAGCTCTACAGGATCGAGTGGACGTACTGTGTAGTGTTACCAGAGTGAGACTGGATCGTCGTCAGGGCACGATGGTGGCAGCAGGGGCAGTCGACCGGTGCAGTTGTCTCAGTGAGGTTTGCTAGAGGGTATGCGGTTTGGTACTGGGACGTAGGTTGACCCATAGGTGCCTGTTGAACCTTTTCCATTGGTGGCGCCTGCTGCTGACCAGGAGAATAGTACTCCTGCTTCTCAGTGCCCTGTGAGGCCATGGTGCCGGTGTGATGGGGCTGTTGGGGCTGTTGAGGCTGTTGAGGGTAGGTTTGGCCGGTTTGCATGGGGGAGAGGGGTTGTTGGTAGATGCTGGAGGGTAGAGCTATTAGCGGCGAGGAATGTTGTGGGTTCAGGGGGACTTTATTACGACTCACTCTTGCTGGACCATGGGCTGGCCTGGCGCTGCACCGTAAGCACTGGTGTGTTGCATTCCTTGGCTGGGGTTGGCGTTGTAAGGGGGGACTGCACCTGCTAATTTGTGAGTGGAAATGACACCAAACCGGACGCCTGAGCGAAGCTGAGTTGCTAACCCATTTGCTTGTCGTCCATTGTTTTTGGGAGGGTTGGAGGTAGTTGTCGGCTGAAAGCTGCGGTCGGAGTCGTACGAGCAGTGAAAGACAGGCTCAAAGACTGTCGTAACGTCGATGCTTGTGGTTGTCGATGATGGAGGTGATGAAAGAGAGTAGATGTGTGAAGCCCGAAGACGGGTCCAAAGTATTTACTCTCCCTTTTCACAGAGTGGTGCCTTCTTCCTCAGCCTCACTCCGTTTTCTTTCTGGCCCCATTCCGAAACGCTGTCCCACTGCGCCATGTTGCGATTCGCGTGCAGCTGCTGCAAAGCAAGAAGAAGCGTGTCGCCTGGCCAAATATCACATCTATTTGCGGGCAAGCGCAGTCCTGTGGCCGGTTTGCTGTGCTCTGATACGCAGAGAGGATGGGCAGTGTTGTATAGGCGTCCAGGTAGGGAAATGAAAGGCCAAGAGCATAAGCGAGGGTTTTAGCGTGTGCAGAAAGCTGTAGAATCCTTGGCATTTGAATTTTTTATTTTCCCCAACCACAGCCCCACCACCGGTACTAGCTCTACAAATAAGCCTTCTGATTTACTTGTATTACATGAGTAGATAAGGTAGCTCTATCCAAAGCGATGCCAACGCCGTAGAAATTAATAAAATAAAGAGAGTACTTGTTGAGTTATCAGGCTTAAGATATAGTTAGTAGGCTTGCTCCGTTTAGTAGTTGTTGAGCCAAAATTTCAATCCCTGATATCTTCTAATATAGTTATTTGATCAAGCTAATTCCTACGGCATTAGAATCGCCGTAAATCAGAAGAGTTGTTTGTAGAGCTAGTACCGGTGGTGGGGCTGTGGTGGGGGAAAACAACAGCTTTCTGCACACGCTAATTCTATTTGAGTTTCTGGGCTGAGTTCTGGACCTGGCCTTGGCTGCACCTCGAGTCCGCCGACTGATCTAAAAATCGATATAATTGCATTTTCTTAGAGCTCAAAGATTTCAACACTATCAAATCTCCAACTGGTAGACCGACGACGACTTCTACATCTAGTAGTTAAGGGTTCACGGAGATGCAGTACCTAAACTGTCTATGCCTTGCATCGGCGGTATGACGGAAGCCAAGGAGAGACAATGGACGAAAGCCGTTCATGGCTGTTGGCAACAAGGCAGTCTGTTGTGCTTGGTGCTGTAGTTACTGGCTATGAGCATCAAGGGGTTCTGGTGAAATGACAGCATCGGTTACGGACGAGAAGGTCCCAAGTCTTTATCTTATGATCAGTCATCGACTTGAGGCGGGTGGGAGACGGAGATATGAGATTTTGTTCATCGAAAGGCAAGGAGCTGAAATGCTCAGTGGGTGACTGAAGATTGATTTCTGAATTCTGAGCTTTCTGACTATAGAAAAAAATTCCAAAGGGTTGCGCGTCTTGCTTTTATAGATGTCATTGAGATTATGGTGAGCGATGGCTAACCAACAACGGTCATTTTCCGCGAGCTGAACATGATCCACTCTTCTGATTGGGACATACCTCAACCTTTCAACGCCTCTGACGCCTTTGAGATTCTTACCCAACAGCCTTCACTCCATCTGGTCATGGCTTTCCGCCCTTCTTTGAAGTCTTCTGCCGCTTCGGAGAGTCTCTCGCTTTCTTGCCCTTTACTTTTGTACCACCTTCGCCTCCACCTGCGCGCTTCCCCTCCGTTCCTTTTTCCCCCCCATCCGCTCCTTGCTCCTCCGGCATCGTCGGTGTATGTGGCGAAATAGGTGGCGAAGGTTCGTCGGGAGGTTGAATCACTCTCGCACTAGCTTGATGTATAACCCCGTGCTCATTTCGCAAAGCGTCCATTATAGCAACGGGGTCAGCGCCTGGCGCGAACTCTTCAACTTCATCAACCATGGCTTGTGTGATTTCTCTTCCACTATCTTTCCATTCTTGCTGCTTCCGTTTGTCGCCCTCTCGTCGCATGATGTTGTCGAATTTGTTGATACTCATCCTCACAGCGTTGACATTGTGCTTCTCTGGCTCCGCTGGATCTTGTTCTTCCGAGTATCCGTATACGTTCATGAAGGCTTGGATCGTTCTGGAGTTCATGAAGCCCATTGTTGCTAAATTGACGATTTCATGTCCTAGCGCCTGGAACTCTTTGTAAGAGTATCTATTTCGACGCTTTCTGTGTGGATGAATCGGAATTTCAAGCATGACTGCCCAAGCATTGAGAATCACGTAGAAGCCGCAGTGATGGCCCGGCGGCTGACAGGGAACTGTTGGCCAGCTTCCATCCGAGAAATCAGGCTGAATACGTTCTTCTTCGAGCGGCGAGCCCAGCCAGCCAGAACGTCTTACTACGTCCTTTGCCAGGTTGATGATTCCGGTCGGAGTCATGTAACCGGGTGCGCTGTCTTTGATGTCAATACTGACATTGTTCGCCTCCCTGGTCGTGGCATCCAAATTAGCGACCCCAAGAACGTAATGCCCAATCATCTTTGTGCCTTTTTCCTTCCTTTTCCGAACAACAGGTGGTATGTAGAGAGGCATGATAAAGGTACTTCCACCGCCCACAACACCGTTTTGGGGTAATTTTTCCCGTGAGGGTCCGTGACCATCAAAGATATCAAGCCCTGCGAATGCATAATGGATGCTCTTGAGTCTGAGGGCTTCCCATATGGTCCCGATTGCTAGTGTGATGTCTTCCATTGCCAAGTCGTTCAAACTTCGGAGTGGCGACGCCTTCCTTTTGTCGGCCCCTTTTGCTAGCCGCCTGAAGCGTGTCAGGCCCTGGTTCAGAATCCCTTGCCAGTTTGTTGAATCTGGTGGTGGCTTGTCGTCCCCGTCTTCCTGCTTTTCTTCTTCTTCTCCGTGTTTCCTCTTAATGCCCTACCATCATGGGTTAGCAAGCAAACCAACACTCGAGAATGGAATACCATACCCGAGGCTTAGGTACATAGTGCCAATATTTCGCACTACGCCACCAGAACGCAGCGATATGTCCAATCGTAATGACAGCAAAGTTGGGCAGTGGCCCAGCAATCATTCGCCTGCCTACTGCCAGATCGTTGATGACCAGGAAATCCAGATCGGTATTGATAATGAAACAGGCGCGTTGGCCGGATTTGGCGTTTCGAATACCCCGAATTTCAAAGGATTTGCCCTTTTCGTTGAAATCTGGGCTCGCTTTGGGGCTAAGCGACTTGCTATTGGGTATTAGTACTGCTGCTAAACTTGAGAGAGGAATGGCTTACATCTCCATGCTCAGCGAGTTCGAGTCGTGTGGAACGTTGTGAACGATTGCTTCAATAGGGTCCTTGTCGTCCACATTACCCTCACTCGCACGGGACGCGAGTACCAGGCTTTCGATTTTGAGAGAGCGGCCTTTCCCATCGACTAAGTCATGGCCATTCAGCATTAGAGTCTGGAGCGCACTCCCTTGCGCACGGCATTCATGGAAAAGGAGCCGAACGTCGTTCAAAACATGGTTGTCAATGATGTGTAGGAAGAGTTGCTCTTGGTCCGGAGTTAAAAGTGCGAAAGGGGAGGGAATTTGCGACGCTGGTGGTGTACGAGGACAGCATGTTTGCTGGTCAAGCTGCTCCAAGTCCCAGCCCTCTAAAGCTAGGGCGTCTCTGGCTGTTATCGTGTGGAAGCCATAGGGATGGTTGGTGGTTAGATCAGCAACTGTGTCCCCAGCTAGTGGGTCCGCAGTTGGGTTGTGCGCATCTGAGTCCACTTTGCTTGGCTGTTCCTTCTTCAACTTCTCCTCGCCGCTGCTCTTTCCTGCAGTCTCCTCCCCTTCTCTCGCCGCCTTTTGAGCACCTCCAGAACTTTTCTTGCGTGTTTCGTTCATCATTGTAGGCAAACTCGAGGCATTCGCGTCAATGACTAGGGCATCATCTTCGGTATTCCTCACTGGCTCGTCGGCACTCCGCTTCCGTTTGGGACTGGGTGGAAGACTTGTACCCTTTTCAGCGACCCCAATAGTTTTGACTAGGGGCTGCTCCACATCATTCCTCGACGCTTCGGAGCTCCCATTCTTCTTGGTCGCATTAGCAGGGGGTGTTTTCGACCCGTCCTCAAATGACTCGGTTTTTACAGTTTCGTCCGGCTTCCCTGCTGCTTTCTTGCTAGTTTTCGTCTTACGTGCCTCATTGGCTGGCTTAGGGTCTGGAGGCTTTGCTCTTCTCTCTGCGGACTTGGCCTTGACATTGTCTGCGGTCGCCGTGGAGGGTCGCTCCCTCCGCCCTTTGCCGGTCGACGCAATCTTTGCAGGCGGCTTCGACGTCCCAGGAGCGTCCTTCTGAACCTTTTGTTCGGTTAGCTCCGTCTTGCCTCTCTTCGCAGCCGACCTGGTAATCGGCCTGTGGCCATCATTCTTTGCACTAACGGATGATGCCGCATTGTTGGCGTTTTTTCTAAGTGCCATTACCTTCACGAATTAAGCCACTTTGTAGGGCACTGAGGAGAAAGTAAAGCTCTACGTCGCATACTCGATGATGGATGGGTAGATAAGCATGATACGATGTGGTGTCGGTTCTTTGTTTAGTGACCATCTTCGCCGCAAACAGCACAACTGCCACATTTGCGGCCGAAGACAATGAAAGTTCCTTGTTTAGCAGGAGTCTTTCGCATGTAGCCAAATCTGCCAAGGAGACCATTTAACATAACAAAAGAGACATCAAGAATCTGAAACGCTGGAAACCACGCAGGAAACGAACTTGAAGTACTTTGTCATAGTACGCGATAGGAGCTGATCATACTCACGCCGTGTTGGGGAATTGAGGAATAGCTGTTTTCGAGAGCCAATGCAGAATGCAAGAAGCTTGGTTGTGTAGTCTATACCATAGGTTCAACAGGATGTCATCCTGTATATCGGTCCATAGCGACGAAGAGCTTCCCATTGTTCACCTTGCATTTCCGCCACTCTCGGACATTATTGCCACATCCTAGATCGGCTCTGACGTCGTCCGTACTGACGTCGGCCCGCATACTCGTAATGATGTGTGCTGCGTATTCACAAGAAGAGGTATCATCACCTAATACAATCCCTTCATTGACATTGTAGATTGGATTTTGTGGCGGTTGCTCCAATCGTGATGATGGATGCTGGCTGTCGACTAAGCTTTCGTCATCAATTGCAATCTGATGTGTCTCCATCTGAGGTGCTCGAGGTGCTGGAGAGTCTGCCCGAAATGCGAGCATGTGTGTAACACGTGAACTCGGGTCAACAGGCAGATGGGCATTTGAGAGATTATCCTCGTTAGTCCGCGTCCTGTCCTCCGGCATCGAAAGGGATGAGCATTCCCCCGAAGCATTATGTATGCTCCCAGCCATTATATCAGCAGTCTCTTCCAAAGCAGTGGATGTGTACTCGGATCCAACAGTCCGCTCCTCTTCATTGCGTGCCGCCAATACGTCCTTCAGCGCTTGGTTTTCACCCATCAGCCGCCTGTTCTCCTCTTTCAGTCTTGCATTCTCCGCCGAGACTGCCCTAGCAGCATGTTGTATATCTATGCTCGCTTGTACACCGAATCTCTCGCAGCTTTGTAGTTTCGACTCCAGCTCTTGTAGGTACTCTTTCCGGCGAGCCCGTGATCGCCGTTGGTTTTCTCGTACACGAGCTGGATTCGGGGCCAATGCGGAGGGTGAGACACCATTGCCGGATGTATGGAGTTTGGAGGACATGTTGCCGAAAGGTAAAGATGCAGCAAGTCTGTTGTATCGACGAATACCTACCTGTCTACTTTATTTGCCGAGGCTAGTTCGGGTAAACATCGGCAAATGAATATACTAACGCAGGGTCTAGAATATTCGCATTCCCCTGATGACGAGGCAAACAATTCAAGGCGAGAGCCGCTCATACAAGTCAGCCCCGTTCATCACTTTGTAGTGTATACTCTGCTAATTTCAATGTTTCTGAGAATGACGGACGATGATCTTGTGGCAAGTGAAGTATTGACAATTGACGGAGGCGCATGCCACCTTAAATTTGCCGATGACAGCTGCGTCGGACCCTTGTTCTGAAAGCAGAAGTCAGTTTTCTTAGCGGCATAAGCACAGCCACGATTCGGGTGACTTTGTCGTGCTTGTCACTTCCATAGATTAAGATTCATACCCTCTTGCTGTACGGAGTAGGCATCCGTTGTTTGCATGGAGTTTCACAAGTTGCATTCTCCGATGAGTCGACCGACATGATGCTATTGTAGTCATACCCATCATCCTTCCTTACAGGAGGGACAGTTTTCTGCTTCGAAAGAAAAAGCTCTTGGGCTTCTCATTCAGCATGGCTTCGAGGAGGATTTTCAACGGCAGCCCCACCACCAAGATAACCAAAGACCATACCTACTCATGGCCCAAAGCGACCTTTTTGCAAAGCACGCCGGTGCCAGAAGCGGCCACCTCGACACGAGTCTTTCGCATGGTACTGTTGGCTACTTATTTCTGGTTTGGCTGTTTTGTGTAGTTCTCGACTTGAAGCCTGCATGCGTTTATTCTTGACTGACCGAGCTCTAGCATCGCACCAATACAGTATCTGATAGCACCGCTCTATCTGATAAATAAGGATTACCACTATCGCTATATGGCCTGGACCAAAAAGCAGATGACGCTACTTGTGCTCTCAATGACCCAATGGTGGACATCAACGGAAGTGCATGTGAGCGGCGATGAGAGTGTGGCCGGACAAATTCGCAAGCTTCCAGACGGACAGCTCCAATGTAACTTCGCATCTCGCATGGTCCTGATTGCAAACCACCAGGTAAATTCTGATGGCTCCCACTCCTCTATGTGCTGATGATCTTATGTTCAGATGTACAACGATTGGATCTATCTCTGGTGGACTGCTTACGCTAACTCCCCCAGCACACATGGCTGGGTGTACATCGTGCTGAAAAACAGCATCCAGTATATTCCCTTAGTAGGCATTGGCCTCCGCTTTGCAGGATTCGTCTTCATGTCAAGAAAAATAAAGACTGATGGGCCAAGACTTGCTCGTCGCATGAGTCAACTGTCGCGTCGGGGCCAGAATGGTCTCAATCCAATGTGGCTTCTGATGTTCCCGGAGGGGACAAATCTGAGCAAGAATGGTAGGGCAAAGAGTGTAAAGTGGGCCGAGAAGTGTGGTTCGCCCGATATGAAGTACCAGCTCATTCCAAGGAGTACGGGAACATATTTCTGCTTAAAAGCTTTGGGGAATACGGTGGAGTGGGTGTACGACTGTACATTGGCTTACGATGGAGTACCGTAAGTCGATTCTCGACGTTTTCCCTTGATGTCTTCGCTGCACGCAGTTCCTAAGGCTTGAACAGGGAAGGGAAATATGGGCAAGATGTATACACGCTGTCCTCTACATACATCGATGGACACCCACCACCAATCCATATGCACTGGCGACGCTTCAAAGTGTCAGAGCTGCCTCTCGAGACACTCGAGTCGTTCGACGAATGGCTACAAAACCAATGGCATGAAAAGGATAAGCTTTTGGAGGAGCACGCAAAGACGGGGAGGTTCCCTTCCGCGGAAGGTGAGTATGTTAGTACCGAGGTACAGCTTTGCCATTGGTGGGAGCTTTGGCGGTTTTCCGGATTACTCGTGGCCTTCACCGCAGTAGTTGTCGCTACATCCTTTGGTTTTATGAAGATTATGTAGGGGCAACATTGAGAAGCTTTCCACGGAAGGTCTGCTGTATGGCGCCTAGATGTTGCTGCTACATTGACGTAGGTGAGGCTCCGGGCTCCAACGATTGAGGTCGGTCGAATGTAGCCATCGAACTCGTACAGGGCTTCAACATCTGCACATAGCCATCGTTGGACTTATCCAGTATCAGGATCATTCACGGCAAGTCCATTGTGACTTCTCCTGTGGATCAAATTAATCCAAGACTCCTGGTCTCGCTTCCATCCGAGGCACTTTTCAGGAACACACCACTTGAGTCTATATTCGGTGGCCTTGTTCATGGGAAAGATTTAGACATTTGCTCAACGACATAGCTTGAAGGCCTAGGCAGGTCCAAGTTTGCTAACAGACCAGTGAGATTGCAAGAAACTCTTAGACTCTGCAAGTACCCGAGTTTTCTGATTCGCTCCTTTGTTACACAATTTACGTTTCCCGAAATTTAACTTGATCCTAGGAGCTTATCACATCCATGTTTCTTTTCTAAATGTCAGTCCCTCATTACCAAAATTTTCAGCTCTTTCGCTGTAACGTTCCAAACTGCCAACCCCAAGCCTGAATATGGAAGTCGAAGATGTCTCTCACGTTGGTCAGTGGGTGCAGCTCTTGGAGACGCAAAAAGCAGCGCTTCAGGTTGCTAGCAGGCGCAAGGGTGAGCGACCGAGAGATCGCAAAGCCCTTGACCAGCTAGTCCGTGAGTTCATGATCAGTCGCATGCAAATACAGCACATGTCTATTCAGCGAAATCATACGCTCCATCATTCATTCATTCCACCTCCTTATCTGCCTTCTGTTGCGTCTTTGATAGATCTCCAACAGATCTACATCAAGGATTTGCGACTACAGATTCATCACCGTGGCTGTTATCTTCTTCTGAGAGCAGCAACTCCTTCAAATGTCATGACGGCCGTCATGGCAATCATGGAGGATGCCGTGGGTGGAGGCATTATGCTTCAGCTTTATCAGCAGAAAGGAGATGCGTATCGACCCGCCGATGAGATCATCCAGTCTGGAAATGTTTGCATCGTCAAGGAGCCCTACTTCAAAGTGATGAACGACGGAGGCTACGGGCTCAGGGTCGATCACGTCAGCGATATTCTCTGGCTTGCCCTCAATGACGACAGAGTACCTTTAGCCTGGCAACCTCGAGTTAGTGAGCTCAAGGATGCAGAAAAGCTGAAGGAGGATGGCAATGCCGCACTCAAAGCAGGCAAGCTTCACAAAGCAGTCGAAATGTAAGCTTCGACATGACGACATTTAACGGAATGCTGATGTCTGCACGAATGAACAGCTACTCGCAAGGTCTCCATTCCTCAACCACAGCCGAGGCATCGAGAATCATCGAGCTCAATCGGTCTCTTGCCTATCTTCGACTCGGATGCTACGATCAGGCTCTTGGAGATTTAGGACATTCAACATCCGAGCAGCAGAAGTCTGAGAAGGCCCTCTATCGCGCTGCTCGCTCGCTGTATGAGCTTGGGAAATTCGGAGAAGCTCGTGATATGTTGAACTCTCTTCTAGCAGAGTACCCACACTGCGACGCAGCAAAGAAAGAGCTTTCTCGTACCAACCTAAGATTGAAAGAGTACGAGAGTGGTGACTACGACTTCAAAACCATGTATAATGCTGCAAAAGCTACGCCTCCCTATATGGATCTGGCAACCTATATTGGACCAGTTGAGATTAAATCGTCGGTGGGCCGCGGCCGAGGCCTATTCACCACAAGGGATGTAGCTGCCGGGGAATTGTTGCTCTGCGAGAAAGCCTTTGCATACTGTTTTACCGATGCATCAGACAACACCAACACCTCTAGCACGAGTCTGCTGATGAACACCCATACCAATAAAGCTTTCATGGGAGCACAAGCAGAGTTGATTACTGTCATCGTTCAGAAGCTGCGCCAGAACCCTTCGCTCATGCCAGCCTATACATCTTTACATCATGGGGGTTACAAACCGGTCAAGGAGACGCAAATTGACGGAGCACCAATAATTGACACGTGAGCACCTCCTCTTATGATAAAGTAGTGCTAAAGTGACCCCCGTTATAGGTTCCTGATCGATCGTATCATGTCTCTAAATGTGTTTGGCTGCCCCCGAACGACTAGGGAATCCCATTTTCAGACTCTGGCACAACAGAAAAAGGAGGGAAAAGCGTTCCATACATGTGGGATTTTCATCAACGCCTCTTACATCAACCACGGCTGCTACAGCAACGCACGACGAAGCTTCATCGGCGATATGCAAATCGTCCGCGCTTCACGCAACCTACCCGCAGATTCAGAGCTCTTCTTCTGGTACGCAATACCCAATCATGAGCTCAGCTACGAGAAGACACAAGAGAAATTCCAGAATTGGGGTTTTAATTGTACATGTGTGATGTGCGAGGAGCACAAAAACACCAAGAACGCGGTGCTCAAGAAGCGCTCTGCTCTACTTCAGGATCTTACCGACGCCTTCGGATCCCGTAGTGGTGCCGACCTACCGAAGGCAGAGCGGGTACTAGCTGCCTTAGAGAAGACCTATTCAGTGCCAGCCGCAACTGTACCACGTCTAGCCCTTTGGGACCCATACCTTTTGCTCGCGCGCCTTTACAACTCCAACAACCAACAGGACAAGGTCGTGCTGACAGCCTGGAAAGTCCTCGAAGCTCTGGGTTTCGTGATCGAGAGACAGAACCCGGCGTCAGCCGGGTCAGCGTTCGAGGTTGTGCAGTGGGGCTTGATGCAGGATTTCGTGGTGGAAGCATGGGTGTTGTTATGGGCTGCCTTTTCCAAGGTCGCATCTGAATTGTGCGAGAGGGCGGAGGAGTGCGCGAAGACTGCATATAGGATTTGTGTGGGGGAGGATGTGACTTTTGATGAGAGGTATGGGAAGATGGCTCAGCAGGCGATGTTTGAAGGATTGGATCTGGGACAGGCTTTCGCCGCTATGACAATAGGCTAGTATTCACCACAGTTGCTCATCAAGCTGAAGGGAAGCACTTGCCATGTGGTCTCAACGATATGCATGTTCATTTTCAAGATGCCCTTGAGAGATGCATGCATTTAGGCTGTAAGCCAAGCCACATGGGTGTCTATCTCTAGGTACTCTCGCTTAGATCTTTAGGCACTCTCTACCCGAAAGCTAGGTCCGTCGACCCCCGGGACGTTCCCGAAATTATTTCGGAAATTTGCTGACAGACTCCATCATCATTTACGTCACACTGCCAGCGAAACAATTTATCCATGCTATACAGCTACTCGTATCCAATCTCGTGGTCCAGCAACGCAGGGAAGTACGGCCTCGACAGCTATGCGTCTAACATCAATGCTTTCCGAAGTCCCTTTTGGGGCCGTGGGCAGGAAACACCAGGTGAAGACCTTTTTGTAGTCTCGCAGTATGCTTACGAGTGCATCACCTGTATGTGGGTTGGATGAGCTTGATGGTTAGGTTTCGTCACATTTGGCATCGTCTAGCTATCTAGCTATCCTACATCTTTTCCGGGCGTCCATTCACCTGATGTTTGTATACTCCTTAACATTCCCAACCACTGCCTGTGGGAGTGCCCAACTCCTCCAACCAAACTCATACACTAGCATAACGGTCTCAGGCTCTGCATGCTTCGGCAGAAATACGTTGTCCTCCTAGCCCGATAGCCCCCTAGCACATGCAAAGCTGGCTACTCGCGCTCATGCGCATACTGCCCACCCTTCCGCTCTAAATGTCAGTCACCTTGCCATTCAAAGTCAGTCCTCCACGTGAAAGCGTACAAATCTAATCTCTCACCACTCTTTCGCACAACCTATTGTACCGGAAGCACAAAAGCCTAGGCATAATCTCCTATCCACTCTAGAGTCGATGAGTCAACTCCCTTGCATACTCGTGCTCAATGCGCCTAGAGCAAACCGAAATTCATTAGCTGAGATTCAGCACCAGGAGCTCGCGTGCCTATCTGATGAATTCCCTTGATAGAGACCTGTCCTGCTTGACACAGCTGCGCACTTTGTGCCAGATTTTTTCCGTGTCCTGGAAACCAGCCATCTCGATTTTCTACCTAGGACTTCACCAACGCAATCTACTATCGCTTTGAGATGATCCCGTGGAGGGGAGTTTATGGTTGGTAGAGGGTACGGAAAATATTGTAGAGAAAGCTGACCATAAATCCCAACTCGCAACTGATGGTAATCTAATCTGCAAATACGTCTCTTACCTGCAACTTTGCCCACTAATCCCCCCACCTACCCTATCTCAATCCCCCTTCAGCAGAAAATATTCCCATGCCCATCGATTTATGTAAGATCGTTTTGGATACATGTGGGTGTTTATTGCGGAGAATCCGTGAGGATTGATGTCAATACCATTACCATTTCTAATGTGTTGGCGTTTGCAGGAGAGTGAGTGGAAGACTCACGCAGATATGATTGTCCATGGAACTCATTTTCCGGCTCGACGAGCCAACTTCTCCTCCGTCAGAACGAGGTAATCCGTCACGAACCTACCGACGTTCTGATCGCGCACAAATTCATCGATCGCATAGCTGAGCATATCGCGTATAGTATCCGGCGCGACATTGATCGCAAAATCATGCTCATAAACATAATTCCCCGAAGCTTGAAATTTGGGCTCGGAAGTACCTGACCATATGCGTTCAGTATAGATGAAAAAGCGTGAGTGATCTTTTGGTATTAGATAGGTGGTACTGACCAATATTCTGATAGGCTCAGCCTCTCGCCTAAGGGCACGATTCGGAACAGGCGCAGCACTAGTTGGTAAACTTCCCAAGGCAGTCTGACAGTCATGATATTGCGCCGGACTATCGATAGAGCTGGACTGCGAGCATTACACGAAAGCCAGGATACACAGGATCTGAAAATACCGACAGCTGTGGTAGCAGGGAACGGACGTTCTGGAGCTGAGCTGGGGTGGAAGGGAGAGAGATAATGGTGGCATGTTGGGCCATGGGCTTGGTGCAATACTATACTAGAAGATATTCCGTGGAGGTCTTGTTATCTAACGGGGAAACGCATCCGCTTGGCCCTTGTCACGCTGTTGCGCATGGATGGAAAACCCGGAATTTTGAAGTCTATGCTGAGCGGAAGACGGACAGGGCGCATGCAAAGAGGCTGGCCTAGAAGGCTGAAATCGAAAGCAGGTACTGGTTTTTCTGCACACCAGGATCTCAGCTCACTTGTGCTGGCCGCTACTTCATCGTATGTGCCAGTGAAGCTTGAATGTCACATGGCTTATTCGCATTCGCCGACATCAGTAAGTAAGCCAGGACCGTACCAAAGTGCGAAATCCTTATGCGAACTTCTTCGGAGGAGATAGCAGACATAACGTCATAATTGCATGCGTTTAGATCTAGACTTACATATCCAAAGCGTGCCTTTACCGGTCGCTCTTCATCAGTCATAACCTCGTCACCCCGGGTAGTTATACCTATCTAGTGAATCCCACATTCCCATCCCTATTTCCGTTTCCATTTATCCCATTACCATTCAAGCCGGTTATCCCATTCCCATAAGCACCATTGCTGTTGCCATTGCCATAGCCCATATTGCCTGGAACTATACCCATGTCAAACCCACTATTACCACTCAGAACCGTGTCATGTTCCATACCATTCCAATTAGCGAACAACTGATGCGAGTCTCTCAGCCACCAACCTTGCTCTTGTATAAGTGAGTCGACGCCTCCAAAGAGCATACTTGGCGATGTCGTCGGCTGCGTTGGCGGTGCTTGTGATGTACGGTTCTGGTTATAGTTCGAATTAAAGAAGTCCTGTTGATGTGCTTGCGGTATAGCGAAGTTGTGTGGGTTGGACTTGTTGAGCTCGTCGGCTGAGTGCGGCGGTAGGGATAGCGAACCATCCAGTTGCGGTATGTTGGGTGTGGGCATGGGGCTAGCGAGAGGAGCGGAGGAAGGCGGAAAGAAGCCATTTGTTGGATCACCGTTTACTGGATTGACATTGTGGTTGAAATTCGACTGAATCTGGTGTTGCGTTGATGGTGGGGGTAATGGCTGCATAGGAGTAGGTGGTGGCAATTGAGTCTCCAACTTGGGTGATGACTCGTGATCTTTGAAAGGCCCGAATTTGGCTTCGGCTCGCATGAAAGTCTTTTCCGCTTCTTCTGGCAATTCGATACTCCATCTCTTTGTTACAAGATGTAGTATTCCCAGCGTTCTTCGAGCGCAAAGCCAGCTTTCACCAATCTCTTCAAGGTGCTTCAGGCCGTGCACAGTGTCTCGTGCTGCATTTTTGTCCGGGAGGTTGAGTAAGTGGACGGTGCATGCGGAGTGGGATATATAGACAGCAATATTACAGATTTGCCGGAGGCCGTGGGTACGCTTATAGAGCCGGAGAAGCTTCGAGATCATCGAGGCAGCGTGGGTGAGGAACTTTCGAGGGGAGACATGGGCCGGAAGCGGAGAGCTGGCTTGTTTGTATTTGAGGAAAGGGCGGAATAGGTGGATGAAAAGGAGATGGAAGAACATGCTGTTGGCATATCAGCGGGGCTGTTTCATAGATGAGTATCAAGACTTACTGCATGACAAGAACATTAGGAAGCTGGCCCTCCTTGGCATCCATCTCCTGGGGCAGGTCCTTCTTCCAGGCTTCCAACCTGGTGTGGAGCTCACTCAACTTCTTTAGTTCTGCTTGCTTGCCCAACGGCTTTTGCAGTTGGTGTGGGTGGTAAAAGTATAGTAACAGATCACTACTAATCTCACACAGTGCAGATGTCTGTAGAGCGACAGCGCGCGTTCGCGAAGGTTGAGCGTGCGCTTTGCCAACACCATTGTCTGAGTATGGCGACCAATTGTCCGCGTCCTCCATTGGGAAGACCTCGAACTTAGGGACTGCGATGCTCGATAGTGGCAGTTGAGGTTGCCGTCCGAGATAGTTTGACCAACATCTGACTCGTCAGCAAGGCGTTCTTTTACGAAGGAGTGAAAGACATACTTGTCAAAGAGGAAGCATCCCCATATTGTGATCCTCTGGGCATCGACCTCCGCTTCGTCAAGATTGGCGGACCCTGATTCGATATTCAGTCCGAGGTCATAGGCCATCCGAAAGCTCATGCCGCTGTACACCCAGCCCCTAGCTTCGCGGCCGCACCCAGCTTCTCGTACGGACATCAGCGCCAACGCTTGGACAGTCGCAAGTCGTGGGTTCTCATGTTCGTCATTCTCCATTACCAACCTCTTCGCTTCTCTAAAGAAATGGTCGCCAGCAGTTGCAGAATCTTTAGGTTCGGCTCTCGCTTGTGGCCACGACGTGAAATGGCATCCTAACGCCAACATCGCGTTAACCAGTAGGGGTGTACAGTACACAGTCTTCCGTGTGACATGTTGATCAGAATTCCCCGAAAGGAAGTCCCGCCAAAATAGGCTTTTGGAGAGCGTGGTAAAGTAGGTATAGTGCCAGGTGAAGTACATGTTAAGCAGATGGACAACAAGCTCCGGGTCCGATGTGACTTCTGTCCAGGATGTGATCGCGTCTTCTGGATGTTCATATTGCTCCGGGTCATCTGTGGCCGAGTCTTCTCCTTCGCCGTTGTCAATGAAGATTAAATTTGATGTTCCACCTATTATGCTCATTGATCCATTGTCGAGCCGTAGCTTTCCCATCTTTCCTGATAGCTCTTTCTCGAATTTGGGTACGCCCGACGGGGTTCCAATATCTCCTGGTGCCACGATGTCATCGTCATCGCCGAGGGCATTGTCCCTCTGCAATATGGCCTCAGCGACATCATCCAAGCTTTCGCAAGTTCTTATCTGCTTGACCAGCTCGGATACTTCGTTCTCGGGATAATTGAGGATGGCTTGAATGAGAGTTTGTAGGGTCGAGTTACGGGTCTTGAGGTTGTCGATGTCTTTCTTGTAAACGCCCTTGCGGCGGTGGTCTGAGTTGGGGTCGTAGACGCATTCTGTACCATAGACTGAGGAGCAAGCCGCACAACTTGGTGTGTTACCGTCACACTGTATATTGCGAGCCAATTGTCAGCATCCCAGCAATCGCAACGTAGATAGGATCATCCTGGTACTGTCTCCCTGCAGATGCTGGGAGAGCTAGGTAACAGACCTTGGATTTCCTCCTGCGACACGCTATGCAGGCTGTGCTGACGCATCTTCTTTTCGCTGAAGCAGACCCGGGGGAATCTTTGCTGTCTATGTCTCTATTATGAGGCTTTGACTTGCTTGGCTTGGATGGCTTGTGCTCCTTGGGAGTAGTGGCTTCAGCAGCGCTGGGAATATCCGATGTGCTTGTTTGGTCAGGTTCCTCTTCTCGCTTGGGTGAGGTATCCATCTCCTCGGAGAAGCTTGAAGCTCTCGGACCTGCACCCAACGGGTGAATGCGTTCACGTTAGTAACAGAAACGCCTTGTTCTGGCGAATCGTTTGTATGGTTGATGGCATGCCCCCAGATCATTGAACTACCTCCTAAAGGATATTTTGAGAACGTCAGTGGTGTGAGTGATAAGGATTTCCCATGTCACTGTCAGCAAAAGCGATATAGTAGGTCGGAGAACCTCCCCGGATTGGCTCACGCGGCAAGATTCCGCAAAAGCTCTGTGCGCCACCTTTCTCACACTGCATGCAGCAAGAAACATCATGTTTTCTGAATGTTGTATGTACTGTACAGGGCAATTGTGGAGTTTATGGCCTCAGACAAGTTGATATTAGGTCGGTACTAGAACTACCGGCCAATTCACCCCACGCTGAACCGCATTTAAAATATTTACGCGGTCCATGTCACGCGTCTGTACAACAACTGGCCGTTGGATCTTTCTATGAAGCTCAATCATGGATGCTACGGACGATCAGGACATCAACATACAGAAGTCTGCACCCAGCCTCATTTCCGAGTTGAAGTCTTCTATACCTCAATTTCTATGGAGGTCCAAGCCCCCTCAAAATGGATCATCAACCGTAGTCCGATCATTGGTTTACAACGGAAAGACCAACCAGCTCATCCAGCTGGTAGGTCCATCTCATGGCTGACCGTAAGTGTTCCTTAACTAATGCGCCATGGCTCTTTTAGATGGAACCCTTCCAAGAATGGCCACAATTGTTGGACCTGCATCTCAAAGGGATTGTCGAGGGTTTGGCTTCTGCGTTCATTGAATATCTATCGCATTATGCATCCAGCTACCGTAACGACGCTAGAAATTTCGCAGAATCGAAGAAATCCACTTTGCCAAGGGCAGTCTGTAAGATTCTCTACGTCTTGTGCAAGATACGAGGGCAGAAGATTATAGTCCAATTGCTAAACAATGAGGCCAAGTATATGGAGCCAATGCTTAGCGCTCTAGAGACCTGGAGCAAGCCAGATATTTCTGAAAATGAGTCCCGAACCACCAAAATTGGCATGATTTGGGAGGAAAAGTTCATCATGCTCCTGTGGCTGTCTCATTTTATGTTGGCACCTTTTGATCTCGTTACCATGGCTTCCGACGATGTCGGTCTGAGCTCCGACGTTCCATCCATGACTGTTGATTTTCTCGAAAACACACCACCTGTTGCAAGACGCCTTGTTTCTCTGTGTATTTATTACATTGGCTTTGCGAGCAAGGAAAGAGAGACGGCTTCAGTCCTCTTAGCTCGCCTAGCACTGAGGCGTGACATGCGATCGGTAGGCCTTCAGAGAACGCTAATCGATTGGGCACTCTCGTCGCTTGACGGCAGCCGCAGTGTACTTGCTCCCATCTCGATCCACGCTTTAATCGGAATACTCTCATTCCTAGCAAGATTCATCACCTCTGCTGACAGCGATGTCCTATGGCCACTTCTGACGCCGATATATTCGTCTGTCCATCACGCCAGAATCCAGTATTTATCTTTGCAGAGCCAGATAACTTCATCAGCCGTAGCACGTAAGCTCGTCATTAAGATCAGTCGCGCACTTGCTGTAGCGGGCATCAAGATCGGTTCAGCAGGACTTGACGAAGAATCCAGTCTAGAGGAAGACACGCTTGAGGAGGTAATTGACCAATTACTCACGGCGCTAGAAGACAAGGATACGTCAGTGCGGGTTGCAGCAAGCAAAGCGCTGAGTGTCATCTCCCGTCAACTTGAGCCTGATATGGTGGTTCAGATTGTCGAGACTCTATTGGAGAAGCTGAAAGAAGATACGCTACCCGGAGACTCACAAAACAATCAACCAGCGATGCATTCGGAGCTCGCAATTCTGAGCTCGGGTTCTCCTCTAGCTTCTTCTGAACTGAGCCTAGCTAATGTCAACGTTGTGAAATGGCATGGTCTGGTGCTTACGGTATCCCAATTGATCTTTCACGGATCCATGCCAACAACGCTCACGTACGAAGCTCTAAAGGCATTGTTCCTTGCTCTGTCTTTCGAACAGCGAGCGTCTTCGGGAGCCGCCATCGGTACAAATGTCCGAGATGCGGCTTGCTTTGGACTCTGGGCACTTGCTCGGCGGTACACGACTACGGAATTATCTAAATACAATTTTTACGACGGGTCTCAGGGATCCATCTTCCAGACTCTAGCCACCCAGTTGGTAATAGCTGCCACGTTGGACCCTGCGGGGAATATTCGAAGAGGAGCCTCAGCAGCGCTGCAAGAATTGATTGGAAGACATCCCAACACCATTGTGCACGGCATACGGCTGGTCGAGGTGGTCGATTATAATGCTGTGGCCTTGAGATCACGAGCAATTACTGAAGTAGCTGTAGGCACTTCTAAGATTGACAAAATCTATTGGGACACTATCTTGAATGGACTACTTGGTTGGAGGGGAGTAGCCTCCCCAGACATACAATCACGCCGCCATGCTGCAAAGGCCATAGGGTTGTTGACCCTCAGCAGCACCCCGAATACGGCTGATATGGTGACAATACAAAGTGCCAGGAAGTGCTTACGCAAGACGGCACTCTCAAGTATCAACAAGCGCCATGGATCGCTTCTTGCGTTGGCGGAGATTATGCTAGCAACGCTCGAGTACACATCAAAAGCCAAGGCCTATTTGGAAAACCCGCCGATCGATGAATTCCAGATTGTCAATTTACCGGTTGATGAAGCGGCGGAGCTCTGGAGAGTCTTTTATACTGATAGTCCGGGGTCATTGTTGGGCGTTGATAACACTGCCTTGTTTAAAGGAGATATAGCGTCGCATCTCGACTCGCCGCTGATTGCCGAGGCGGTCTGTTTTCTCATATCTACTCTGGCAACTTCTGCTTCTTTGCCCACATCGAGGCTATACGGGACGGTGCCTGAACCCTCTGTCGAAGATGTGCAAATGTCCATCAAAATCCTCAACACTAGTCTGCGCCAGTCGGATCCGATGATTGTGCTCAGAAGTTCCCAGGCCGCAGAGAGCCTCTTCCATCTATTGGATTCCCAGGCTCAGGAGGAGCTCATTCTCCAATGGGCAGATCTTCTACCCTTTGGGTCAAAGATGCAGGGACGCTCGACCCTTGGCGTCATAGCTGCCCTCGGTGCTGTCTTTGTGCAGGCAGGTTCGCACAAACTTTCCGCACCCGCGACGAAGACTACACGTGCTATCTTGGAAAGATGTGGCTACTCTGAGGAAGCCAATATCGTGTCACCGCTCCGAGCCTTCATCACTCATACCTTGTTGGACCAAATTAATCCTGCCAATAGTATAGATGTCAGATGCGCTACCCTGAGAAGCTTGACTTCCGGAGTCTTTGAATCCGAAGGTATTACTTCACGTCTTTTTATGATCTACCCAGGTACTGACATCTCCAGTGATTTCCGAAAGCACGGCTCAGGCACTTCGTGTTTGTCTACAAGACCACACGACCAATCAGCACGGCGATGTCGGCTCTCTTGTTCGTATGGAAACAATCGATGCTGTTGCCACGGTCCTACACAAGAAGCTGCTTAGCCTGAAAGATCGACAGGAATTGGCAGCCATAGTCTGTGGACTTGCTGTGGAGAAGCTTGACAAAGTACGAATTCGAGCTTGGAACTGCTTACAACCCAATTGGGATGTCTTCGAGCTTGGGCCTCGACCATCAATGTAAGCACTTGTTCTCCGGTAGCTGTAGTACTCCTAATTAGTATCACCAATAGAACCATCTCCGACATAGCACAAACGTCAACCACAGCGTACTTCGAGCAAATGATAGCTTTGAGTACCCACGATGATGTTGGAAACTGGGTGAGGGACCCACTTTTGGAGGGTTACGTGACTTCCGCTGGTGCAGGATCGGAGACTGTACTACGTGCATCGAGGGAAGCCTTTAGCACTCACACGAATTCGCTCGAAATAGGGAGGCTAGAGATACTGTGCACTCATGTCTTTGGTACATTAAGAACAGACTCCACTATTGACCGACTGATTGCCAGTGATAGATTGAACATCCCAACTCTAGATTTTCTAGCATTTTTGTGCGACTCTGGAGTCCTGCATCGGCTCTCAACGGCAGAATTCGGGTAAGCCACCACCCCTTGCCGGAGTAACCAGAGGGCGTACTAACTAATAAACAGCTGGGACCACGTCTTTACTAAGACTCAAGAGGCCGTGAACAAAACCTCCAACATGCGTAAGCTCGAATCGGCAGTTCGCATATATGCAGGATGTGCGATAGTGGAACTTGTAAAGACAAAGGCGCTAACAAAGCTGTGCCAAATGTTGCTGCATCGATTCCCCAAGGTAGGACCTAAGATCAAATGGTGGCGGAGATGGACGCTGATGAGCTGCAGATTCGAAACGCCTCTGCTGACGCACTATTGGTTGTCACAGAGGATAAGGAGCTATTGCGAGTAGACTGGTCGAAGCCAGTGAAAGCGTTGAAGGGCATCGTTGATGACTTGGGGATGAGTCTGAATCCGTAGGACCTCATTAAAATTCGTTCCTTCCTTATTTCTAGCATTTGCTTTGGGAGAGCTTCCAAAGGTTGAAGATCAAGGGCATTACAGAGGCGACTGCAGCATAGTCCCAGAACAGAGTGCCTTCGTCAAAGTGAGCATAGTGATACCCGTTCATCCGAGGACATTTTGAAATCAGCATGTGCTGGTCTCCTCGATTCTGATTATTGGTCGTCTTTTAACAATGTCAAACTAGGGCTCTCAGCGGATACGGCCACGTGTGCGAAGAAACATCGCCGAACATTTCCTAAACTTCTACACATTAGAGGATGGTCTAATTCTCTACGAAGCCTCGTGGCCCTTGATGGCCTGACGATACAAGGCATGCAGATATCTCATTATGATGGAATGCATCCAGGCTTCAAGGGCAGCTGCATATCGAGAGGGGGGTTTTCGCATTCGTGATACTATGATTACATTCACAAAACTCAATAGCTACTCATTCTACTTCACTTGGAAGCCTCCGCCAAATTGATTCCCTCAGAAATCGGCTCTTTCATATATCCCCTTATGACCCCTCGAAACTATTGAACCTGCCTTCCTTTAGCTGGAAAACCCTTCTGGCAGATTCCTCGGCTTCACGAGCCCAGTCTCCCAAATCATCCCTCGAAGCATAAGATCTTCAAAGACTAATCCACATCTCAACCGCGTTCTCAATGCCCTGTCCAGTATTTTCTAACCTTTTTGAACAAGGAAAGACCTTCACCCTCGCTCCATTTAATCTCCCAGTTGAAAGGAGCCAGTAAGATACGTGCTACCCGTGTGACATCATCTATCTCCCCGAGGCTGGTATACACTCGGAGAAGAGTGAGATAGTACTCTAAAACGGCATGACAACCACCGCGCACAAATGGAATCCGGGAGAAGTCTCGCAAGATGTCCTCTGGTAAGGCTAGATTTGGTTGTTGTTTGCAGTGACGAACGCGGCGCGGATGGCTCCATGCAGCGCTGCAACAGCCACGGCTTGCAGGTCGGAAATTATCGGAGCGGTTGTTGCTTTGGCGGATGTCGCTGACGGCGAGACTTCTGGAGCTGTGTCCTCTTCCGTAGATCCAGACGAACGTGTCATAGCTCGATATGACAAGTTGTCGGCGCCTTTCTATGTTGAGGTACTTGTGAGGTAGGGCATGTAGGCTGTGAGGACGGGCAGGTAAGTGTGCAAAGTCTGTCCCGTTTGGGCTTTCTAGCTTTCTCATGAATCCAGGACAAGCTTTATGTTGTAGCAAAGACGAGAACGAATCCTCTTGCCATGCCACATTGGATGGCTAGGCATTCGACCAGAAATAACAAACTCACTATCGATTCTCTGTGTAGTAACGGTTCAACGACAGTAAAAAGGAAAGAATGAACGAGCGTACCCAGTTCCTCCGAGGTATCTGGGGCAACGGACATCTCATATTTCTAGAGAGAATGGTTACAATTTCAGCGAAGCCGAGAAGGTAATAAGGCAATTCACAATTCCGTTCAAAGAGGAGACGTACGAGCTCATTTGTGATCGTCTTGACACCCTCACTCCTTGTCCCTGATATTTATGCATCTTAAGCATTGGATGAAGATTACGCATTTACTCAATCAAGGCATCTGCCAGATTACGGCCCTCAAACATAGGCTTCGGAATCAGCGTGTCTCTCTCCTCTTCAAAGAACTTCTCGTCTCCATGGCATTCGTTGCACGCCCACCAAGCGAACTGGGTGGCGTCGTCGCGCATTGTCTCTGATGCCAGTCTCAGATGTACATAGGCCTTCCATATGTGAATCCAAGCCTCAACTACCCGCTCAATTACATGTCCCCGTGTCACCAGCTCAAAATCGTAGAATCTCCTAAGCTGTGGATATCTCTTGATCACGAATCCATATGTGTCTAGCACCTTCCACGCAGTGCCTAAAGCGCTACTGGGAAGTTCGATAGCAGTATAAATGCGGGTCAGCGTTAGATAATGCTTTGCCAGCGCTTCTTTCTCCTGGCTGGTCCATGGGCCTGTATGAGCTGTTTCGAACCTCACCAATATTTTCGTAGCTTCGGGTAGATCTGGAGTCGCGAATGCGGCTCTGATATTAGAGGTAAGTGTATCGGAGGGTGTAGTAACATGTGTCATATTTGTTGAGGCCAGTGGCTTGGAGACAGACGGGTCTTAGTCGAGGTGGTTTTGATTGTTACTATTGGGATCAGGAGCCATCAGGCCAGGACCACTATAAGTAAGTGCTGCAGCAGGTCTTTGTCAGTTTAACAGCTGTACTAGGCAAAATGGGTCCTCTAGTCTCTGTCTGTTCCTCGGATCCGCAGACATCTTTCGTGCGGCCTGGCTTGAATTCGTGAATGCGTTGAGGATGCCTTGGAGTATGCCTAGACAATATAACCTAGCGAAAATGATGAATAATGTTTTCGAATCAACGAAAAGACGCTTTCGGGGTGCACCCCAAAAGCCGGGTTCATTGCTCGACGAAATTTCCGACAAAGACAAAATGGCGAGCAGAGAGCTGCCTGCACGGTAATCGGGGCGATATCGAGGATCAAAGGACGATATCGAAGAACTTTGCAAACATCGTGGTCGGGTTGCGAATTAGCAAGATAAGAGCAGTCTTATGGGAAAGAAGGATGGAAGGTGGCATGATCCAGTCTGATGATTAATTGCCGGCTTATTTTCATAGGTAGAAATGGATTAAATGAGCTCGTATGATCATCTTGAAAACCCCAAAGGCGCCGTTGTGCTTGTGTGGTTCTTTTCGACAAGAAAATAGACTAGATGAAGCCTCAGAATTACAAGGATTTATCCTACAAAGACAAAGTACATTTGTGAACTCCACAAGTATAATGCGAGTCCCAAGACAGGACTGTTCCATGCCATGACGGTACCTTTTCAAAGTGTATAGAACTGCTAAGCTTCGCCAATAACGTAGGACAATCAGAACAACGACTACTGTTGGAGCTTCAGTAGAGTAACATGAAAGCAGTGAGACGGGGAAAATAGAAGTCTAATTGACAGAGTCAACCATAAATTGATAGAAAGAGCCAACAGGCAGGAGACTTATTGCATGCAGCATACGCGTGGTGGAACGTCGTACCGCTCATCCAACTAGCTCAACGATGTTGCATTTGTGTAACGGGCTTGAGTTCTGTATTTTACTCACAGTCTGATGATTCCTAGACATATGGGTGTCTGCCGAAAGTTCCACTACAACTTAGAGACTTCTGCTTGGCAAAAACATAAACAAAGGTCAGCGCCAAGACTTTGATGACTGCGCTTGCGCTAGTCTTTCGCAGGCTCTCTCCCAGCCATCTTCAGACTTCAGCCAGCATTCTTCCCAAACCTATTTATACATTGTACATATCATCCCCATTTCTGAAAAAGCAGTCTCTTTGCGGACCCGCGAAACGTTGACGGCAGCAGGCCATCGCGCACAAAGTTACGAGCAAACGCCGCTGGCGCATATCAACATGAGGTATTACGATGATGGAGACCTGACCGATGGCCTAGTAAGTCACAGAATACTTCCAAAGTCGCACAGTATACTGATCCTCGGGTGCTCATCTAGCAACTCGCCCCCACGCCCTTACCTGTAGAACTAGTCGAGGGCGACTACCATGTCGTCTGGACTTACTGCAACGGCAAGCGGAAGACGCTCGACTGGGCTGGCGACCTCGATCTTTCAGAATGGGTCATGACCTTCCGTCGTAACACTGACCAACCCGACGGCCGACACTTCATCGTGTCCCTCCACTTCGGCACACTAGACCTCGAATACACCCTCGCCTACCAAGATGCCATTGTCAGCCACCTACATCTGAGTGTCAACAATGCACCTGGCGAAGGCGCGGTGGAAAATGAGGCAGTATTGACATTCAGTGCCATACGCGATGAGCAGGGATATCCATATCTGCGGTGCAATTTTGCAACCAACGAGCACGATCCGGATGGGGATATGGTGAACATCGAATTCGTGGCCAAGAGGACCGATACGGAGGGCGTTCGGCAACTCGGACTAACCAAGAACGAGAAGCTAAGGTTGGGATACGCAGTATGGGACGATGGGACATTTGAGCCCGAGGATGAAGATGAAGATCTCAACGGCCAGAATCCGGACAGCCTGAATAGGCAGCTGCAGAGACACATTGAAGCCAGCGTGAAGATTCATCAGAAGCTAGTTACGATGCGGAACAATGTGGATAAGCATGTTATGAACGCCACAAACGGCATGCAGCAAGCTATGGCGCAAGCCTTCAGATCCGTATCACATCCAGCCTCAAGCGTTCAACCTACACAAACATTCGAGCGTACTGCATCACCGCCAGATGCTCGTCGACGAAGAAGCGGACTTGAAGGCGGGGAAGCCACACCACCACCAGCAAAGAGAAGAAAGGGCGGACCAGAAAGCACGCCGTTATCTATGGAACAAGAAGGGCCCCGCGTGACCATGAGTGCGGGCCGTGGTGGGAGTGCTGGCCGTGGCGGGAGTGCTGGCCGTGGCGGGAGGCAGAAGCGAAAGAAGCCCGAGGGTTCTGGGAGGAAAAGAAAGAGTATGGGAAAATCCATGTGATTTTTGCGTCTGCTAGAGGAAGGACCAAATACTAAGTGGTTCTTTTCTTAGGTATTAGTGGCCTTGCTAATTACCTCGTCGACTTGGTGCTGCCCGATGGAAAATCAGAAAACGGCGGCTGAGGGCAGTGTATACCGACAGCATGTTTCTAATGAAGAAAAGACGATTCGTTTGTACATATTTGTATACTGCGATGGTGTCTCAGGCGAGGATTGCTCCTTGCATGGGAAGTGTTTTGTCAGCATCCTTACCTATAGCGAGCAATGTCGAGCGAAAAATGGCGGATAGCTTCTGTGTGTTCAGCGCTGTATAGATGTATTCAAGCAGACTTAGCAATGAAAAAGCAGTGCTCCTATCTCTCTCCAGTGTAGGTCCTCGCTTTCTTTCCTTCGTCTTTTCGCCTCTCGCATTCGACCGCGCCTGCTCTTGCAATCATGGGTCATCTATTTGCTCTTCACGCCTGACTGAATTTTCATCTTCTGTCCGTTGATTCAATCCATTTCTTCCTGGGAACGCAGCCAAAGATGCCCGGTCTATCTAGTCAAAGTAGCTTGATGCTCACTACAATGCAAATCCGACCAAAAGCGCTGTGTCGTGATCTACCAATTCCTTGCGGTAAGGTGAATTCAAAGATACAGACGAAAGACCCTTTGACAAAACCACAAATAGATCTATTAAGCGAGAAAAATTGACGGTGCTTCCTCTGTCTGCTTAGAAGTCTGCTTAAAGTTTTCGTTCTCCAGATCGGCACTGCTAGTTCAAAATAATTGCCCAAGCTATGAAGAGCTACTAGGCATGGACCTGGACCAAGAGCAGAACATTCAGGACCACGCCTATCTGCATCACATCCTGGTAGAATGCTCTTCTCCGCGCTCGATGTACTTGCTTTATGGAATTAGATATGGGATCGCAGGCCCAATCGTTTGCTTTCTGCCAGTTGGAATATCAGTCGTCACGCTTCTGGCTCGCTCATCTTGCTAGCTATTGCTTCCTTGACGGGTTTAGTATGATCTAATTCCCCCTTTCGGTCGGACAGGGGCAAGGCAGCAGCAAAGGTATTAATAGACATCACTGACTGGTGAGACATCTTTTGGAAAGTTTCCCTCATAGCATTGCATCTACGGTTCAAGGTCTTGTCCATCCCCATACCTTCTGTAGGGATAACGTGCAAATGAGTAAAGTGACTGGGAAATTCGAATTAAATTATTAAGCTTATTCGTATATATATTGAGAATATGCGGCAAGGCTGAATGAAGCACAAGGACGATAGGAAGATTTGGGAAATATGTTTATACAAGTTTTCCACAGACAGGTATGTGAAGACTACACTTTCGACTCGAATGCGGTTTTGTTATCGTTCAATATTAGCGATGAACTCCTGCTGATACCCATCCAAACCCCCCTTCTCGTTCGGGGTGTCAGTGTTTTGACGACTCGGCGCGCCATTTGCGGCTCTGGTCGGTAAGCCAACATCAGCTTTGGTCTCCTTCTTACCGGTAAGGCGTTCCCTGTATATCGCGCTTTCAATGTTCGCCCACAGGCCCAGAACATCGGCGTCTAAACGAGGTAGTGGTCAGCGTACCATTTTGAATCAGATACCGGTGGTGCCGGAGGAAATCTACTTACCCCCAAAAGGCAGTATCTGAGTCGCGATAATCCCACCAATGCCATTCTCCCTATCTGCCCACCAGAACAGATTGGGCAGTCCGGCCCACCAAGCAGTATTCCTTCCTCGTCCAGTGGCACCCTCGTGGATCGTCAGCATGAACGTAAGACCCCATCCCTGTGGCTGTTCCTTAGGCTGTGGATACATGTCTGGGATATCGTTTGTATAAGTAGGCTTTGCGGACTTGATGCCCTTCCGTCCAAAGTCTGGGAATTTGCTGATTTGATTGCTGAACATCTCCTCCATGCTCGTCTTTGACAAGATTCGATTGTGGGTGGTGGGCGAGACCCCATCATTGAGGAGAGTGGAGATAATCTGGACATAGTCCGTTGGGCGCGCGAAGCACCCCGCACCAGCACTGTTGTAGACGGAGGAGACTTCCGTAGCGGAAGAGATCAGCGGACGGCGGTAGAGGTGGTCGCGGGCTCTAACGTGCTGTTTGCCATCGGGACCTGTAGCCTTCTGGTGCATATGGGCTAGTTGGCTTTTCATCTGTGGGGTTGGGAACATGGAAATAGAGTGTAGATTCAGAGGGGCGAAGATGTGAGTTTGGAAGTATTCGTTCAAAGACATGGAGGTAACGCGCTCGATCAGGGTACCGGCCCAGTCGAGTCCAACCTAGTAGAGAGAATAACATCTTAGCGCTGTGTATATTCGGAGGAGAGTGGGAGAAGTTTACTCACACCGTAAGCCCAATCGCTACCAGGTTCGAATGTCAGCGGCTGGCTTAAGATGCCGCTGGGATGGCAGTCGAATTCGTCGATGCCGACTGGTTGACCATATAAACGAACCTTGTCGTTGAAGAAAGTGTATCTGAGGTATTAATTAGCTTCGAAAGCCTCACGGTACTCCACTCGACAAGGGCCATACTCGAAGCCAGCTACAGTCATTATCAGTACAAGCACGTTGTCCGCAACTTTCTTCGGAGAGCTTACCAGTATGGTTCAACAACATCCTCAGTGTAATCCTATTCTTCTTCTCCACAGTCTCGGCCCGACCCTTCTCATCAAAGCCCTTCAGTATTCTGATAGTCTTCAGCTCCGGGCAATATCGCTCCACCAAGTCCGCATCATCAAGAGCCAATTTGCTTTGCTCGACGAGTTGCATGGCTGCAATACCACAAATCATCTTTGTGCACGATGCGATCCAGAAGACTGTCTCGAGAGTCATAGGCTCTGGTGAGTCGAGACCTTTCTTGCCACTGGCATGGGAGAAGATAGTACGACCGTTCCTGTCGACGACTACGGCGACGCAACCTGGGATCTTGTTTGGATCGGCTGTCACTTCGTCCATAGACTTTGCAATGCCATTCTTGGCGGAGTCGGAGAGGAAGCCTGCCATTGTGGTAGGTATCAGGTATATGCTGGTGGGAATAGGATGTGTGTGTGTGTTATCTGTCAGTAAAGAAGTGATCTGCCATTTTCAAATCTTAGGACAGTGTGGGGAAGCACCGACCCGCTGCACCGTGAATAAATTGCTGTGATGACGATCTTTGCGGGGTAGCTCCCCCAAAGAGCCCCAAGACCAGATCTGGCGGGACACAGCGAATAGCGAACGTAATGCGTGCCTGAGCTGAGACTCAAATCAGAAGGAGTTGGAGAGCCAGACGAAGCCACGATGATTGGCGGGTGTGTCTGCTTCGGGCGTTAGGAGAGAGTCGCTGCGGATGGCTTCCCTTGGTTGCAAATCACAGCCGTGCTGATCGCGACAGTCGAGAGCAACAAAGACTTGGGAATCTTAAATCATAAGAGCAGCAATCCTTCGAGAAACGAAGCGCAAGGCAAAGGAGGTAGTGTAAATATAGGAAAATGAAGCTTTCCTTCCAAAAGTCACGAATGTGAACAGTCGACAGCATATGATGTGATTATAAATTCAGCTCCACAGAGTCCTCAGTGGTATATGCCATAACCAACTGGCGAAAACCATACCTCCAAGGCTCATGAGGACCGCCATGAGCAAGTTGACAGCGTTATTGTCTAGTATTCCTAAGCCACTCTCGACATGACGGGTTGGCTTGTCGCTCTTCTTGTTTTCAGGCGTCCGTGACCCAGAAATGAGGACCTGAATTGACTCAATCAACAATTGGAACGATCCATAGCAGATGGGAATTACCTTCTTCCCGCCCGTTCCCTCGATCACCTTTCCCGTCCTAGAGTCGATTACGCTGGCTTGGAACCACCCACCTAGTGCACTGTCCAGCACACTTCCCAGACCTCCCCAAACTGTAATGGCCAGTAAGAGTAAAGCTTTCTCTTTCCAAGTCCAGGTGCTGCCCCCTTCGAGCCCAGTTTTGCTGCGAAAGGCCCGCCCTCGAAATGACGTATCCTTACCGCAGAAGGGAAGAAGTACCACAGACGTGACAGCAATGATGAATGCACCGCCAAAGCCAGCCAATGTCCCAGCCACTGAAACACCGCCGTTGGTGCCTGGAGGGACCTCACGAAGGTTCCAAGATGTAAGCAGGCGTGGTTTGCTTTTCGAAAGTATGCCCAGCTCGGAGGAGAAGGTATCTGCCGCGACAGCTGCGTAATTACTAGCGATATTATGTCAGTCACATCTTGTAACGAATTTGGCATATGAGTGCAATGTATTATTACCTTAATATGCCAATGACGAGTAGATCACTGCCATAAGCCCAACAGCTGTCGTCCGAGCCATAGCTCATCCACCCACCCTGTAAGTGCAATCTGTGAAGCAGAATCAAGATAGATGCCACGACAGAGTTCGCAAGAACCTGGATGTGTGTTCGTGCTCCTTCTCCACCTGACGCGCCGGAGGATGAGAGCGTCAGACGGGCTTTCACTTCATGTTTGACCTGACACAAGATCAGCAAGATTTCACCCTCGAATAGACGGCATTATGAAGAGACACTACCTTCGTCACAGCCGTTCCCGCGAGGAAGAAGACAAATAGCAGAGCAAAGAAGATGCTCCATGGGTGGATTGCGTGTACCACAGCGGTCAAAGCTGCGACCACGATGCCTGGCGGTGTCAGAGATTTGCGAGAATAAGCACGATAGACGAGTGCACATGTCGCCAAAGCGGCGACGTATGGATGCATTACATTGATGCCGTTAAGAAAGCGGGCGGCGACTCGAGTATGTTCTGTGAACAAGTGCTGCTGATAAGCTTAGGGCTTCAGGAGTCAAAGCCCTATATATGCTTCATTTCCATCTGTTGCCTGAGCTCTGCCTCCCACTCGACTGGTCCCATCATATAAATTCAGTGCTTCATCTATATGCAGTACTCGATTTACGAGCATTCCAGAACTAAGCCAAACTTCGATAATGTGACGGGATCTTAACCCACCTAAACACCGTCTTTTTGAACCCCCAGCCTTTTGGACTTGGACATTGTTCTTTACCATTGAAAGGAATCCGTTCCGGACTAGCTACCAGAGGAAGTGCCAGTATCAACTGTATCTGCATCTGACTCAAGCACATGAGTGGGCTTCCAGTCCTTTTCAGACGACACAAATGGTTGAGTGCGATTCAACGAAAGTACGCGGCAGACCAAGTCGTTGCTCTTCTGCCCTTGTATTCTCTGATTCTCGGGCTACTCTACCCCCGGAAAGTGCCATTGGATTTAGAAGCTTGCCTGTCTGGTACTTGATTACCTTGAGACATGTGACCGTTTCTGTTAGATATATTTTCAACCATCTGTCTTGGGATATACTCCCTACATGATCTATGAAATCCAAGGCAGTGTCTGGGAAGTCTTATACGTCAGAAGGCAATCTCTTGATGTTATTAGTGGAACTCCGACACTTCGCCTGAAATAGTACCCTTTTATCATACCTGCCGTCCAATTAATCGTCTCGAGGTTGGAAAGACTCAAAAATAATGTAGGAGGTCACACTCTTCCTGATCTCCCTCCAGACACTATGTATGGATTGAAGAACGTCAATTCTCGACACTCATGTTGAAAGCATGATGTCGACCCTGGACAGATCCAAAAAAAACTCAGGCCGCCGAATGGCTATGATATCAGCAGGGGGCGACGCAATGGTGCCGTTCCCAACAAAGCCAGGAGACACGATCGCAAGATTGCACGGCATCAGGCTCCCTTGTATAATTCTTCGACACCCTCGTCAAATAGAGAGCAAGGCCGTATATGTACCGCTTGGCTGCTGTCTTCTTGATGCAAAAGTTGAAAGGGAGAAACATGAGCAGAGGTGTAATCCGTTGCCAGATATTATTGTTTTCTGAGGCCAAAAGACTATCAACAAAGACGAGTGTGAATTGAACGTGAGAAACGAGAAGATGTAGGTGTGACCTCATCAGCCTCATTGAAACGCCAGTTCAATATCACAGACATGCAAGACAGTACAGCCAACGAGATATCATCAGTCTAGTGCTGTCTCTGCCGTTCAACATCGTCCTAGTAGCCTGTTCCTGCTATCGATAAAGAATCTGATATTCGCCACCAACCTTGGCACCCTATAAGTGGTCATCACAACACAACGATGAGACGCTTGACCTATTTGGACCATTTATGAGGCGCTAATTCTAAGTATGAATCTACAGATCCAACCTCACCTCGTCCCCTACCCTGCTTTATTGGGGTTAGACACCTGCTTTTGTTGGACCTCACTCCATTTTCTCGAAAGAGTCTGCTTGAATCAGTTCAGGCGTGTTAACACTTTGGCCCTATTCTAAGTCAATGAAATTTTCAATCCCCCCCATCGCATTATCTAACCCAAACCATGCAGGAGCCAGCATCACCTAGACCAGTACGGGTAGCTTACTCTTCAATCAAATACTCTGCGAACGACCTTTCAACGCCTCTGCTTCGTCTTCCTCCTCCCCATCCCCATCATCGTCACGATTGTCAGAGTCATCGTTCTCATGTCGTTCGTGAGGCGGTAGCTCGTCCTCATCAGTTTCATCCGAGTCTCGCTCCCTGCTCGCCTCGTTCTTCTCCCAAACTCTCTGTCCCTGTAGCATCCACTGCATCACCTCAACGTCAGTAACTAATCACCATCTCGGATTGATAGCATAATCCGCAATCCACTCCCGCGACGCGGAGCAAAGCCCTAGCCACAGAAAAAACCTCTACTCACCATAGCAGTAATTTCAGCCCTTTTATTCGTTCTTTCCTTGTCGCTGACTTTCCATTCACCCCTGGCCAATTTCACCCCTCCTCTCTGCTTTTTATTGTATTCCTTCTCGCCTCTACTTTTATACTCTTCCATCCACACAGCTTTTTCCGTTGCTGCAAATTCCTCTCTACATTTCCGATGGCATTCTGCCATGAACGCAGCCTTTCTATCCTTGCGTCCCTCCCTGAAAGCATCGGCTTCTGCTTTCAGCTTTGCCTCTTCTTCTTCCTTCTTTTCAGCATCTGTCTTCTTTTTGTTTCCCTTTTTGGCGGTCTTCTTGTTGCCCTTCCTACCCTTATCACGATCATCGCCCCCATCATCGTCCCCATCATCTCCTTCACGCTCTCCTCCATCCTCCCCAGCACTCGCCTCCTTCTTCCTTCCTTTACCCTCGTCCATCCCAGCATCCACCTCCTTTCCATTACCTCTACCACTCTCTTTCTCCTTACCCTTTTCATCAGCCTTCCCCTTCCCCGCACCACCCCTCTTCCCACCCCTCTCAGTCGCATTTCCATCCTCACCCAACTCTAGCATCAGCTGTCGCTCCTCAGCCATTGCCCTCCACTTTTCGATTTCCTCATTCTTCTTCTTCCTCTCCTTATCCATCTCCTGTACCCACTTCTGCCTCGAATCCTGCTCATACGCCAACTTCTCCCTCAATTTCTCAATCTCCTTCTCGAACCCCTCAACCATCTCGAACTTGCGCCTAATCGAGCGCTGCTTCGCCGTCCCCCCACCCTCCTCTGCAGGAACACGCATGTACACAGTCCGAATCTGCGGCGTCTCTTCGATCTTGCGAACAGCGTCGGCACCGGGTTTGATATCCCACGCCGGAATCAGAAAGACTCTATCTTGTCCCGTCACTCTGAAGACACGGGACGTAACTTCCACCCAAGCGACTACATCCTTCAACCCCTCCCTCCCCATCCCAGTCCTCCCATGTACACCCATCTGATCGCCCCCTCCCTTCCGTCCGCCATTCCCTGTTTTTCTAGCCACACCTAAAGCCTCCAGGCTTTGATTTCTCGCACGGGACATCCGCTCCGAAGTATCAAGTTCAGCATTCAGCTTATCCCATCTTGTAATGGCTCAGTCAGCACCACCTCCTCCGTCAAACTTATTGCACAAAACTCTCAGAAGAAAAATCAACGGGACCAGTATACTCACAATCTATCATTCAACCCAGCCAACACGTAACGATCCTGCTCCGTCACAACTCTACTCGCCCTCTCCCCCAATTCATCACCAGCATTAGGATCGGTTGCAGAAACACCAGGCACAACCATTTGCGCACTCGTAGCTACCAGCTCCCTCAGCCGCGCCACATCTCTTTCCAGTTCCACCACCCGTCTGACCAAATTTTGTGTATAATGCAACCACTGCCCAAACAGACTCCTCTCACTTCCCCCCTCGCCAGCTCCCATTTCAGTATCTAGTGGCAACAAAGCAAGTAAGCCCCCATGAGGCGACAAAGCATGATCAATCTCCTCCAAACACTCATTCACATGCTTCACCAACGCCGTCACATCACCCATCTCCTCCGCTGCATCCAACACCCTACAACCCGACCCGTCTTGATCCCTACCCACGGCACGGGCAGCAGGGATACTATTAACCACACTCCTCAACGGCTGACTATGCCCCGCGCACTCATTCTCATACGGCATATACACATCATCCAAGAAATCCCACGCTCCGCTCCCAGGGCCGCTACCAGCCGGCGGCAGCCCGCTCCCATCCTCTCTTTCAAGATCTGAGCACTCAAGCGTACTGATCAGCAGACAGAGCGCTTGTGCGTGTTTTTTTAATTCGAGGAGTGTTGGTGCTGGTACCCCGGAGTCGTGGGAAGGGAAGAAAGAGCATGCGAGGTGGGAGAAATGCTCTCGGGTCAAGGCACCAGTTGAGAGGAGAGGGGTGAGGAGGGGGCAGGAGAAGGGAGCGGTGTGCGGGGTTGGCGGGATGGTTTTGAGGGCGGAGTTGATGGCGGAGTGGGGTTGGGGGCGGGCGGGAGAGTCGAGGAAGCTGAGGCCTTCGGGGAGTGAGACGTCGGGGATGGAGAAGTGGGGGGAGTCTGAGTTGGAGGAGGCGGATGGGGAGTAGGTGGGTGGGGGATGGGCGTTTGGGCGGACTTTTACCATTGTTTCTTTAGCGTATTTATACCAGGTGCCGCTGGAGAGTGAGGATCAGGGATAGCAATGGATGGAATAACGCGCTTGAAATAATGAAATTTTTGTTTCTTGCTAAGCTGCAGAGGTAGCTGTAGTAACTAGATAAGTATGTCTCAAATGTGGAATGCAAATGTTGGTTCCTTACCGCGGTAGATGCCAAAATGATGCTAGCGAGGGATTACAAAGAAGAGCACAGAGATCTCTCCAGCCTCGGGGATGTAAATACCCGAGGCCGAAGAATCGTCTCCATAGCAAATCTTCCACGATGCACCCTTTGTTGCTTTGAAAGTGGATGACTTAGCGGAGTTGGATATGGTATGACCTGTCGTAGATGTACTCTTGGCCAGATGAATGGACCCTACGCTCAAGTTAGCTCTAATTTCCGACAGTTGAGGGGTAATATACCATCATTTCTCAAAAAGTCGAAGCCCGCAGAAATCGTACCATCAAATTCATCCATCGCAAAGCTCAGCGTTCACGAACATCCTCATTGATTCCACATAACGCGATATGGTCAGATCCGCAAAGGCTTATCGACTGTGAGTACGGGGTGAAGACTGAGGTCCAGCAGGTCCACCAAAGATGGACTAGAATGGCCCCGCAGCAGCTCCGATACCAGGGCGTATACCCCTTCTCGCGATTGGCGTCGTGACTATATGTCGGCGCCTGTTAGCTTGCGGCGTCCCCATTGTACCCTGACTCGACCGCTGACTAGAGGTCAATACCTCATCGAGGTTCTCGATAGGTAGGTCCGTTCCAGGTGACGCTGGGTTTTGATCGACAATTCTCTGGACAAGCGGCGTTCGACCGGGGCCGTCCTCATAGACTTTAAGCTCATCTAGGGATACCACCCTAGATTTGCGCTTGTTCGTTGCGATTTGAGGCTTGGGAGAGTAATATTCCCCAGGCCTGTGGCCTGCGGCTGTGCTCGATTGCGTACCTGGCGGCCCCTCAACTAGGTCAAATGCTGGGAGATGTAGAGGTTTTGCTTTATGTATTGTCGGCTGGCTACCGTACTCTCTCCCAGATGGAGGCGTAGGTTTTGTGGCATTGCTGCTTATAGACTGGCTCGATCTTGCTGAACTTGGCCTATTTAGGGTTCCGTTTGTGGTAACGTCTTGCTTGCTTGGGACGTCGGCAAAGAAGCGTTCGGCTGGTGATAAGACATCCGCAAGGTCATCCATTCCCATCATCACATGAGAAGTCAAATTGTCTCCACCCCTCATATTCTCCACTAGGATCTCTTCGTGGTCAAGGTCGGTTGAACATTCAAGGTCGACGAACGTTGTCGCTTTGGTCTCAACCTTGGAATGGAAGGAACCTCTCGGTTCAGGTTTATCAGGGTCAGGTCTTTTCCAAGCAGTATGATCATTCTCGGTGGATTCGTCCTTCGTAAAGGTCTCATTATCGAGGACATCTCCCAAACCCTCGTCTTCAGTTTCCGGAACCTCTCTCTGCTGCAAGTGGCCAATACAATCTGTAGTAGGTGTAGGAGTCACCACACTATACCTCCTATGTTTCCAGTATTTCACACCGCTCGATTTATCAAACACGTCGAACCCTTCGGCGAGGGTAAGAACCCAGTCTTGTCTGGTAGAGGGCTCGGGTTGGCTACCAAAGAAAGCCTCGACGCCGAGGCGTAAGTCCTCGTATCGAGCTTTAAGCCACTTTGTCCCCTCTTTCCCGTTGAGGTCGTCTAAGGTGATTTCCGCGTGATTGAATAATACCTGCTTGACTTCTTGCCACGTGTGGGGTAGAGTTTCACCACCGAGTGGTGCGCCTCTTTGGTAGCTGTAAAGGATGCGGTCGAGAGAGCACAGCTTTTCCGGATCTAGAGCACGCCGTTTGATGTAGGGATTCCCGAGTTTAGACCAGGCTGGAGGAGAGGCGGGGTTAGATGGTGAGTCGTATAGCAGGTCAGCCAGCAATTTGGTGGGTGGCCTATAAGCGTTGTTTCTTTGAGATTTGGTGTCAAGCTTGGCAGGTGAACGTAGCTCTGATAATGTTCCAGAAGAGTCCGTTTCTGGAACATGCGTAACAGATCTGGCTCCCGTCTGTTTGACGGGTGTCTTTGCTGAAACTCCGAGTGGTGATGGAGTCCAAGCTTCGTACTCAGGAAGCTCAGGTATGGCCACATGCTGTAACTTGGAGAAGGATGGCTTGGTGGTAGCTGTGGACTTGGGGACAGGTTTAGGCTTTTCGTCAGTGGTCAGCTCAGGGGTGCTGGGGTCGTCCTTCAGTGTCGAAAGCGACGACAGGGTGGAAGTGGTGTTGTTGGATGAAAGTGAACGCCTCGGTCGAGTCTTCGTCTTCACCTGTGCGGCGATGGTGGCAGGGGCATTGGGCTTCGTCACCACGTCCATGGGATGGTACCTGTAGACTCTTGGTCAGTCACTAGGCTCATTGCCATTCACTTGACACTTGTCCTGGGTGAACTCACTTAATACTGTAATTGGGAGCCTCGCTGTTCCCCGAAGTGCGTCGAGATCGGCGACGATCAGGGCTTGGTGAACGAGTAAGTGAGCGTGTAGGGAAGCGTGCAGGAGCCTTGTTGCAGCGAGCTTTTACCGGTGCAGGAGCTTCGTCCTCTTCCTCATCACTGTCATCATTGTCTTTATGCTGGGCTTCGACTTCCATCTCGACATCCGACTCGCTGTCAAGAGGCTCTGCAGGCTTGATGCCCCTATTCTTGACCTTCGCAGCCCGCTTCGGATTCAAGACGTCGTCCATTGGGTGCCATTTCCCATTGTAAACAACGGGCACCGTGCTCTTCCTAAGTGTACGCTGACGTTTAGGGCCTGGGGGATCGGCCTCATTGTCTCGTGACCTCGCAGTCTTGTGGCTTTCACTTGGTGTGGGCATGGCTTTACCGGGATCAATTGTAGGTCTGGATGGCTGTTTCGTGGGCTGCTTCGCTTTGTTTGATGCTGATGGCGTAGGTTTGTCTGTACTGGATGGCTTTGCTTTCGTGCTTGGTGGCCGTTGTGCTGGGATTGAGCTCGGAGTAAGACTGTCGTTGTCATCCCCAGACTTGGTACTTGAGGCGAATGTCACGACCTGGAACTACTTATTGGTCAGCATTGATGGGCCAGGACCGTTCAAGGTAAGCGGTGTGAGAACTTGAGCTGCCACTTACCTTTCCCTTTGCTGAACGAGCCATCCTCGATGCTACAGCTGCGTTGTGCGGCTGTTGCATTGTCCGCTAGAAGATACAGATGCAAACATGGGCAACGGTCAAAGAGAGAGGTTGCAGATTGGAAGACTTGTGGAAGTGGAAGAGGAGAGGTGAAGCTGCCAGAGTCAAAGGTGAAGGTGGGGAGGTGTCTTGTTATAAACACCCAAAGTAAATTCGTCAATTAGCTGAACATCACTTTCAATAGCTTAAAGCGAGATTCTTCAAAAGGAGGGCGGGCATCACTTCACTTCAGAATCACTCTGAACAAAATGTAGACTGCACCTTTGATAGTAGATTAGATTGATGCAGTAGCAACCCTTTGATTTGTGCTCATGTTCATCAAATCGGATCCCAAACTCCATCGCTGCCCACTCGCTCGCTCATCGCTCAATCAATCACTTCAATCAGCCTCGAAAGAGTGTCGAGATACGCCAGATACCTCGCCACAAGGAATGCAACACCAAGTGCAAGGAAACAACATTGCTATGCTCTCCTAGCCCTGATGTTACTTCGAAAAGCAGACATATCAATATGCACACTCTCTACATCGCTCCCATCATCAATCTCGATAGTGCCCGTTCCAGTGAGATTAACCTGCTTGATCGGTTCTGGCGCTATAGTCTTCTCCTGCATGATCTCGACCACTGGCGTCCTTTCATCGAGTTTTTCTTCGGTTGGAACCAGTGTCTTCTCCTCTGCTTCTTTGGCTTCCTTGGCCTCCCTCTCCTCTTCCTCTTCCTCTTTCAACCTCTCAACCTCCCTCCTCGCAATATCGAGCGCTGCCTCGAACCTCTTGCGTGTTCCCTCAATCTCAAGTCTACAATCTCCGTCTCTCAGGAACTGATGAGCAGCGACCTCACACAAGCTCTGAGCCGTGTCCAGATTTTTATCCGCATCTTCAAACTCCTTCATCTTGCTATTCGGACTATCTCGCAATCCCGGCCCCCCACCACGTCCTAACCCTCCCCTCCTCTTAGGGTTGAGCATAGCAAATTCGCTAGGACCAGCGAATGGATCATCATTGTCCATACCCATAGAAGCCATGCGAGCCTTGAAGGAGGCTGTGGTTTTGCCTTTGCGGAGGGTATTGCGGGCACCGGCTATGCTTCTTACGAGTGCTTCGAAGGCGTCTTGGATGGCGGAGTCATAGTAGACAACGATCATTGACTTGGTGCGGTAGCGTGGGTGTGCGTGCTCAGACATGGCGGAGGGGTGGGTTGAGGTGGGCTTTCGCTTTCGATTTGTTGACGGGATAAGAGGAGGTTGAACGTTGATTTGACCGGCTATTTTAGGGCGAGAGGCGTGCGAGAGGCACTTGTATGAAGGGTTGGGCGGGATGTAGAGGGGTTCTGATCCTGTCGGAGGTGGAGGTGGCATTGTGGTGTCTTCGGGTTTTTGCTCCTCATTGTGGGTTGGATGATTAATTTGGGCTTCAGTACAATGATCGTTCGGCCGTAGAGACTCGGTGGAGTTGTGTTTCTTCTTTGTGATCATGGGCGTGCTGGATTGTGAGAGCCGGATGAAGCGGGCATTTTGCTCGGCTACTTGGATTGTCAGCTCGTCGAGTTTGGTGAGCCAGGTTGGGACATTGTCGGTCAGATGCTGAAAGCTGTCGAGAGGAGTGATTGTAGCCATGGTGTGCTGTTTGACTGGGCGGCTGAAGTTGAATTGGCAGTGATTGCGCAAGTTGGTGATTGAGTTCAATTGAGATTCGTAGAGTTCGTGGAGATCGTGAATGTTGCCAAGTCATCAAGGCATACTCGCTGTCAACGATCAAAAGAGGTGTGGAAGTAGATAAGGTGTCGCTGTCGTCACGTTGGAAGTGAAGGGCTGGCTTTTTGGAGCGGGTACGAAGTGAAGCAGGGCCGAGTGGGGAATAGGTTGCGTAAAATTGCCGACTCGCCAGCAAGGAAAGAAATCGGTTATGCAAGCATCATCATCAAAGCAAGAAACGAATAGTCTATCAAGATCAAAGACTGTCTTCTATCGCAAGCATATAATTGATATCGAGTCTCGTTATTGTTGGTATTGTTGTTATTGCTTTGGTAAGGAGTAGGAAAAAGAAACAAACTACTCGTCGTTGGAAGTCTTGGGGATTTGGGGGTGGTACTCCGTAGAGGGCATCACATCCTTCCGCTGATCTCATCCCGCTTCAGATTTAGTTTGATCGCGGTCTATTAAATTCTAGTTGTTCATTCCTGACCTTCTATTTGTCGATCCCAATGTTCCCTCGACACTACCAAACACCGTCCCTTGTCCGTTGCTCCAAGCGTACGGGAGAGGATTATCGTGAGATGCTAATCGTGTCAATCTGTCAATCCTGTCCTGCCAGCCACGTGTCCGCGGAAGTTATTTCATTTCAGCTAGATGGAAGTACGCTTCCGGCATATCATAAATTGCGAACATCTTTTTCTTGGAGGAGGGGGAAAGGCGATGGATATCGGAAGCATTCATTCAATGACGATGGTGTTCAACAAGTCGCAGGTTTCGGGCTTCAAGCTCAGTCCAGTGTTGGATGGTGACGGGGCGTGCATGAGAACTGGTTGTGCGGAGTCGAGCAAATAGATTGCCGATGCTACTAGAATTCGCCCTGCACCTAGTCGCTAGTATTCTAGACAGTGCCACCTCATACGCCAAATGCTTAAGCCGGACGAGGAGCCTTGATTATCATAATATCATTGCGTTATTGCGCCGAATGCGCTTAACAATGGCTTTCTTTGCACATCTTTCTTGCTTCTTGAACGGCCGCTCCAACCCTGACTGTCCCGGTCCGAGGGCCGCACCGCTCTAGTCTTGATTATGTGCCGCTCGCCATGTGCTCGTCCCGCTCAATTATTGAACAGGTAGGGTTGATTGCAATCAAGAGTAATTGTCATCCTTGAAGCGACAACAATGGCCCCTGTGAGCGGGGTACGGACAAATATGTTGTGTCTCGACTTGATACCGGACCTTCCTGCATATGCTTGATGACGGCAGAAAAGCAGTGCGCTTCAGCCAGGGCTGATGGCGCCCAATGAATGACAACAGAAAATGATTGAGGGGTTATTATAAATAAGTATTATAAGTTGCATGATAACTGCAATGGTACATGCAGGGCAATGCGCCTTGGGGTTCATTGTACCCTAACATGGCCTCGGTCGGGGTGCAGCGAATGCAGTGATACGAGAAGCATATCATTGACAAGGACGGTGATAATAGCGAGTGGTTCACATCGAATCGAATGCCTGCCATTCAGGCCGAAGAACATGCACGCGCAGTAATCAAACCGAAATCTTGTTGCGAGTGTTTTTGAAGGGTCCTGAATTGACCCATCATGACAGGCCTTGGCAGAATCGAGAGATTGGGCAGCAATTGGATAATAGAATTTCAAACCCAGTATAGAATATGTTTTGTAGGAAGTAAATTCGAACACACCTTACATAGTCGAACTCAATAGTCGGAAAGCTCTAGGATGAAGGGTCGGTCCTAGATGTGCCTACTGTGCTAATGCTCACCGCAAAGCCCTCGTCTCAAGACAATCAGCATCAGCTAACAACGATATTCTGGTTATAATAAACAGCAGACAGTAGGATTAATGTATCTCACTGAATTCCCACATATCAGATGTCAGCTGAAGGAGACACCAAATTGTCCATGCAATTCTGACCTTAGTATACAACGCATCTCCGAAAATATCTCCTTGAAAAATCACGACGAAAGACCGACAATCCGTTTTCGTCTTGGTGCCAGCACTGGCCCGAAGGCTTCATTGAACCTCCTCTGTAATCAGTGTAAAAGATAACAGTGTATATATTCATGTGAAGCTTGTCTTCCTGCGGCGGTTCCATGTCTCATAGTGATTCTACGTATCATCGACATGCTCGAAAGTCAGCAAGAGATGGGAGGGTGTCTGCCTCAAACTATTTGAAGTTGGCAAGACATCCGCTCGAGTTATCGCAATATTAAAATCGTTAAGTGATAGATTGCCCTGCCCAAGACCAAAAGGTTGCAGTGTTGACTCTATGACCGTCGCTAATTTTTATCTCCTCCCCTACCTCGGATTCCGTTATTCTGAGATGTTCTCGAAGTCACAGTCAACACGAAATAAAAGCAGAATTTAAGGAGCTTATGGAGCGTCACCCAATTGCACTACCTCAAGCATGTAATTCCCAACTGTGTAGAGCTTGGATGAGCACCCGATTGACTGAGCTTGCCTTCCAGCATAGATTTATATCTAAGATCTCCAAATATTGACATACACCAAGCTAGCTCCAGGCTTCTCCGAACATCATCGCCTATCGCAGACGCGTTCATCGGCTGCAGTCTCAGAGCCGTTGCCTTCAAGGTTGTTAAATTGTAGACTGAGGTGCTGTATACATCAAGGAATGATTGATCATTCCTCTACCTACGGTCCGTTGATCCTAACTATATAGGCTTTAGGACCAACATCTAATATTAAGCTGTGTCTCTACGGATATAAAGAATGTTGGATCTATCCACAAACGGTCATAGTTCTGCAAACGGTCACTTTGAGACGAGAGTCCTAGTTCAACACCTTTGTTCCACAAAGGTGGCTCGATTTGTAGTTCTTTTACAGCTGTCCGGCTTGCAATCGGTGTCATATTATAATCAAATGTCTGCGTTTCTGGCAGCTATCTACAGGTCATCAATGCCATTCATGGACGATACCTGAGTTGTGAAAGATGTTCTGGGAGTGAAAGGGGGACGAGAAGCCACGCAGTAATTCCAAATCTCACCACCACCCCTAGCTTGTGTTGAACGATTCTCGAGAGTCAATAGACACAAACATTCACTTCATCTCAATCCCCCTCCTCTTCCGGCATCTTCTCAATTCACTTCACCACCCTCAATCTCACTTGTGTCAAAGCTTCCACCCAAATACTCGACCCCTTCATCCTCCAACACTATCTCACCTTACCGCTCTTCTTCGGTATCCCTACCATCCCATTCCTTGTCCTCCTCTCCTACAACCCGCAACCCCATATTCCCATCATCCTGCACACAATCTTCCGCAATGCCCCACCTCACAATCTTTCGGCAGGACCTCCACGCCTTCGACACCATTATTGATTACGAAACAGAGCTCCTCCAAAGCTATGTGCCAGCTAACACACCAATGAGCCTCCGTGCCGTGGTGATACTCGAGCGCGGTCAACGAAATGGCTCGGATGCTGCGGCTCTCGCTGCTGTCAAAGCGACACCAGCACGTGGCAAGTCGGTTGGTGGGGTGGCACCACGCAAGACGTTAGCTGGTGCGCTGAGTGGGATGGGTGAGGTAGCGGCACGGTTGCAGCAGCGGCGGAAGGTGGACAAGAGGCAAGATGTGTTGAGACGAGTACTAGCCATCCGCCGAACCGTCACCTCACCCAAAGTCAGTGCCATCAACACCGCGCGCGTGACCCGCTCACACCAAGGCAAAGCCAGGTCCGGTTACTACGGTGACTCCCTCGCTGTAGGGCAAGATTCGTCAACAGCCAGCAATCTCGGCCGCGTATACGAAGAAAAAATTATCGAACAGGCCACCAAGATCTATTACTTCTACCACATGGATATCACCGAAGAGCATGTTGGTCAGATTGTCCGCGACCACGGGATTGTGGCGGATGATGAACGTATGAAGCTGATTCTGCGTTGGTGCGAGAAACTACGTGAAAAGTATGAAGAGAATACTTGGGGGGACTTCAAGTCCTGTCGTATGTGCTCCCATTCGTCGCCGGTAAGTGCTGCGACCCCAAGATATACACCCGGCTGCTGATAAAATTTAGCTTTACGAGACTCTCCACAGTCACAAAGACAGCCTGGAAGATGCAGATTTTGAGAATACGCCTTATGAGCGGATGAACGAACGCGAGAAATGGCAATTCTGGTTCTCCCAATGGAACATCTCTGACGGCCTTGTACTTCTCGAACCTCTTAAGAAAGCCATCCGATGCGAGGAAGCTCTTCGCGATCCGAAATGGGGCAATTACATTCGCAAAATCTGGGCCGCAGCAAACATGTCCGCGTGGCAGAATCACGTCCAATATAGTAAGGAGACGGCGAAGCACCTCTTCGATCGTGAGCAGATACGCGAGGATATCCGTGAGGCGGCGGATAAGTTCTGTGCTGATCGTCCTCCGATTGGAGATGTTCCTATCCACTTTGGAGGCATCCTTGATACAGGGCCTAGGAAAAGCAAGGATCAGGAGATAGACGTGGAGGACCCGGATTGGTTTGAGGATGCGAGGTTCGGTCCGCCAGAGACAGTGATCTGAAGGGAAGCAGCAGCAACTATGTAATTTTCCGGCGGCATATGCTTCTTTATCATATGCGCAACATCCTCAAATCCAGCCTGTACTGCAAGGTCATGAGCAGTTTGACGCTCCTTGTCTTGTTTGACAACGTCGTCATTCGCGATGGTTTTCGATCTTAGTAAAACTTCCGTTAGGTATTTGTGCCCTGCAGCTGCAGCTTTGTGTAATAATGTCTGACCCAAAGCGTTGGCCTTTATGTCGAACAGGCGGTGAGCAGTCTCGTACAAGAGATCGATGGTTTTACTGGAAGCCTTCAGTACCTCGTCATTAATTATTTCATATGCCTCACCATCCCAAATTCCTCTACTTTCAAGAGCGTATAATAGCTGCTTATCGTCTATGTCGAAGATCAATGCGATAGACGATACGGTACCATCACATAATGTGAGACCTCCTCGACGGCATTCGTGACACCAAATCAACGATTCCGCGGCCGGAAGATTTCTGTTTCTTAGTGCGTACAGCAATGGCGTGAGCCCCGAGGAATCGCGAATCTCGAAGACACTGGGGGTATCGAGGGAGCCAAAGTCGCGCCAGATATCAAGCATCCTCAGATCGTTGTTGCGAATAGCATGGTGTATCAGCGTCATGCCGTCGTGGGTGATGTTGGTGCGGGGAGGGTCATAATCTTCAAAGTCAACGTCCATCAGTGTTTCCACGATGTCATAGTATATAGATTGCGAAGCTGCGAATAGTGCGTGTTCTTTACTACTCCAGCCTGATGCATCGTATTTATATTCTGGCCCTACCCATACCGATTTCCACAAGAGGTAGCGACAGTGCACGATGTCACCTTTGGCACAGGCTTCCACGAGGGGACAGGCCGCCTCAAGATATTTTGGCCTAGACGTTTGCTCGTTTTCAATGTAAACTCGAGCTATCTCCTTTCCACCGGAACGAAGTGCGATATCCAAGGGCGTCAATCCCGTATTTGTCCGAACATCAACCTCAGCCCCTGCTTCAAGCAGGTCTATGACCTTACGAGTATTCCAACCCGCAGTTGTTGCATGGTGCAAAGGCGTGTATCCCAGGTCATCTTGAGTGTTAGGTTCAGCCCCTTGGTGGATGAGGACAATGCCCAGTGTTAAGTGTCGACCACCATGCGTCGGTACGTCTGATGCTGCGTATGATAAAGCAGTTCTGCCAAACACGTCCCTCGTTTCAACGGCAGCATCATGCTCCACGAGCAACTTGGTCTTACTGAGCATTCCATGCTTGGCGGCCACTATCAGAGGTGTGGCTTCCAATTTGTCCACGGCCTCGGTCCAACAGAAATTTAGTCACTCCTGTATTTTGACGATGTGCTGCGCGATGCAACAAAGCCTCTCCATTCTGCAGCAACAAGTGTCCTATGTCGCCTCTGCTATTGACATCTGCTCCTTTGTGTATAAAATTCTCGGCATCTTCATAGCGTTTATCTAGAAGAGCTTGCAGCGAGGCACGCTGCAAGGTAATTTTTCTTTGCTGGGATTTTATCCGCGGCGGGAGCAATGGCTCTGGGATTTGCGGCCTTGATAATGGTACCTTCAAAGACTTAGACACCGTGCCTCGTAGAAGCCTGGTGAAGCGATTGCTGCATTTGGAGCCTGATGTCGGTCTGGGCCGACTCACGGGTAGCGACAGCGCCGAATTAGCGTCCATGCCATCGACCCAGTCTGTGATACCCTCATCTCGAGGTGAGCGGACTGTGCATCTTCCCAAAGCAATAGATGCAGTTTCAGAGAACTCTGATCTATATATAAGCGTTCCACCAGAGGGCACGAGGATAGTAGAATAAATATTTCATACCTGGATAGTCGTCCTCCGTAGCTTCTTGTACAAGTTCAAGTGCTTCTGGATCACATAGCGATTCTAGCCCTCTCTGAACCATGCGCTTGTGACGCGAAGTGGTGTTGGGTGTTATGGCATTAAAGCCGTCAATCAGATCCTTGAGATCTTGAATGAGAGGAGTGAACTTGTTTCTGTCGTGAATGGCCCAATGCGCCCGCCCACGAACTCCCACATCATCTGACAGGGGTTTAGAATCTGACATAAACGACGGCATTATTGCTTGAAGCCGTGCTCGCGAAGATGGACCAGGACCTTGCAGTCGCGTGGGCTGGTCCGTAAGACCGGAACTATCCATTGGTTTCAAACCATACCGGCCGCTGAGGTCTTCGGAATCTAAAAAGATACGATAGATGATATCGAGACTCGTCCTCCCAAACGGCTCGACTTGCGGTAGTATTCACCGCCTGAATTGCGGTTTCCCCATTTTTGCTGAGACCGACAAGCGAACCCCAAAGCCAAAGTCGGATCTTCTCAATCTACAGCTTCGCAGCCAATACCTCGAAGTCTCTTTCATAATTTCTCGAGATATCAACATGGTCAAAGCACTCGATGCAAGTGGAGAAGAGAGAAGCAAGCGCCACAGAGCTCATGGCGAGACCCGCGAACTCCATGATTGACCAACAGGTACACTGTAACTATGCCACGAAATCATGGAAACCTAGATGAATCTGGGAAATCTGATAGATTAGAGACGTTTTCCACCAGCACCGGTTGCCGGTGTTGAAAGACTTTCGATTCTTGCGACTATGCGGAAGTGCCCCGCGCAGCCTCAGTGGTGGAGGCTGGCAGTGCGCATCGTACACAGCCCGAAGAGCTTTGCTTTGGAGCCATGTAAGTACAGAGACCTGGTGTATCATAGCCATGAGGGCTATGCTTTATACAGGCAATCAGAAGTGAGACCGCAGACCTGGTAGCAATGAATGGCTTCTATCTTTGCTCAGGTGTTTACACTGAGCTATGAGCCGCATAGCACCGTTCCAGGGACGACAGAAGTGCATTAGATTGTCCATATGATGCTGGTCTTTGTCAATGTCTTAAATATTGAAACCCTCATGTCGAACAGGATCACAAAATCTCCAAAGCCCAGCCTCTTCGGCAGCTCTGCGAACGCTCGAGACCTCTTCCCCAGTGACAGGCCGATTGATCTCCCAATACCTTACTTTCGTAGCACCAGAAGCTTCACCCGCAGGCTCAGGTACATTGATTCCATTTGTAGATCCAGCAGTAGCAGCCTCTTTCGTAGACCTCGAAGCTCTACCGACATGAGCGTCAGGATGCTACTGCTCCATAACATTGGCAAAAAGATCCCTCGATACATTACCAGCCAACCATCTCATGATCTCCACACCCTCATCTTCCTTCCCAGGCATTACAAGATGCCTCAATAGCACGCAACTTTTGCAATGCCATCACTCGTAAAACACAAAACACCAACCTGCTCATGCATCTTCTTGATGCTCTCCATAGCGACACCGGCGTAGTTGTCTGCCTTGAGCAACCTCTTGGACGAAGCCTGCGTCCACACCTCGAAATCCGGCAAATAGATATCCACAAGTCCATCGAGCAGCTCCAGAGTCTCCAAGCTATCATATGCACTCGTGTTATAGACAACGGGGACCCTCAATCCCAATTCCCCTGCATGTAAGATAGACAGCACAACCTGCGGCACCACATGCGCGGGCGTCACGAGGTTGATATTGTGCACCCCTCCCACCTCTTGCAGCTTCACATACCACTCCCCCAATTCCTCAGGTGTAACATCGAATCCATTACTTTGATGAGCGATATCATGACTCTAACAAAACACACACCTCAAATTACACCCAGAAAAGTAGATACTCCCACTCCCGTTATCCCCTTGTAAACACGGCTCTTCCCCAAAATGCGGCTCTATAGTATTGACCTTGGCTGTCTCTGCACCAATGAGGCAGATACCGGTCTTCTCATATCTGTTGACGCCACGGAGGCGGGGACAGAGATTGCACTTGCGTAGATGGGCGTAGGCTTGGGAGCGCTTTGGGGAAGTGGAGATGGAGGAGAGGAGTGTATAGCGGGGGTTATAGTCTTCGACGAGGAAGGGGGTGGCGAGGTGAAGGTGCCTGAGTTGGGGCACCAAAAGTTGTTGAATTGGTGGCTTGACAAGAATCGAGATTCTCGATCGTCGCGCCAACAGAGGCATGGCAGGGGAGATTGCCCATCATCCGTTGTTCCTGAAAGATTATTACCGACCGGTTGTCTTTGCAATTGTCGACTGGGAACGACGCTCTGGAGTTCAGATCCCAAAATTGAGGACCATCTCTCATCAGCCCTATGAGATGGGTGGCAAATCGATATACCGGCTCCTCTTGGGTCTCATTTAACGGCTCAGTATTGGGGGACATCCTATACCCTCATCGAGGTTGATGGTATTACATTATTGTTATCGTATCAGTGTCTGTATAGCTAAGCAATCTGGTTTATCATGCGATGATGACCCAAGCAACTCGTCTAAAGGCAAACCAAACCCATAGCAAACAACCCATTCTTACATCAGGATCAAGATTGAAGGAGCAAATATGGCGACGGACATGACTCTCCTCGAAATTCAATCCATATGGAAGAAGCTTATGAGCCATTGTATGAACGCATCGATGGCGGCTTGGATCTGTTGCTGCTCCATCTCCGTCTGCTCAGAGGACGCTGAATTGGTGGCACCGGACTCAGGAGGGCTGCCGATGATGACAGGCACCAATGAAGCTGCAATTGAAGGGTGAATACCCGCAGAGGTCATCTTACCGATCACCGACGTGCTTAGCTGCTCCGAAGGTCCCAGCGAGGTTGGAGATTGGGGGGTGGCAGCCTCAGCTTCCGTGTTGGAGGGTGTCGTGGCTCCTTCCAGTGAGGATAGTAGAGCAGGTAAGGTGCCGGGTAAAGTCGAAGTAAAGACCATGACTGTCTCTGGGGCACTTGACGAGGACGAGCTTGCGACGGTCTCTTTCTGTGTAGTAGAAGGTACGTTGCCTGACTTGGAGCTAATGATGGGCAGTGATCTTGGTGGGGATGACAGTAGTTGCGTCAAAGTTGAGCCTGGCAGAGAAGCACTCAGTGCGGTAGTGCCATGCAGGAATCTTGTCGTTGCGTTCGCAGAGGCGCTAGGATGGTAGATTGCAGACGAGTTTGCCGACAAGGTCACTGATCCTGTAGCATAAGACCGTATGGTGGAATTAGCCGAGGAGGTAGTAGTGTTTGAAGGAGCCAAGCTCGCGGGCAAGTTATCTGCCTTGATGATATCGGCTGCCTACAAGTAAAATTTAGCACTGTTCCCTATGAGCCTAAGCCTGAGCATCTAGTCATACCTTCTCGGCCACACCATACACGACTGCTTGCAAATGTGCTGCTGGTATCATCGGGAAAATACCGGCGTCGACGACTCTCAGATTCTGTGTACCCCAGACTCGAAGGTGGGAATCCACAACTCCACCTTGCTCAAGCGGCAGCATTGCTACTGTGCCACTGGGATGAAATTCAGTGCGAATGCCACTGTTGATGACTTGATTGATGGCATCTTCGTCGGCATCAGCAGGTGGTACAAATTGAGTTGCCTGGAGTTCGAGCATAGGAGGAGTGGCAAGGATCTGTCTATTGAACAACAATGCTTCGACCAGAACTTGTCTGTCCACGGGGTTGGTCAGCCAACGAGGGTCGATGGCAGGTGGCTGGAACGGATCGGCAGATTGTATGTAGCATGTGCCTCGGGAGAATGGGTGCATTACCGAGACTGTCAAGCTGCCGGCATTATTGTTGATGATCTCGTACGCGGCCACTGTCTTCTCTGCCAATCGACTAGCCAGTGATGCTTTCTGGGCGGTGAATCCTGCGATGATTGTGGAGTCCAGTCCGGCTACCAGGTACTCCGTTGCGCTCTGACTGCTGGCATCGCTCAAGATACTAGCCGAGTTGTTGCTGATCAACGGCAAAGGGTTGAAGGCTAGAGCATTAGGGGACCCGGCAGTCCAAGGACCTATAAGAGTCAGTGCAGCTCAACGACAGTAATTGCAAAAAGACTTACCAGTCTTCTCAGTGTCATATTCTACTTCGGCTTCAGCATTGTAGGTTGCATTTGTGGTGAGCTCGGTAGGTGATGGGTAGCTGGCATTGTTGTCTACCACTTCATTAGTCTAGGACAGTGTGACCAGAAGATTGTAAAGCCTACATGGATAGAAGGTGCCCACAAGGCAATGGTCCTGAAGATTGTTGCCAACTCCAGGCAGATCCAGAGCCAGAGGAATGTTGTACTGCTGCAACAGCGACGCAGGTCCCATGCCAGATAGCTGAAGGAGCTGAGCTGAGTGCAAGGCACCAGCAGCAAGGATGACCTCTCTCGTAGCATACACTGTTTGCCGTTGTGCTGACGCATTGGCGGCAAACTGAGTATAGTCAGCTAAATCAAGGTAGAAAAGCATGGCAGACATACCTTAACGCCAGTGATTCTCAAACTCGAAGTGCTAGGGTGCTGTCGACGAGCGAACGGCGAGGATGTCTGTCCTGCGAGAGGAGGTGTGTTAGCCTCTGGACCAAACCCAAAGCCAACATTGTTGCCCGAAGAAGGCCCATTGCCGCTGTCATTGCCACCAGACGTTGGGTTATCGACAGCACTGCTGCCGCTAATACCCGCAACGAGGATTCTCGTTACGTGTTGCCCAGTGATGACATGGAAGTTGCTCCTGCTGGCATATGGATCGTAGTAGGTTCGACGAGCATCAGAGCGGGTTTGATTGTTTGGGTCGAGATCTGTTGGCACAAAGGCAGGGCCTGCAGAGGTTCCATCATTTGGATCGAATTGCGTAGGGAGACCCAGAAGGTTCATGCCAGCGAAGAGATTGACTAGGGATGTTAGCTGTGATATATCTCCGAAGATGCCACAGAATTACTCACTCGACTGAGGATAGAAGTACTTGGGGTAGCTGACTTGAACAGGACCGGAGGTGCCATGGACAGCAGGGTTGTAGTTGATCGAGTATTCCTGTGCAATCTCTTCCGAGTACACAGGGGTGTACGTCTCGCTCTGGTGCAATGGTCAGCCACGAATGCAACAAACGGCTGGATGGCTTGCCTTCATGAAGTATGGTAGGACACCATCCCAGCCCCAGCCAGGATTGCCTAAGGCTTCCCAGGCATCAAAGTCATCAGCTCCTCCACGGTTCCAGCACATGGCATTGAGGATGCTGCCCCCACCAAGGACTTTGCCTTGGGGCATTGGCCGAGTGGCACCGTCGAGCTGTGTTTGCGGTACGGTGACGAGGTCCCAATCGTAGATGCCGCCGACATCAGATCCGACGTAGACGGGGTCCTGGATTATTGCTTCATAGTGATCCCTACGAGTGTGAGCTTGGGGATAGCACTAGATGTTGGCAGGACTCACGCTTCGCCAGCCTCAATGCATAGCACGGTCCTAGATGCAATCTCGGACAGTCGATTTGCTACTACGAGGCCGCTGATGCCACAGCCAACAACGATGTAGTCGTACGAGTCAAGAAGGGGCTCATTGAGGTCACGCCCATGGAGACGAACTGCTGAGGTCAATGGTGTAAGAAACGCTGAAGCAGCAACGATGGCTGACGTGGCCTTCAACATGGCGAGCAAGAGCAGAGGCGTGTGTGTGGCAGAGTGCCGAGTGGATGCCCAATTGGGTGATGAACAATGGCTGGATGAACGAGAGTACACGTGTTGACGATGGGAAGGACTCTGTTGGAGAGTGGTGAAGGTGCAGAACAAGGAAAGAGTGAAGAGTAATGAGTGTCGAGATGGAAGGACGGATGTTGTAGTTATTTCTTGACCTTAGCGCTGGCCGCTCTAGTGGGACGACAGTGCTCTATAGACAACATATCTTTCAATGAAGATTTTGAGCTACGTTGCTGTAATCGGTGCTCAATTCTCTATTTCTCTTGATTCATTGCTCACGAGACTCGAGGTTATGAAGTAGTCACTCAAGCACAGCCTACGTCCATGAAAGAGCCCCGTTCTGCCCGGATCATTGTTGTTTGCTCATGATAGCAATTTGAGCATTCACGAGATGTTATTCAAGCGGAAAGGGGACCAGCGAGCACATCTCCGGCTGTGACACACAGCGTCCACTTGGTCCACTGCCATTGTGCCATACCATATCAGGGTTTCAGCGTCCAGTAGGCACAGTCAAAATGTTAGCAGTAGGTGAGATCACTCGAGCATCGTTGGACTGCCATCGAGTATATATGTCGTTCGTCGAGACATCTGTGAAAAGTATTGCAGCTTGCAGCGCTCATCCCACCAAAGCAAATCCCTCAGGCCAACTCCGATTCCCATTGGTGCTCGATGCATATTTGATCATTGGACGTGAGTTCGCTTACCAGAATTGTGAAGCATTGATCGAAAACCTTGCCATCTTTCAGGTCAACACAGCCGATCAATTCTCGGCCGTGGCTGGGAGGAAAGAGCCATAGGAGCGAGTAGGGTTTAGTGTGTTCACGTACAAGAGCTTGAGAGATTTCACCTCGCAGGTCCTATTGAGCAGAATGGAGTTGTCGTTGTTCAGAGTTTTACACTGCAATACTTAGCCAGCCGTCGCTAGCCAATAACGTCGACGCTCTAGATCGAGGCAGAACGCCTTGTACGTCATGCTACTACCACAATATTCTCCGAATGCAACTTTCGCAACATATTCCGCGAAAATTTCTATAGTCGAGCTCATGTACATACTGACCAGGTAGCCAAGGTGGGCATGAGCGAGGCCAATGGCTATGCCACGGCACCAACACAACGCGCGCAATCACCAGAGATGGACGTTTCCAGAGGGGAACAAAGCCTACAGGATAAAGATTCTAATATACGGTCTACGGATGAAGGATCGATAGCATCGAAGGGGTCTGGAAGCCAAAGGCACAGAAATAAGCAAAATCTAGACTATTTGTGGAGGTCAGGCCTGGCGGGTGGCCTTGCAGGATGTGCTGTATGCACGACGACCCTCACATTGCTTCCTTTCATGGTTACGATTCTGACTTCCTGTTTAGGCCAAAACAGTAGTCGGACCTCTGGACCGTGTCAAGATCCTCTTTCAGGCATCCAGCCCCCAATTCGCCAAATACACCGGCTCATGGTTTGGCGTTGTCACAGCCATGCGGGACATCAACCGTCAAGATGGCATGCGTGGGCTGTTTCGGGGACACTCTGCGACCCTTCTCCGTATCTTCCCCTATGCAGCGATCAAGTTCCTCGCCTACGAACAAGTGCGCTCTATTCTCATCGCCTCCCCCGCGCAGGAAACCCCATTACGCCGCCTGCTGTCTGGATCGCTTGCCGGCATTACGTCCGTCTTCGTGACATATCCTCTGGAGGTCATACGTGTACGGCTGGCTTTCGAGACGAAGAAAGATTCTCGCTCCTCGCTATCGAGCATTTGCCGCCAAATCTACCACGAACAGCCCCCAGACGGGCCCTCCGCACCTAAACAATCGATTCCTCTCCCGGGCGCTGTGGCTTCAGCGCCCGAAGCTGGGCTTGTAAACTTCTACCGTGGCTTCTCCCCAACCCTCGCTGGAATGCTGCCCTACGCTGGGATGTCATTCTTGACCCACGACACCGCGACCGATTGGCTACGTCTACCCGCGTTCGCACCCTACACCACGACCGAACCTCCTTCTGGCGCCAAAGACCCGAATGCTCCGCCAATATTGAGGTACTGGGCGGAATTGCTTGCGGGAGGCTTCGCTGGTCTGGTCTCACAGACAGCATCGTACCCGCTCGAAGTCATCAGAAGGAGGATGCAGGTGGGTGGAGCTGTAGGTGATGGGCATAGGCTGAGTATGGCTGAGACTGCGGGAAGAGTATATAAGGAGTCTGGGTGGAAAGGGTTCTGGGTGGGATTGACGATTGGATATGTCAAGGTTGTGCCGATGGTGGCGGTCAGCTTTTTTGTTTACGAGAGGATGAAGGTTGTTTTGGGGGTATGATCACGAAAGGATCGTTGTAAGCATTGCAACGGCGTTTAAAAATAGCTCTCGCGAGGCCTTGGCGCATTATATGCCTTTGGTGCTTGGACGGCTGCCGCCAAGTTTGACCGACAGCTGCATAGTCGCAATTCATTCACAATGTGGAAACTTGGGTCTAGATGGTGTGATCTGTGGCTTTGCAGCCGTGGTTAGCAAGGCTCCTCAGCACCACGAACCCCAACGCCCTTCGAAGTTGAGGCCCAAAAGGCCTTGTATGCTATGAGCTTCCCTCTCTAAGGCATTGGCGAGGCCCAGGAGACGAGCAACAGGACCAGGATAAAAGTGTTCAACGAAGGAACGGTGTCTCCGCATGAGCTATCGGGGAGAAAGGTGGAAGACAACGGTGGTGAAGAGCGGACCTCAAGCATCGATGTTGCCCCAGATTCAGGGTCCAGAAGAGGTGAGGTTGAATATGTACATTCGATCTTAAACTTAGCGCCTCAAAAATGGCCCAAATAGGTCAAGTGCCTCATCGTTGTGTTGTGATGACCACTTTTAGGGCGCCAAGATTGGGGGCGAATATCAAATTCTTATCGCCAATATCAAGTCCTTATCGCGGAGAAGGAGCTGGGATTTGTTACGTGGAGCTGGGTCTGGGTAAGTTGGGGGGTTGGATCAAACGGGCTGTCGAATCTCGTGTTGGTGTTGATGGCGGAAAGGGGTAAGTGGGATGCGTTGCTTTTGAACAGCTCCTCTGGTAGGAACGCTTCGAATTTACTCTGCCTGCGTCGGATCTGTCGACTCAGGCAGTGAAAGTTGCGCATACCAGTCACGCAATCTTATTCCCCTAGTACGCTAGGGAGGATAGAAGGGGATAGCTAGGCATCGCGAAGGGGCTGCAGAGTCCTTGTACGTAGATCAATCTGTATACACAGGCATTTGCTGTAGCGTCTGCAGGCTGTTACAAAAACGTGTTCTTACACGGATAGTGCAGGAATCGAGATCAGACTCATGTGAATCTATATGCTCTGCCTACTGGCTCGAAATGATTTCACGAAATTTACCTTACACTAACCTCATAGGCAAAGGCTCAACAATCGCCGTCCCAACTCTCACATCCCCATCCTCTATCTTGCAATAAACATACTGATTCCTCTCCCCATTATACATAACATCAAACAGCCCCACCAGCGTATCCAGCAAAATCCGATACGTCATCATAGGAGCCTCGTCTCCCGGCAAGCCCTTCATCGAGAACCGCATTCCGGGCCCACGGCGCGTATATGGATCAAGGACTGCTGGGAGAGGTAGGCCGCTGCCGCCAGGGCCTAGGGCGGCGATTTTGGCCCTGATTTCTTCTTGCATAAGGAGAAAGTAGCCGCCCATCAGGTTTCGGCCTATGGGACGGTCAGGGCGGAAATGGAGTTGGAGGGTTGTGGTTGTGCCGGGGACATGGTAGCTGTACGTCGTCTCGGAGTCAGCATTGTTATCTCAAAATACATTGCGAGTCGTAAGACACATTGTAGTAGTCTAAAGGGGGCAGACACTCCTGAGACATGTCCTGTGACTCAACAAAAGGTATCAAAGGGAGATGAAGAATTCTGTCAAGACGTACGTAAGGTCATCTGGATAGTCGGGTCTGTCGGTTGTCTCGCTGCTGGGTGGAGCAGTTGCTGTGAGGTTCAACGACGAGGCTGGTACGATCAAGGTGCCATTGCTGAGGGAGGAGCCGATGGTCAACATTGATGGGGTGGTCGAAGACTGTAAACGTTTTGCTAGCCTTCGCGAAGTGGTCACACTGCTGGCGGAGCTGGTACTAGGAAACACCGTCAGGCTTGCATTGTTGGGTGGAATTATAGAAGATTTGCACTTACTCGTCCTCTGCACTAGTATATCTCCCCGGCAGCACTACGGCCGTTCCCAAGAAGCCCAAATCTTCGTCTTCAACCATGACATATGCCCCCCAAGGCTTCTCCCAGGCATACATAACATCAAATAACCCAGAAAGAGTTTTTAAAAGACTCATATATGTAAGATGCTGTCCTTCCTTAGTGACCAAGGGCGAAGGAGCCGAGCTGGCAATGAAGTAGAAGCCGTCAGCTTCCCGACTGTATGGATCATGTGCCAATGGACCGTCACCGTGGGTCTCAATGTGTGCCTTTATTTCCATCTGCATTTGACGGATATAGTAGCCGAGTCTGCCTCGGTTGAAGTCACGGTCGGGCCAGTAGACAAGTTTGAGGCTTATGCTTGTGCCTGGGACGTTGTACTCGTCGTCATCATGACCTGCTGTGAGATTGCTAGAGGACAAATTAGAGTTGCATTCTGCGTTGGAGAGGTAGGGCTGCTCACGTTGGTGGAGGGATGCTGATGCTTGAAGTGCTTGGGTAATGTATACTTTTAGAAAGGTACTTTGAAATCATAGCTGGAAGACTCCTACTTACCTTGGGGGTACACCGATCAGGATGGGAGCTCCGTCAGCGGTAACATTTACATTGGCTATGAGTTGAGAAATATCTGTTAATACACGGAGCGAAGGGGCAGCTACGATGCTCGCGATCTGTACAGACCACGAGAAGCACAGTAGTGGACGAATCATAATGCCGATATGGATGCAGGCTATGGAGAAAGAATTGATCTCGTATCTTGGACATTTGTCCGAATGGTCATTGATTTTCCTCCGAAGGCAACGCTTCGCGCAAATTCAGCGAAACAAGTCACGACCGCTTGTCGAGTATACATGGACATACCCACGCGACCCGTTGATTGAAACATGGTGAAGCTCCACTGTATATGCGAAACAAGGAAGAAGAAATTGATTGGTAACATTCGATAAATTCTTAGCTACTATCTGAACATCTGGGTCTGGCCATGGGTTTGCCTTGAATGTCACCATTGCGCTTGAGCAAATGGTGTCACCTTCCAAAGCTGCTAGGGAACGAGCTCTATCATTGAGTAATGTAATGCTTCTTACTTGCGGCGGGCTCGGCGGGCTATTATTAGATCACAATACACCAAGCTTTTAGGATCACGTGTGCGCCAAGACATGGCAACAAGTCAGACACTCGATGCAAGAAATTAATCCATAGTACTTAGCAACGCATTTTATAGAGTAACAAACATAGTGTTATTGTCATTAATTAAGAGTTAGAAATAGGTGTGAAGTTGAGAAGTCGTGCAGGTTGTGTTAGAGAACAATAGTCTTTCCGACGGATGCCGAAAAAGATACATACGTCTCTACTAGATGCTTAATCAGTACTTAAATTAGAAGTCAAACCCTTCTGATTTACTAATTGGACTCTCCCGGCTGAAATATACGTGTGGCAAGAATGGAGTGAGGAGTGCGGAAAGTATGCATGACTACCTTATGCTTAAGTAGCTACGGCATTACGTGTGGCTACATAAATCTCACCGTGGTTTCGCCTAGAGCTTTATAGTACTAGTGTCCACAGTACGCAATGCATCGTCTCGACCGTCCAATCACTATCCAATAACCCAACGTTGGCTTGAAAATCCTGCACGGCGTAGAAAAGAGGAAGAAATGTCAGCTCGGGACTATAAGATTATGCTTAAGACTTACACTCTACTCCTGAAAATGTTAAAATAGAAGGATAAGCTACGGAAGGAGGGAGCTCGGCACTGTCTGTGTTGACGAGGCTTTACGGCCCATGTTGTGCCCAGAACACCGAAAAGTCCCTCAGTCCTCGAGCACATTAGTTCGGTGCGCTTCTACGAGTATTTATCGTACTTATTTGAAAGACCTTTAGGCAGAATCTTGAACTGTTATGATTCATTGTCATCATTCGGTCCCGTCTAATAAAGAACAAGCTTTTCTAGATTGCCAAGTAAGATGGAACTATATCGTATAGATACGCCTAGGCACGACCCCGGAATTTTAAATCTATTGTAAGAAATTCTTTTCAACAAATCTTTTCTGGGCCTTTTCTTCATATTTCGATTCTTTTGCCCTCTATCAACATGGAGGCTTTCTACGATAAGATCACGACTCTCACTAAACGCAAGAAATACTACCCGTTGGGACAATGGGCTAGGAGAAGCAGTCTGTCACAAGAAAAGCTATTATGCGCCAGCTTCGACGAATATTCACATCATGACCATACTCCGAACGCTATTTGGAAGAAGTATGTCGGTCCAAGGCTGCGAGATATGTCGGTCCAGGTTCATGAGTCTCTGCTGGCTATAACGAAGGCACGGAACACCAGAGTCTCACGTCAGCTGAAAAGTCCACTCGGGAGACTTCCACGAGAAATACTACTTCCTATACTGGGCAGACTTGATATGGTCTCCTTAGTCAGTCTCAAGCTGACGAGCAAGCGGTTTTTTCTGCTTGTCCACATAAAGCGAAAGGATCTAAACGCTTGCGTCAAATGGATGATAACGTGCCAATTGGAGAAAGATCTGATCGCAACGGGACTACCTCTACCAATGTCTCTCGCGTGCGCCTTTTGCAAAGAGAAAAATCCACGTGAAGATTTTGGCTTCGATAAGATGGTATGGAATACGGCTTCGAAAGGATGGTTATGGAGAAGACCCTAGATCCGTTGATTCGATACTGCTGGCGAAACTTTCCGAAAATAATATGCTACTCCCCAAATTTTCGCGATTGCCAGCAAGAGGAGTGGGCTAGAGCTTTGCTCCAGGATCGCTGGCTTTTTACACGGGAGCGAATATGTTACCACTGTGGTCAGAAATTGATCATTGATCCAGGATGATATGGCAAAACAGCTTAGATGTCCTGCATGTCCTAAGGAATGTGGTGTGTGTGGGTATAAGATAGGTACAGAATTGAACCGGTTCGGACCTGAACGTCCATTTGAATCCTATCAGAATTTACGGTTGGTTAGAAGAGAAAAAATGGACTGGGCTCTCGAGATCGAGGATGTAAATGGTATCGACATATGCCCCCCGCTAAGCCAATACTCCTCGCTTGCCAATTCGCGCAGATACTCTCGTCACACCATCATCGAGAAGAATCCTCCAATCTTCGACTTTGACTCGAAATTCGGTCGGCCAGGCTTTTGATGGTGTCAACGGTACGATATGGAGCCTACACTGTACTCAATGCGGTGTGATATAGACCTTACACTGTGCTCCATTGCCTATCTCAGTAGTAATCGTATGGTACAAACAATTTGTTCGACTTTGGCGGAAGTAGCCGAGTTAGGCGCGAGTATTCTAATCATGTTCCCCTGACATCGACGACTGCTATGCGAGAGTAATTGTAATTCCACCTCTCCGCGATCCTAATCCTCCTACCCAACTGTAATATTTGTCGTCTGTACTGATAGTATAACCAACCTCATATCATTTTGATCGATATGATATGGCCCCTTATCGTACCAATCGCTACAGTATTGACAGGGTCACTTGCAATGTTCATGATTGAGGTATGGGATGATAGATTGATTGTTCCTAGGGAACGAACTACTAAGGTAGGGGGATTTTCCTGCCAAGGAACTATGCTAACGCACTAAGCTACAGTCATACTGAAGCAAAGGGATTGCCCGTATCAGTTGCCGCCGAACGGAAGAAAAGCCATCGCCCCGATGGCATATACTACGGCAAGAGTATTCTGGAACGCTGAAGAAAAGACACGCAGGGTGTCCTGCTAGTCTGAACATGCTGTTACAAGAAACCACCAGCAAGTTGACCATGAGCTCCAGAGAGAGTGCCAGCCATCTGGTATCCACGTTGTAGACGTAGATGAGCCATTTATAAAACTTTATATATTAGCGATATATATATATAATTTAGGGTCTATTCCTACCTTAAAGTATAATACTAGTATTTAATTCGATAGAAAAGTTCCTATATTAGCGAGTTTCTTTTAATACGTTTTTAGATTATTTTTATATTCTAGAAAAGTTTTAAAATTATCTTTATTTTTACGAGTAATCTAATATATATATATTATAGAATAGAGTAGGGATTACTTTCTCTTCCCTTCCTTTTCCTAGAGGAAGAAGAAGGGCGGGAAAAAAATAAATTTAAAATTATTCCCTTCTCTATAATAGTCTAAAGAAAAGAAGGGATTCTCTATTATTCTCTTCCTCCCTTATTAATAAAACTAGCCCTATATATAATTTATATATACGCGTATATATACTTTATTAATTAGGATAATAATTAATATAAATAATAAATATCTTTAGGGTCGCCAATAGTATTTTATTAATTATATTAATTTTTATTTTTATTAATAAACTATATTTATACGTATCTATAAAGTTATTATAATAATAATAATAATATAATTAAAATATATTAAAATTTAATAACGCGATTAAATAAATTAATCCTTATACTACCCTCGATTTAAATAATTAATATATATTATAATATCCTAGAACGACGAATTATAGTTATTTATATATTAATTTTTAATCGATATTCTCCGCGTATAAAATTATATTAATTTTTATATTAAATCTTTATTAAGATTTTATTCTTTAACGAAATCTCTTTTTATTTTAATTATTAATATTTATTTACTCGTTTAATATTTTCGTTAAAGTTTTTAAAAGTTTAATATTCTTTATTTATAAAATAATATATATATTAATTATAATATATAAATTAACTATTAAATAATTTAAATAATAATTTATCTAGAGATAGTGTAAGAAATTTATTAATTTAAGAATATTAATATTAAATAATCTTTTATAATCTTTTATAAAGCGTTATTTATATATTATAAAATCGTATATTTTTAAAAAGGTTTTAATAATAGATTTTATAAATTAAATACGAAAAAAGTACTTTTAAAATTAATAAATTAAAAGTCTTTTAGTATCTTTTAATTTTCTTAAATATTTTCGTTAATAGAGATTAGTACCTTAATTAAAATAAAAGTAATTAAAAATAATATAAAATTTATTACCCGGCTTTTTATATCTTTAAATAAATATAAAAATCTATTAAATTATAATACCTAGGGTATTTATAATAATATAAAAGTAAATACGAAGTTTTAATAAGAAAATAATCTTTATATTTAAATAATAGAATTAATTTTTAAAGAGTTAGAGCGAGGGCTCTAAATCTTCTATCTCTAAAAAAAACTCTAGAGTATATTTCGGATTAGTATAGAGATTTCTAGAGAGAATACTAAAATAGAGTAAAATAAAATAGGGTATAGAGTAAAGATCCCGGTTCGATCTCTACTCTAAACTAGAATAGGGTAAAGTAGGGATTTATTAAAGAATCTCTATTATATTAAGAAAATAACTCTAGGGACGTATTATAACTACTACTATCTTTATAAATATATTTATTTATAACTACTACTACTTTTATAAATATATATATTTATAGTTACTACTACTTTTATAAATATATATATTTATAACTATTACTACCTCTATAAATATATATATTTATAACTACTACTACCTCTATAGATATATATATTTAGAACTACTACTACTATCTTTATAAATATATATATTTATAACTACTACTACCCCTATAAATATACGTATTTATAGTTACTATTATTTTTATAAATATATATACTTATAACTACTACTATCTTTATAGATATATATATTTATAGTTACTACTATCTCTATAGATATATATACTTATAATTACTACTATCTTTATAGATAGATATATTTATAATTATTACTACCCCTATTATAGATTAATAATAAGATATATTATAAACTATACTATAGAGGGACGATTATTATAATAATTATTATAATTAATATTTATTATTATTCTTTACTCTTTATCTTTTAATTAATTTTAAATCGAAATATTCTTAAAAATAAAGTAATAAATTTAAGAGAAAATACTAGTATTAAAATATATTAATAGATATTTAAAAAGAGTTAATTTTAAATTTTAAATTAAATTATTATTTAAATATCTCTTTGATTTTAAAATAAATAAAGCTAACTATATTTTTAATAAAATCTTCGATTATATTTAATTTCAAGTTAATAATAATTTTATTTTTAATATTAATCTAAATAATTATAGGTCCGAGTATTTATTTATAATTATAATTATAATTTATATTTATAACTCTTATTTATAGTTATGACCTCTATTTTTAATATTAGCCCTATCGCTATCGCTTTATAGAGGTAGTAGTAGCTATAAATATATATATCTATAGAGGGTAATAGCGGCTATGAGTACGCGTATCTATAGAGGTAGTAGCGGTTATAAATATATATATCTATAGAAGGGGTTACCCCTGAACCGTTCAAATTACTCGACTATTTACTTATAGGGCTGAAGCCTAGAGTCCCCCCGAGAAAGTACCCTAGTACCCGCTATTTAGGGGGTAAGAGCGGACCTAGAAGATTCCGACTCCGTACCTAGAAAACGGGTACTAGGGTACTCTTCGGGGGACTACGGGCTTCAGCCCTATAAATAAATAATCGAGTAATTTAAATAATTTAAAGGTAACCCCTTCTAGAGGTAGTAATAACTATAAATATATATATTTATAAAGATAGTAACGGCTATAAATACACGTATCTATAGAAGTAGTAACGACCGTTAATATATATATCTATAAAGGTAGTAATAGGTAGTAGTTATAAATATATATATTTATAAAAATAGGAGTATATATATCTATAAAAATAATAGTAGTTATAATATATTCTTAAAGTTATTATAGTAATTACTAGAAATTTATTTTAATATAATAGAGATCTTTTAGAAAAACTCTACTCTATGTTATTTTATTCTCGGCCCTAAATTAATATATTCTTATACTAGGCTAGAGTAGAGATTATACCTCAATCTCTATTTTATTTTATATTAATCCGAAGTATACTCCGGAGTATTAAAAACTATAATATAATATTATAATATTATAATATAAATAATATAATTATACTATATATTTTCTTTATAGAATTTATATATTATATTTAATAATTATTATAAAGTTAGTTTTAATATAATATAATAGTTATTTCTTCTTTTAAGAATTTCGCCCTCGAAATTAATTTATATTAATTTAACTCTTTAATATTTTTAAATAAAAAAGTATAATTATATAAAAACTCGAATTAAATAAAGTATATATATAATATTTATATCTCCTACTTAATTTCATTAATCTAGTAGATTTTCTATAATAATATATTAATATAAAAATTATCTAAACCTAGTAGGAAAAAAAAGAGGGAAATAAATTATATTTTAAAATTAATAATCCGTCGTATACGATTCGTATACCGGCGTAGTTATATAGTTATAAATTATACTAGGTATTCGATAAAAATTTTAAAATCTAAAGAGAAAATTAAAGGAAAGAATATTATAATTATTATTAAAAACTATAAATCTTTACTATTAATAAAGTTTTAATAATATCGGCGGCGGAGTAAATTATTTTATCGTTATTATTTAGAATAAACTCTAGTTATAAGAGTAAATATATATAAATAATGATTTTAATATAAATATAAAATCTTTATTTATCTTTTATCTTTTTTTCTTTTATAATATTCTATTATCTTTATTAATAACTTGGGAAACCCCGATTTCTACGTATTTTATACCGAAAATACGTAAAATACTAGAAATACGTATCTATTTATATCCCGTATTCTAAGCGTATTATATACCGATTAAGTAGTTATTCTATAACTTTTTTTTAAACTTTAACTTTTAATAGTATCTAGACTAAGGCCTCTATATAGGAATATAAATATACAAATAAATCTATTTTTAGCCTAGATTCCGAATTTTTAATTAGATTTTTATTAGCGTTGCCCTATAGAGTTATAAAGTTACTTTTAGGATTAAGTTTAACGCTCCCGCGCAGACCTTAACTCTAACTTTATAATCTTGGCGCCAAGACTTGCCAAGGCTACAGAATGCGCATACTATACCGATTAAGTAGCGATAATATAAAACTATTTTTCCGGACTTACTAATATTCTATATAAATAAACTTTTATAATATTACTATTAATAATTATATTATATTTAGACTTTTATTAATTTATAATAATCTCGGTCCTTTCTTTAATCTCTTTCTTCGAGAATATAAATCTTATTTATATATTTCGTAGGTAAGATTATAATTAAATATATTATAATTTAAATAAATCTTTTTTTTCTTCTTTTAAATTATTTCGGTAATTTTATAATTATTAATATAAATAAAGTAGTTTCTTTTATTTTAAAATAATTAATATTATCGTAATATTTATTATATTTTTAGATTAGTAATTTTATACTTTATTTTACTAGCGATATATATATAATTTAATTATTTTAATATTTAATATATTTAATTAATTTTTATTATATACGATATTAATAATAATATCTAGATATTTAATATATCTTTAACTTTTACTCCCCGTAAATTAATCGCTCGCTTAATTCTTATTTTTATTTTATTTATATTTTTATATCTTTATTATTTTAAATAAATAGACCTAGATAATTATATTTTATATAATAAAATATTAAATATAAAGTATATTTATTACGTAAAGAATAAGTATTTATATAATTTTATATATTATTTACGATCTTAAACCGAATTATATTAATATATTTAAATTACTTTTAAATTTTATACTTTTATAAATTCTTTTTTTAATTATTTAAAATATCGAGGCTTTAATATATTAGTAAATCTCAAAAACTTTTATTAAAAACCGAGTTACCGCCCGCGCGGATAGAGCTAGTAGTATCCTATTAGTAACTTTTACTAAGAAAATTTATTAATAAAATACTACTAGTAACTCTAATTTACGAATAGAGCTACTAGCGTCCTATTAATAGATTTAGTAAATCGGGGGTCTAAGTAGGTTACGGAGATAAATACTAAAAGTCTTAATTTATTTAGTAGTTTAGGTATAGCGTTTACTAGTAAATTACTAGTAAATACTATATATATTCTATTAAATATTTATTCTATTATTTATCCTCTTATAAATACCCCTTATCTTTATTTATTTTATTATCTATACTACTATCGCTTAATTTAGCGCTATTTACGTTATTATTATTATTATAATTACTACTAACTTTATTTCTAGGTTTAATTCCTACTTTCCTATTTATATATTACCGCTAACGGTTATTTATTATATAGGGTCGAATATTATTTTACTCCCCTTCTTTTTTACTCTCATAGTATTTATTATTACTACGAAGTTTAAGAACTTTAATTATATATTTAAATATATATTTAATCTACTTTTATATCTATTTTTAAATTAAACCTCTACTCCTAGTACCGAGTCTATATTTACTCTAAGATTTTCTTATTCCGGGGGTATTCTTTTCGGGTCGTTCGTTTTTTAATCTATTATTAATAAAACTTAATAATATTAAAATCGAGGGAATTTTTATATTATAAAAGACGAAATATACCGGTATTTATAAAGATTAATATTTAATAACTTAATATATAATTTAAAACTTTATTCTCTTAAACGATAAAATCTAGGCTATAAATTTAAATAAATAAAATAAGTTTCTTTATTAGAATTACTATTTAATACTAGTACTAATCGATTCCGTTTTTTTATTATTACGTATAACTTTCTTATTCTTTTTAGTTTATTTTTATTAAAATTTAAGATTATTAAAATTTAAAAAATATATTCGTTTTATTTTTATTAATAATTCTTATTTAACTTTCTTAATTAATTCGAGCCGAGTATTTAATTTAATAAAGAAAGTAACCGATATCTTTTTTTTAATCGTAGTTTTAACTTTCTAGATATAAAAAGAATCTTTATAATTATATAAAAAGTATTTTTAAAATATAAACTCCTAAAACCCCTTCTAACGACGGTATATATACGTCGGATTATATTTTTCCTATATTATTCGCTATATTTTAACTCTATCTAGGTATATATTTAAATAAATTAATATTTTATTAATCTAGATTATTTTCTTCTAGTCCTCTACCGTCTAGTATTTATATTTTTTAGCGAATTAATACCGGGTCTCTATTGTAGTTATTATTAAACTAGGTTTTATTATTCTTTTAATATTTCGGAATTTATAAATATATAAGAGTCGAAGAATCGTTAACGAAAAAATACTATTTAAAAATCTTAAATAGAATAAGAATATCTCTCGCGAATTTTTATTCTTTTATATTAATTTATTAATAAACCGTAGTTATTAAATAGAGAGAAATTTACTAGTAACTAGGATTTTAGTTTTTTTAAAAAACTAAGATTTTAGGCCTTTTATATCGTAGTATATTATTAATATATTCCTCTTTTAGAATAGTTAAAACGAATAAATTATAACTACGATTATAAACTTTATTTATAAATTACTTTACCGACTAAGTATTATATAGGCTAGAAAGAGTAGTAGTTTATTTTCTATTTATACCGGCTTCGGCGAGAGAGAGTATTTAAATTCGTTAAATAAAAATATAGTTTTTATCTCTACCGTCGGGCGCCTAGTTTTTAAGGCGAGGAGTAAGAGTTATATTCTTAAAATAAAAACTATAGTAATTATTCCTATATATTTTATATATTTAATATACTACTTTTTCTAGCTCGCTGGCCCTAAATCCTCTATAGTAGTAAATAATAATACTATAGGAGTAGAAAGAATTCAGGGTTAAAGTTTATTTTAATACGATATAGTATACTAGATATTTATTAGTATTAATTAAGACTTTTAATATTAACTTCTATACCTTTAATAAATTTAATAACTCCGAGTTAATTTTAACCGGATTAGTAATTTTAGTAATTTATATATATTGTTAATATACTGACAGTAGCTTAGCCCTATAATAGGGCTGAAATAAATAAAGTTCTATGATCGTCGCCATTGACGGCAGCGACCCCTAGCGACGACTACTAACGCCAGCGACCTACCGGGCCCGGAATAATGAGTTTTAGCGAAAGTTCTCGCGGGGGCGTCACGCAGGCACATCTGGGGAGAATGCGCACATATGTTCCACACCATGGCGCATACCTTTGCGCATACCTTTGCGCATGCCATGATTGCGCATGTCTTTGCGCATAGAAGGGGTCACCCCCTAACCGTCCAAACTGCCTAACCGTCCAGCCCTATAGGGCCACTAGCGTACACTTTTATTATTATTATAGAAATCGACTACTCTCACCCCATTTAGATTACTAGTTATTTAATGAATTGACTAGGTTGCCGAGTGCGTTCCCCCCTCTTTAATTCCTGCCTATTTAGGCCCTTTGCCTGCTGCTGCTGCCTATGTAGATCCTTAGCCTTGTGCTGCTGCTGCTCTTGCTGCTGCTCCTTGGCGTGGCGCGATCATAAACCGTTCTCTAAGTCCTGAGTAGATATCCTTACTCGTAACGTTACAAGTAGTCGCTTGTAAGCGCGTCTTGCTGGTGTAGCTGGGGCACGTCTTGCTGGCGTAGCTGGGGCACGTCTTGCTAGCGTAGCTGGGGCACGTCTTGCTAGCGTAGCTGGGGCACGTCTTGCTGGCGTAGCTGGGGCACGTCTTGCTGGCGTAGCTGGGGCACGTCTTGCTGGCGTAGCTAGGGTACGTTTTACTAAGGTATTTGCCTTTGACTTCTTCTTCTACTGACGGCTAAATACGTTAAGATAAATATATCCTAGTCGACCCTATTTAGTATCTTAATCGTCTATTTCTTACCGCTTGTTAAGGACCTTTTAGTTTATTACCTAAGCTAGCCTAATATTATCTTTACGCCGTTGCCTTAGTCCCTTAGACCTACCGAGCCACCGCTAAGCCCCTTCGGGTTAGCTCCCGTTTACTAAGCCCCTTCGGGTTAGAAATACTAACTTCGTAGCTAAACGGCGGCAGGTCTGAGCGCAGAATCCTATATTTTTATTAGGTAACCCTTATTTATAACGATATACTTAAGAATAATTAATAAATTAAATTAATTTATTTTTTAATTCTCGTCGCGAGATATATCGATAAATTATTAGACTTTTTAAAAATAAAATTAGAATCTTTTATAGTAGTTCTTTATTATCTCTCGACCTACGTCGATTTTAAAAAATACGATTTCTCTCGTATTTTTCCTTTTCGTGTAATTTATTATAAAAGAATTTATTTTTCCTAATTTTTTATTTACTCGGTACGAGATTTATATTTTATCTCGCCCCGAGCGAAAGAATAGAGAAGAAATATTAAATATTCGTAGATTTATAAACCTCGACGTTCGAAAATTTAAGAGGTTAGAAAATCGAAATAAGGAAAATCTGGCGAAAGTATAGATTCTGCGCTCAGACGTGGTAATGCTCGTTTTATAACTAAGTATTAACTAACCCGAAGGGGCTTGGTGTGACACCACGTCTAAGGGACTAAGATAATTTACGCCGACGTTTTTTCCCTTCTTTCCTTTATACGTGAGTTAATAAATTAGCGTTCGTATTTTCTTAAATAATATACTCTATTATAAAGTAGTAATACGTTATATACGCCTACGCCCCGTTAAAGACACTAGTATATTATATACACCTACGCTCCGCTACCTCTATAATATTATTATTTATCGATACGGGGTTCTAGCCTTAATATCGCGGGGTTTTAATTTTTAATAATTCTATATCGAGTTAATATTCCCCCGTTTTATTAGAATCTTTAGAGATTAGTTTTATTATTAAATCTAGGATTTAAAAACTACCTAATAATAAACCCCGTAATTATTATATATTTTTTATATTATTATTAAACCGCTAGCTCTATATTAACGACTTTAAATATTATAATTTTAATTTTTTAAATCTTTCTAAAGAAAAGACTTATTATTATTATAATATCGGGTTTAACCTCGGGACGTCTAGAAGATTTTAATAATAATAATATTAATTAAACTCTCTTTAACGACTCCCGTCGTAAAAATAATAATAAATTCGAAGATATTACTACCTCTAAAAAGATTTTAAATATATAGTTTAAAGTTATTAAAGAAGAAAACCGTCGCCTTAAATAATAATAAAATTAGGGGTATTATAAATTTAAAATTTAAAATTATATAATCCTATTATTTTTATACTCGCTAGCGGAGCGCTAGCGGAATTTATTATTTATAATAAAGGTCCCTTAATTATTATATTTACTAATAAAATAATAATAAATTTAATTATATTTAATAGAGATATTTTTATTAGAGCGAAAATACTACGCTTTAATAAAATATATTCTTATAAGAATACGAGCGAAGATTAATATTTATACTAATTCCGCGACGTAAATATTAAATTTTTAATTAATTTTAAATATTTCACTACCGACTATTTAAAGATTATATATTATATAGACTCGTTAGAAGGTAACCCTTTAACGTAGTAGTATAAATACTATAATTTATATAATTTAGTTAGTATTATATTTAGTTTTTTTAAGAAGTTCCTTTTAATTTAATAATAAATTTAATTAACCGTTGTCTCCTCGTTTATAAAAAGTGGGAGGAAGTTAAATAATAGTTTTATTAAAAGATATCGTTATTTAAGGCTTATTTTAAAGAAATAAAGACCTTATTACCCTCGTTTTCGGAGGAGTATAAAGTAAATTTCTTTTTAATTAAATTTAAATTTAAATTTAAATTTAAAAATAAAATCCTTAATATTAATAGTATATTTATTTAAAGGAAAGGAATTCTTATTTAAATTATTATATAAAAAAAGAATCTAGAGTATATATAGTTAGTAGGTAGTTTTAATTTTAATTCGGGTTCCTAGTTAAAGAATCTTAATAAAGAAAAATTTATAATAAACCGAATTATTAAATTTAACACTAGCTATAGTATTAAATAAACGTATTTAAAAAAAAAGGGTAATAAATATAAAATCAATACTATTAATTCTTTATATAATAAGATTATTTATTATTATTATAGAGTAGAAGATTATATTAAGCCTAGATATCCCGATATAAATAAACTAGTTATAAACGTCGGTATAATATTAATAAAAAACGATTAAGTTTAATTTATACCTCGGAAAAAAGATAAGAAAAACGATTAATAGAGATATACCCTTCTATTTTTTCTAAAGATTAGATTACTCTTTAAGATAAAATTAAGTAGTTTATTACTTTAATTAATTTTAAAGTATAGATTAATTTGATTTTATAATAATTCGTTATTAAAAATAATTTAGAATTTTATAACACTACTTTACTACTAGTTAAAGTAATTAGTAATTAAAGTATATATTATTATAACGCGTATTAATTAAATTATTAAATAGTCGATAGTTAGAGTTAAAAATATAAATATAATATTTTATTTTATATTATAAATTTTAAAGATTTAAATATTATTCTAGATATATTTAAATTACGTTAATTAAAAATATTAATTAATTCTAAAGCGGATTAATAGCGGTTTAAGGTTAATTTTAGTAATTTATAAATTAAGGAATCAACTAAGTTCACTAATAATCTTAAAAATAAACCGAATATATTCGCGGTTATATATATTATAATAATATAAGAAAAATAGGAAGAACTTCCTAACTTAAAGATTCCTAAGAAATTTATAAAGTTTTATAATATTTTTTCTAATAAAAAAGCGAGTACCTTATAAATTTCTAAATAAAGGGATTACGTTATTAAAATAGAAATTAATAAGAAACTATTTTATAAATCTTTTTATAACCTATTTTAAATTAAATTATCGGAGTTATAATATTATTTAGAATCTTTATTTTATAAGACTAGATCCGTTATTTAATTTCTTTAATTAAAATATTTATTCTTTTTATATTTAAAAAGAATAATAGATTATATTTTTATATTGATTATTAAGATTTAAATATAGTAATTATTAAGAATTAATATTTATTACTCTTGGTTACTAAGATATTAAACCGTTTATATAATTTTAAAATCTTTACGAAGTTAGACTTTAAGGATATTTATTATAGGATCTAGATTAAGAAAAATAATAAACAAAAAATTATTTTCCGAACTCGTTATAATTATTTCGAATATTTAGTTATATCTTTTAGGCTCGCTAATATACCGGCGATATTTTAAACTTATATTAACTATATATTTATAAATTTAATAAATATAATATATATAGTATATCTAGATAATATCCTAATTTATAGTATTAATCCGGTAGAGTATTAACGGTATATCGAGTAAATATTTAAACAATTACGTTAATTCTAGTTATTTATTAACTTTAAGAAATATTAATTTAATACCGAAATAGTCGAGTTTTTAAATTTTATTATATTTATTAATAAGATAGTTATAGACCCGGAATATATTAAAACTATTAAGAAATAACCTTAACTAAAAATTTATTAAGAGGTATAAGTTTTTTTAAGTTTCGCTAACTTCTATAAATAGTTTATTTATAATTATTTTAATATAACTACGTCGTTTACTAACCTATTTAAAGGTAGTAAAGTAAATAAGAAAATAAATCCGCTAAAATAAATAAACGGCGCTACGGAAGCGTTTTAGATTTTACGAGATATATTTATAAACGCGCTTTTTCTATACTATTATAATCTAATTAAATAATTATATATAGAGATAAATACTTCTAACTTTAGCTTTAAATACGTTACGGAATAAAGAAGAAAAGAGAAAGGAATAACCCTCGCTTCCTTCCTTTCTAGTAGGGAAGGGAGCGGAAGGGAAGGAATAAAAACTACTAAAGAAAAAAAGAGATTATTTATTATTTTTTTCCTCTCTTCCCGGGTAGGGCTAATAATATAAATGAACCTAAATATCTACCTAATATATTTACTAGTTATATTAATCTTTATTTATATCGCGATTAATAGTAAATATTAATATATTTTAAATCTCTAAAATACGTTTTAAATTAATAGAAAAAGGGTTTATTTTAATATTATTATAATAAAACGAGCGCTTTATAAGAAAGGATATATACTTATAAATTTAATTAATACTAATTAATATACGTTAAATTCTTCGAATAAAAGTATACTATTTAATTAAAGTAGATTATAGAATTTAATATAGAATTTATTATATACTAACTACGTAGTATTTATATATAAAAATCGTTAAGATTATTTATATTTAATAACGTTATTACCCGTTAGATTTATTATTAACGCCGCGTTAATAACGACTCTTTAAAACGCCTCCGCTTTTTCTTTATTTCTAGATTTAACGAACTACCTATTTTATAAATAACTTCGTTAAATTATTTAACTCCTTTATTATTTAATTATTTAATTATCGGTTCTTATATTATCGTATTTAATTCGGTAGTAAACCTTATTTATTTATTACTAGATTATATAACTCTTATTATTAATAATTTTTAAATAGAATTTTAGATCGACGTCCTAATTTAAATAATATAAAGATAAATTTAAATAACTAGACTAGTATTTATAACCTTTCTTTATAGTGAAACTCTTTATAATAATAATTAATATATTATAAAAAAGAATAATCTAAAGTTTAAATAAATAATAAACTATAGTTAAAGAAGAAGAAACGCGAGATTAATTAATATCTAAATACGACTTCGGCTTAATATTAAATTATAAATTATTAGAAATATTAATTTTATATACTTAATATAAATAATTAGTATTAATAATTAATAGAATAAATCCTTTTAGAAATTCTATATTACGAAGAGGTTAAAGAGGGTATATATTAAATTTATAACCGAAGAGAAAAACCGAAGAATAATTTTCTAGGAACTTTAATATAATAAAATTAAGAAAATACCTTTTATTATTATTAAAAATAAACGCCGTTATTAAATATATAAAAATTATAAATATAAAAATAGTTTAGCGAGTTTAAAAGAAAGTAAAAAATTAATAAAAATAAAATATTCTTTTAGAATAAGAATAATAAAGATTACTAAAATAGGTTAAAATTTAAATAATTAATAAAAGGTTTATATTAATCTTTATATTAATATATCCTATTTAAAGCGGATATTATTAATATATAATAAGATTACTACGGGTAAATATAGGTAGGTTATTATTTAAATAAACGGGGTTTCGTTAATTAAAGAAATAATAATTAATAATAATAAGAATATAAATTAGGTCGATAAATAATCGTTAAAGAATATCGATAACTCCCTAAATATTAATAATTATATTTTTAAAATATATTAATAATTGGATTAAAACGAAATTTATAATATTTAAAATAAAAGTAAAAAGTAAGCCGAGGCTTATAATATTTAGGCCTTATTTAATTTATAGGTAAAATCCGGGGACTAATCGGCCTATAATATTATTAAAGGATATTAAATTATAATATTTAAATTACTCCGCGCTAAAATCGATTATTATAATAAATACCGTCTTCGCGTATATATATATAAAGGGTTTTCGTATTATAAAAGATATAGTCTTAAAGTATATTATTTATATTAATCTTTATCCGGTTATATATTAATTATAAATTAATATAAATAAAAAAGTTTATTAAAGAGGGATTTATAAATTTATTATATTTTAATTTTTACCGAATATATTATTTAGAAGAATATAACCGCCTAGTTTAATATAAATTTAGAAAAGTATAAACGATATAATCTTAATAAATAAAATCGGTATTATAGAATAAATATAAGTCTTATATTTATTTAAGTTAATAACGAGTAAATTATAATATTAAGATTATATTATCTTTACCCCGATAATTATAAATATAAAAAGTATAATTAAAGACCGAATAAAAATACGAAAGAGGCGCGAAAAGTATTTAGGATAATATTAAGACCGGAGTATACCTAGGTTATAAAAAAAGCGAAGGATATTATTTATTTTAAAGATTAAGAAAAGATTTCGAAGGGGATAATATAAATTATTAAATCGGGAGTACTTTTAAGGCCCCCTTTAAGTTAAAAAGAGATTATATTATTAAATAAAATTTTAAATATAAATATAAGGGGTATATCTAGTTATATATCTAAATATTTAATATAGCTAGTTTATAAAGCTTCTAGTCGTAATTATATTAATCTTTATATTAGTTTTATTCGATTTATATTATATATCTTTACTCTTTATATTTTTTTTAATTCTTTTTATATTTCGAAGCTCTACTCGTTTTTTTATAACTCTTTAAAGATTTTAAAAAAAGGCTAGGTTCCTTATATAATTTTAATAGAATTTTTTAATTTTTTAATTTATTCTTTAACCCTCTAAACTTATTAATTATCTCCGGTTTAAAGAATAATCTTATATTTAATTTCTTCCTCTTTATTAAATAACTAAATATAGAGTCTTAAATAGAATATATATATTTTAAATTACTCCCGTTTATTCGGTACCCGGAAATTTTAATTTTTAAATTACTTTCCCGAGCCTTTTTATTATTAATATAATTTTTACGCGTATTTATATTACTTTATAAATTCTTACCTAAAGGCTAGATTCTTTAACTTTTCTTTAATTATAAATTAAATTAATAATTAAAGTTAAAGATTTTTTATTTCCCTCGTCTTTATTATTAAATTTTAAAATAATAATTTCGTTTATAAAATTATTATACCCGCCTTCGTCTTCGTTATTTATAAAGTTATTATTATTCTTTATCGTAGCCTTATCCCGCCTTTATACCTTTATTTTATACTTTTTAAAAATTATTATTTCTTTATAGTTTAAATTCTATTAGGATATTATTATTTTATTTTTTTTAAATTAAAAACGATTAAGGATTATAAAAGTTAAGAATATCTCGGGATTATAAAATTTTTAGGCTATATATAATTAGGTAGTAATATTAAATACTCGCTCGTATTTAGTACTTATATAAAGTATAACTAGGATATTACGGGCCGTATAAAAGAGATAATTAAATATTAATAAAAAATCCTTCTATCTATTAGATATAAATTTACCGTTGTCGTTACTAAATATTATATATAATTAATAGGTATATTTATCGATATAAAGATTAATATAAATAAAAGATTTATTTATTTCCCGGTATTTTCGAAGTTTTTTACTCCGACTTTTCGGGTTTAATAACGTCTTATTTTTACTCTTAATTAAATATTTAAGACTATTTACTTTAACGTCTCTTTTAGTATAGATTTTCTTTTATTAAATAATCTACGGGCGCCGGTCGAATCACTTTTTAAATTATTTTTAATAAAAATTCTTTTATTTTTACTTAATCTCTTTATTTTATCTTTAGTCTTTAAATATAATTATTTTTTAAATTAATTTTAAAAAAGTTATTATACTATATAGCCCGCCTAAAGTTAACTAGGTTTAATAATAATATTAGTTAAATTTATCCTACGCTTTTTTTAGACTCTTTAATATAAATCTTTTTTAAAGTATAATCTTTTTTATAAGTTTTTCTTCTCTACTTTTAAGATAATTAAATAACGTATTATAAACCGAAAAAGTTATATAAATAATCGGTGTACGTAATATATTTATTATTTATATATACTAATAGAATAATTTATAAAGTTCGATAAGGTATTTTATTTAAATTTATTTATTCTTATTTAATTATAATTATTCTATTTATTTATAGAAAAATTCCTCTAACGCCGGCCTTAGCTTTAAGGCGCGGATTAATATATAATAAATTAAATCTTATTTAGTCGCTACGTCCTAGAAGAGTTTTAATATCGTAAATTTATTTCGATATTTTTTATTATATATCTTTTATACCTAATTCGGCCCGGTTAATTAATACTTTTTATTATTTAACCGCTTTTAAATATCCTAAAAGCGCTCGCGTCGTTAACCGCTTTTATTAAAATAAATAGAGGCTTTATAAATTTATATCCCTTAATATTAATAAAGAAATAAATCTCGGTATAATAATTAATATATTATTTAAAATATAAAAGTACCTTTATTAAAATAAACGGGATCTTAGGTTCTTTCTTTATTTTAGAAAGTTTTTATTTATTTATTTTATTATCTTAATCCTTCTAAAAGTCTTTATTTATTAATAAGATTTTAATTATTTTAAGAAGTTCCTTTAAGCCTAGTTAAATAATATATAAAAAGTATAGGATATAGTAAATTCCGGTATTTATAAAAGTATTTTAATTATTATAAAAATCCCGGATCTTATCTTCTAGTTCCTTTTTTATAATTAAAAACTAGGTCTTTTTTTCCGGTAATATAATTTCGAGGGTTTAATATATATTATTATTATTAAAGATATTATTCGTAGTAATTAATATTATCCGATCCTTTAATTTATAACGATGAATAATATTATTTAAATATAAAGTTAGGTTAATATTATTATATTTTCCCTTTATATATTTAAAAGCTAGGAGTACCTCGTAGTATTATTATTACTAGTTAATAAAATATATATTTATAATTATATAACTTTATTAGTTTTTAGAAGACTATAAGTCTAGCGTTATAATAATTTTCGTATCGTTATTAAGTAAATTCCGAAGGAGTTAATTTTAAATATCGTTATATTTTTTTATAATATAATTTTTAACTATAGATATAGAAGGGAGAGTAATTAACGAATTTATATATTTAAATACTTATTATATATTAATATTATTAATAAATCGTAAGGAGAGTCTAAACCCGATAATTATTTATATAAATAATTTAAGAAAATTCTTAAATATTACTTCTCGGCCGTTAAACTATAATATATTAATTTTTCTTTTACTTCTTTATAATTAAGATTATAAATATTTATATTAATCTTTATACCTATATATTAAGCGGGTTAAAATATATTTAATCTTTAAAGGATAATATAGTTTAAATTAATTCTATACCTAAATATAAAGTTTTCCTCTTATATTAATTTAATATAAAATACGTTTTTATATTATTTTAGGCGTTAATTCTTATAACTATTCGATTATATCTTTTATAGATATTTCTCGGCTCCTTTATATCTATTATAATATTATTATAAAAGAATTTTTATTCCGGAGCCAGTTTAGTAAGAATATAGTATTAACGAAATAAGATACGTAAGAATTACAGTATCAACGAAATAAAACAGTAGTTAATATTTAGTCTTAGTATATTATATATTAATTAAACTATCTATCGGTACGAATAAGCTACTATCTTATACTAAGGTACTAGTAATTATAATAATTACCCCTATAGGTAAAGGGCCTAACGTCTTTAAAATTATAAACTATTAATATAAATATATAAGCGAATTAGTCTTACTAAAAAAAAGTTTAGCGTTATAATTATTATTATTATCTTTCTCCTTAACCTAAACTTTTCCTGCGTAATGTATAAAAAATAGAAATACCTAGCCGAGGCGATAATATCCTCGTTTTAGAGTACCGAGAGGGAGCCCGGTTATTAGCCTATAAATATTAGACGGAGGAGTATCTTTACTAGAAGATCTAGCTACCGGAGCGTATACTACTACCGTAGTTATACTTTTTAATTTCGCGGTGCCATCGTATTTACGTAGAACGGCTCGGTCGTCGGTAGGAGCTTTATTAACGATACGATCGTTACGACTAAAGAAAGTCTCTACAGCGGTACCGAATTAATTATATAGTTTATCGTTATCCTTAATTAACTTACCGCCTAGTACGATATTAGTAGTTATCTACTACTTAAACTTCTCTCGATTACGTACGCGTTCTAAAGCGGGATATCTTTTAATTAACGCGTTTATATTTACGTTAATATTAGTTAAAAGATTATTTACGAAGTCTTTAGTACCGCTTACCTTCTTAACTCTTTTAATTAATTTTACCTATTTATTATCGGCTAATTAATCTTTAGGTATTTCGATCTCTACGGAATCGAAAAAACTCTATAGTAAATAATCGATTTAGTATTAATTTAAAAGGCGGCCCCGGTATTAAATAAAAGTAGTATAAAAGACTTCTAGGACTAATAAAACGCGGACTATCTTATTATTAATTTTAATAATAAGTTCTTCTAAGAAATCTATATAATTACGTAAAATAGTATTATTATTCGTTAGGATCTTATTTCTAGTTACTAGGTCGTTTATACGCGTTTCGGATTTAACGAATATCTTTTTAACGATCTCGATTAAGGACTCCCCTTTAATATCCTTATTTAAATCCTTTAATAATATAAAAATATCTTTAATCTCCCCTTCTATTTTTAACGGCTTAGTTTATTTATTAGGTTTTATTTTCTTCGAGCGCTTTATTCCTAAACCGGCTATATTCGCTCCCGTAGTATTAAATAAAAAAACTTATTTTACCTTACCCTTTTTATTTATAGTAGGGTTAATACGATATATATTATTTATCGTAAAAACTAACTCTTCGATATTCGTAATAAACTAAGCGTTTAGGTTAAGAGTAATACTTTCCGATTAATAATACTTTAGTTCCGTAATCCGCTTCCTATTAATTTACGATAATATAGAATTATTCTTTATTAAAGGCGGTACGGTTATTAGTTTAGCCGGTTTAAATTTACTATTTATTATAGAAATACCTATTATTATCTACGCTAAAGGGGCTTTTCTCGTATTTAAATTAATTAAGATTTTATCCTACTTTAACTTCTCCGCTACGCGCTTTACTCTTTTTTATTTAAAGCTTTTAGATATAATAAAAGAAGAAATAATTTATTTAATAATCTCGGTCATAAGGAAAGTCGAAATTTAAGATATAATTTAAGGTATAGTTAAGAAATCTTTATTACCGATTTCGACCTATTATTTTATAATCTTAGGTACTATAATTTTCTTATTTATTCACTTCTTCGAGGGCGTAGATAAAGTAACCGTAGTTTTCCGCTTTAAAGAATTTACGGCTTTAACTTCGGCGGCGACTTTTACTTTAAATATTTCCCTAGTCTTATCTAACTCTTCTAGTTATATAACTAGGTTATCGGATATTTATATAGTTCCGGTACGCTTCTTCTAACGTTCCTACGCCTTAATATTAAGTAACTCTATATTAACTAGCTAAAAATCATTATTATCGATCGATTTTAGGAGAGAGGTTATCTTTAAAATTAATTTCTTTAATAAAAATAATTTCGTTATTAATTCCTTTAAAGATTTTTTTAAAACCGAAAATTTCTTTTTTACTTCGGACTCGCTCTCGTCGCTCTCGTTATCTTTATTAAGGTTCTTCGATATTGATTTCTCCTACGTTAAGGCCTTCTTTATTACCTTTAAGCCCTTTTTATCTAGTTTCTTTAATAATATCGAGAGCTCCTTTACTTTTATTATCTCGTCTACCGAGAAATAATTATATCCTTCTACGAAAATATATCGGCTATATTTCCCCCCTTTTATTAAAATTAATTAATTTAATTTCTATAATAAGTTCCCTTTATCCCCGTATAATTACGCGTAATTAAAAATAATCGCGTATTTTATACGATCGTCTCTTATTAATTATATCGTAATTAGTTACCCGTTATTTATTTATTTAAATTATAGGCTATTTCTCGAGTTAAATACCTTTAACTAGTTCTTAAATCGCGTATTTAAAGAAATTTTATCGTATTAAATAACTAGCCCGGCTTATAATAAAGAAAGATATCTACCCGTTAATAACTAAGTGTCTTTATCTTCCGTTATATTATATACGGGCTTATTATATAGTAAATCCTTAACTTTTTCGCTATTAACTTTATCGTTAACTTCGGTTTTAATAACTTAATTATTATCTACCTTATCGCTCTATTTAGAAGTAGAAGCTTCGGACTTTTCATTATCGTTATTATTCGCTATCTTAGTTAGTTTAGATTTAGCTCTCGCTACTTTCTTTATCTTTACTTTATTACTTTTTAAAACTAACTTTTTCGAAGCCTTTCCCGAATATAATTTAATTATATTATAATTAAAAACTTATTAAAACGAAGATATCGGGTTATACTCGATCGGGGCGAGTAATATAAATAAATAATTAATTTTAGGATTAGAAGAGGAAAGATATATTAATATTATTTAATATATAAGATACTATAGCTAAATAATACGATAGTAGTAGTATTTATTAATCGTATCGAGCGAGAAAAATAAACGATTTATTATTATTTAAATAAGTTAGAAATATTATATTAACGTAGCGGGGCTATTAAGAAATTCGTTATTATTAAATATTAAAATTATCGTCGCGTAATAAAACGAAAATAAAATAAAGATTAGTAAATAAATAAAGTAATATCGTCCCTTAAACTACTTATATAATTTATAACGACTTTATATTATAGTCGTTAATTACGCTCTCTACGTTTTTAAGATTCTTTTTATTATATTATATATTCTAATAAGGCCCCTAGCCCTTTTACTTAACTAGGTATTATATTATTAACCTCTTTCCTTATTTTAGAAACTTTCTTATTCTTTTATTCAAAATATATTTTATTTTAAAGTAATTATTTATACCTTTATTATTATTATCGAGAATAATAACCTACCCGACCTTTTAAAGACGGTTATATAAATCCCCTCCTAACGGAGTAGGTTTTAAGGCGGCGACCGAAATAACGGGGTAGACGTTTATTATCGGCGGTAACTCTAGTTTATAAACTAAACTATTTATTCGCTTTAGAATTCTAAACGGGCCCGCTCTTTAGTTTAAAAGTTTATAATTCTCTAAACCCGGGATCCTATAATCTTTATATAGTTTTAAAAAGATTATATCCCCTTCTTATATCGTTAAAGATATATATTTATTATTATACCGAAATTTAGTATTAATCGCCGCGAACGAAATCGCGTTAACGGCTTCCTTCCGGTTAACGGTTTTAATATTAATAAGATTTATCCTTCCTATTATATCTTAAACTAAAATTCTATTATTAAACTTTATACTATAGATAATCTCGTTCGGTAAAAGCGTCGTTATTAAGTTTAAAGAATTATTTATAATAGATCGTAAAATAGTTATGAATTTATTTTATAGGTTATTAGGGTAATATATTAAATAAAATCGTAATATTATTTTATAGTTTAATTTATTCGTTCCGACTAGCCGTTAAATTAAAGGTAGTAAATAGTAGAAATTATTAATTTAGTTTTTAATATTTTAAAGATTATTTTTTATAAACTTAAAAGAAATTTAAAGTCTTTATTAAAAATAATCGCCTTTAGAATTCCTTAGTCGGTAAAGGCGAGAAATAGCGCGCTTACTTATTCTTCGGCGCTGAACGTATCTTTCCCTAAGACCGTAGTAATTACTTTCGAGAATTTATAAATAATAGTTATCAGTCAAATACCGTATATAATAACTATCGGCGATATTCTCGTACGTTCTATAAAATCCTGTATAATTTCGCTTATTATACGCGAGTTCGAAAATATTCTATTTTATTAATTTCGGGATATATAGGCGTTCCTTATTAATATAGTCGTCTTTATATTATATAAATAAGTCTCTAAAAAGGAAAGGAATATTAATATTAATTATATCGACTTTATCCGTAGACTTTAAGGCTTCCTTCTTAAGTCTATCCTTCTTTTATATAAAGAAAGTTATTACCTTTAATTATTTTTTATCTTTAGAATATACCTTTTATAATTTAAGGTAGTATTTAAAAGATATTTTAATTAAAGTAAAATAAAAGGCGAAGACGTCGTCTAGAATACCGGGACCTTTAATATCGAGATATTCTTTTTTACCGAAAAGGCGAGATAAAGTATTTAATATAATATTTTACTTTCCTAGATATTAACGAATATCGAGATCGTATTATAATATATATTAGGAAATATATATTAACCGTAGGTTTATCCTATTAAAAGAGGACGACGATAATATTATTTATCGGGTAATATTAATAGTTACCGAGTAGTTAATAAAGATAATAACTTTCTTTATTAGGACTTGTATAAGTAAATATAAGATCTTTTTTAATATTTAAATTAAGCCTATTACTTTTAATTCCGTAGACTAGTAGCGCGACTCTATAAGATTAAGTAGTTTGGATAGGAATAGAATTAGTTATATATTAATACGGGGGAAATTATTACCCTAAGGATCTCTTTAAATATAATATATTATCGCGTTAATTCCGTACGACTTTAACGTATCGACGTTAATATATAATTAACGAATTAGATCCCGATAATATAAATAGGTTTTAGAGGTAAATACCTTTTATAATAATCTAAAAGAAGTTAGTTCCTCTTTTATAGATACGAAGTAAATTTTTTTAAAATAAATCTTTCGTATATTCCCGCCTTAAGACGGCGAGCCCTTTAAAAATTAGATTTTCCGGCGTTAAAGTAGCTTAATAATCTAGGCGAAGTATCTAATATTGTTTCGTAATTAATTTATTATCCCGATATATATTTCTAAAGCCTATAACGTATTTAGGAAACGAAGTTCCTTAATTACCGTAATTCTTTCTTTAATAGTAGTTAAATCTAATTTATTTACTTTCTAGCCTAGAAGTATAATAAAAGGGTAAATTAAAAAGGATTTTTTAAATTTAAGCGAGATCTTAAGGCCTGCGAATAAAGCGAAGATAATTATAAGATATTCGATATACTCGGAATAAAACCGTAAGAAAATTACGATATTATCGACGTAGTATCTCGCGAATATTTTATACGGGCGAAGAAAAGTATTTATTTTATATTAAACGTACGGAACTAACTCTTTCTATTTTATTACTACGACGTTATAGTACTTTAAACTACGGTAAGAAACTATTATAAACTTATAACGATTATCTCTCTTAACCAAGAAGAGATAGAATTATTTATTATAATTAATAATATTTATATAAGTATACTTTTATATTAACGAAATAATATCGCTTTAAAGCGGAAGAGGGTGGTTATTTATTAAAGATAATAATTTTATTTAAATTACGAATATCGACTACGACTTTACTCTTCCGTATCGGCGTTTTCTTAAGGCCTTTATATACCGTCCGCTATATAACGAAGATAGGGAAAGCGAATAGGGAAGGCTCGGTAGACCACGATATTTTCTCTTATTAATATATTTTATCGAATTTCTCGTCTATTAAAGTTCTTATATCGGGGTTTAATAAATAAACCTTATAATTAAGTTTCGTATTAGACGATTACTAGTCCGTAGTAAACGGAATCGATAATTACTCGGATTCGGGTAGGTCGATTATATCTCTTATATCCTCCTAAATACGAGGGTATTACTTTATAATCTCTTTAATCGCGGTAATATCGGAGTCGTTACCGTAGATCGTAATTTTATTCGGTAGCTTCGTTTTTATAGAAGGATCGACCTTAGGCCTTAAGATTAACCTCGGATCATAAAGATTAATAAAATATAATACGATTATATCGTCCTCGTAAGTTTTCGTCGTAAAGGAATAATTATTTAAGTCGATAGAATACGCTTCTTTTACTTTATATTCTATAATTAATTTTATTCGTTAACGGCGAGGAATAATAAAAGGCGTATTCCCCTCGTTACGAACGTTAATAAAGTTAATTATTAAGTTCATAAAGTAAATATAGACTCCTTTTATCTATAGTTCGAATAAGAAGTCTCGGTCCGGTAATTATAATTTCCCTTTTAGCGAGATTACTACCGCTAATATAATTTATACTAGAATTATTTAGCGGCGCTCTAATTATATAATATATCGAATCCTTATATTATCCCTAGTTATAAATTAAATAAGGATCGTAATATCTTCGTAGTTATTTAAAATTATTTAATTATTAAGGAGGTCGATAACGGCCTTCTCTTAACCTAGGATATTTATACCGATAAGTATATTAACTTTAAGGTTATCGATAATATAGAAGTTCTTAATAATTTTAATTATTACTTTTACGTTATCCTTCGTTTTTCCGTTTATATAGAATATAATTAAAGTCTATTTTATAATTAAATAACAGTTCGAGCCGATATCTCTTAAGGTAATAATTTTATTATAGGTCTATAACTAAACGCCGGGGATTCGTTATATAATAAATACTTTATCGATTATACTTATCGGATACCTAGTATTAAAATATCTTAATTCTCGAACGATATTTAGGATAAGGCCTATTTAGCCGGTAAAATAATACTATATACGAAATATTATCCCGTTAACTAGTGAAGGCGGAGTAATAAATTCGATTATTAATCTACCCTTTTATAAAGGGGAAGATTTAGGAACTATCGACTTTAATATTATTATAATCTCTAGGACTAAGATCTTCGGAGTAATATTTAACTCGGTATTTTTAAATTTTATAGAGGTAGGATTAATTACTTTTTAGATATTAATCGAGTATATATATTTCCCTTCTTTTAAATATATATATAGAAGATTATTTAACTAGAAGTTAGATTTATAGTTTTTATAAACGGGACGTTAACTTATTTTCCCCGTAGAAATATAATATATAATTAAGACGAAACTAATATTAATATCTTTATTAACGCTTTATTCTTCGTTTATAATACTCTCCTTAATATTATAATAACTCTTATCGGCGTTTATATAATAATCGTAGTAATTTATCGGCGGAGCTTCGGGAGAGCCGAAATAATTATCGGTAAATCTTAAAGAGATACCGTAATCCGTATTCTCGTTATTAAGATTATTATATAGCTTATTAAAGTAAGTAGGCTATATCTATACTTGATTACCGAAAGTGTTATACGGTCTCGGCGGGTAGTATAGGTATATCCTATGATTTTTATAACTTTAGTTACTATAGCCCCGATTCCTAGCGAATAGATTTTAATTAGGTTAAGCGTTTCCGGCGGTAATTATAAATAGTTATTTTAGTAGTAGTAGAGTATTTTTTAAAGATTTTTACGGGGGAGGCTTTTAAACTTACTACGATTATTACTATTATTATATTTAACGTATAGTCTACCGATTTTAAAAGTAAGCCGGTTAATTATAAGGGTTAATATAAAGGAAAGAAGGTCTAGTTATTTATTAATATAAAAAAGAACGAGAATTATAAGGATTCGGTTTTATAATTAACTAACTTTACCTTTAAAAGCCTTAAGACTAAGGACCTTAAAGTATTTAAAAACCTTAAGACTAAAAAGATCGATACTATTATTAAAGCCGATAAGGTATTGAATTATAATATTTATTTTACCGCTATAACGACTATTTATCCCTAGGTAGTTATTTATCCTCTTTTATATTATAATCCTTTTCTCGCTCCCTAATTTCTTTTCGATAATTTTTATAACCTTCTTTATCCTTTTAAATTTATATCCTATATTATATCTCCTTTTTATTCTTAAGTTATTTAATAAATTATTTAATCGAAGTATTATTCGTTAAAGGAGGGATAATAACCTAGAAATTAATATTAAGGTAATTCTACGCCTATATAACCTGTGTATACTCTTCGGTAATTCCGGCTTAAACGGCGTATTTGGCTACGTTCTAGACGTAGATAAATAAATTACTTCGTTCGGCCGTATCCTTCGATATATATAACTAGCGACTAAGCTCTTTTAGAGCTATAAATATTATAATCTTAATATAATTTTATAGTCTAGTGATTTAGCGTTATAAATTATTCGGTAGTTATATTATTATATCTTTTTTATTTTAGAAAAGGATTTTAAGTTATTAATTTATAACGGTACCGCGGAAATAATTATTTAGATTCCTCTTTATTATATCTTTACCTTTTATTATAACGAAATCCTAAACCTTATTATAAAAAGTATAAACCTCTTTAAATATTAATTTCTTAGGGTTAAAGACGATATTACCGGCGCCCTATAACTTTAGGTAATTTAAATAAAAGAAATTTAATTCGCCGGTACGGAAATATCTAACCTATTATTATATTTATTAAATATACCCGTTTTTACTAGCTAGCTCTTATAATTTAATAAGTCCCGGAGGCCCTTTAAAAGCTTAACCCTAATTTTATAAAATAACTTTAATAATATCTAGTACGGTAGATCGTATAACCTAAATTATAATATTATATAGGTTTAAATCGATCCCTACCGGCGGAGGCGGTATTCGTAACTAACCTACGGTTTCTTATTCCTATTAGAATTAAGGATTAAATAAAGTAAATTAATTTCCTCTAAGGTTACTAAAATCTCTTTAGTTTTATCTTAAAGAGTTAGACTAGTCTTTATTATTATTAACTATATTCTCGGTCTAATTAAAAAGAATCCTTCGTATAACGTCGTCCGTAGTAAAAATTAATTCTTATAGGAGGAATTAAGATATTGATTTTCTCGGAGCTAGTTAAACTATAGATTTAGCTAGACTAGAAACTAAAGAAAAAGATATAGTTAGAAGAGAATGAATAAAAGTAGTTAGAATCCGGTCCTTAACCCTTCTTTAAAAATAAGATAACTAAGGATTTAAAATCTCCTCGTTTCTTTCTTTTTAATCGTTAAAATATACCGAATCGGTATAATACCTAATACTTTTAATAAAAGCCGTTAATATTTCCGTAATTAAAGAAGGGTACGTTTAGGAAATCGGAAATATAAAAGGGCTTTCTTCTACGGAACTTTCTTCTTCCTTAAATATTAATAAAGATAAAACGTCCTCTTCTTATAAATAATTTATTACTTTTTAATATATTTAATAAAAGATCGTACTAGTCGATAATAAAAAGAATTATTTATTAAATTAATCTATTAATATTCTTATTATATTACTTGAAATACTTTTTTAAAAATATAAATAATTAAAACGTTAGAGAGATAATAAGATTTAATAAAAACGACTTCTTTACCTCCGCGTAGCTTATAAATAAGGAAAATAAGATAAATTACGTATATTTATAAAGATCTTCTACCGGTATATAATTCGAAAGTTTATTTATATAATATTAAAGATTCAAACCTTAATTACCTAAATTAGAAATAACGAAGTAAAAGGTAAAAAGTAAGGGATTAAAAGGAAATTTTTAAGATTCCTATTCTAACGTGGGGAAAACCTATTAATTTCGCTATAATTCTTAATAGGGTAAATACCACTTCTCCGCTTTTAAATAATATAGGCTTTAAATTATAAGAAAAGTAAACTCCGCTTTTAACTCCGTAATTCCGGCGCGATTTAACTTTCTTAATAATTAATTATAGTTAGACCGAGATCTTTAAGAAAAGGTAAAGATTTTCTATATAAACGAAAATAATAGTATATAGTATAAACGGCGGTGACGCTTTAATTTAATATAAATCGTTCCCTACGCCTACGGCCGAAATATAAAATACTCTTTATAACCGGGGTATAAATATTCCTTTAAGCTTATAAAGCGCGTTTATAAACCAATTTATATAATTATAAAAACCTAGTATAATTACTCGATTATTAAGATTTAAAGTAGGCGTAGCTAGCGTAAAGAAACACCGTTATTATATATAAAGGTTAAAACGAAAACGAAGCGGCTCGCTTCGTTCGTCGTCGTAGAACATTAACGGTTAAAGGGTTAGTACTAATATTATAGCTAGTAGTAGATACGAGGACGAATTATAATTAATTTATAGTCCCTTAGAATAATTCGACCTATATAAGGGAATAATAGTACGGATAATAATTATATCTTCGAGATATTAGTAGAGGATTTAATACTTTATAACTAGTGTTTTAAAAGCTAGTAGCCAGTCTCCTTCTATTTATAAATAAAATTCGATTAAACTATTACTACTAAATAATAAGAATATAGTATTAACGAAATAAGATATGTAAGAATTATAGTATTAACGAAATAAAATAGTGGTCAAGATTTAGTCTTAGTGTATTATATATTAATTGAACTATTAATCGGTACGAACAAGCTACTATCTTATACCAAGGTACTAGTAACTATAACACGGTTTAGGCGATATTTAAAAGAAATTAAATATATAACCCTTATATTTCTAATTCTTTTATTTAATCTTTTTCGGTACGATATTACTCTTATTTATAAAATTATTCGAGAAAGATAGTAACTATTTCTATTATATATATATAATAATATTTATCGGAATCTTTAATTATTAAGTTTTTTATAAAAGAAATATCTCGAGTAATTAAATTAAAAGTAGAAGAATATTAATTATTAGATTTAGAATTATTAATAACGAAGCTACTACTTTAAAATATTCTAAATATATATTTTAAAAACTAGTAAAGAAGGTAGGAAAGTAAAAGGAATTATTAACTCTTTTACGATTATATAGTCTATAAAAGTACGTTATATATAGTAGTTATAACTTAATTATATTAATACCGGATAAGAAAATTATAAAGATAAATTTATATTTATTTTATATATTTTAAATTAATATCCCGCTAAAAAATAATTTTAAATATATAGTAAATTAATATTTTAACCCTTCTTTAGAAATTTCTTTTAAGATTTAACTAAATTTAAATTAATTTAAATTAATAATTATATCTTTAATTATTAATAAAAGCGTAGCCGATATTAACCTTAAATTATTTAATAGCTTTAATAATAATATAAGAATAAATTAAAGCCCTCGATTATTAAAAACGCGACGGAATTTAAAGATAGCGAGGAAAATATTTAATATATAAAAAATATATATAAAGAAACCCCGAGTAAAGAAAATTATAGTATAAAATAAAAAATTAAAAAGCGATAGTTAATAAGACCTTTATAATTAAATTATTATTTAATTTAACTCTTTAATTATTATTTTATAAGAAATTAGACTTTTTTAAAAGATTATTAATCTTTTAATCCCGAAGCTACCCTTTACGCGCCTTATATACGAAATTATATATATTTTTTATAGACGTTATTTTCGTATATAGTTTATAGGTCTAAACGCGTTATAGGAGGCCTTAGAGGCGATATTAATTAAGAAACTCGCGAGTAAATAACCTAATATTATTTCTATAAATATATAATATTAATTTTAATTATAGTAATTAATCTTTATACGATTTATAATAAGCGGATTATTATAGCCCCGAAGGATATATAGTTTATACGGCGATTAAAGATTATATATACTAGGTAAGAATATATTATAATTAATATCCGAAGGTCGACGCTTTATTATATTTATCTTAATCTTTATACCAATTAAATTAATATTATTATTTTTACTACGAAATTTAGATTTAATTATAAACTTTTAGACTTTCGATTCTATTTTAAAATAATTTATTAATCGTTTATAACTACTACGATTAATATTATAATTTATTAATACGAGATAGAATAAGAGATTATCTTAATATAGAAGTTATTATCGAAAGAGTATAACTTTTTATTATAAAATTAAAATAAATAATAATTAAAGATCCCGTTTTTAATATTATAAATCCGATTATTTTATTTATCTATAACCTCGCTTTTCTTTATACCGAAATTATATTAATTATAATATTAAAAAAGTATTTATCTTGATTTAAAATACTATATAATATATTTATATATATAAGGCCGGTATATTCAGTTATTAATAAATTAATTAATCGTAATTTTCTTTATATTTATCCGTACTTTAATCTTTATAAATAAGGTAAAATTAAATAAAAATAAATTATAAACTAATAAGATATTAAATTATTATAATTATATAATCGTTAATATTTAAAATACTAAATAAGTATATTAGGATAAAGATTAAGATAATTAATATTAATTTAATTTATAGAAAATAGCTCCTTAGCCCCTAAATTATAAAGTAATTAATCTATTATATAAAGGGGTAAGATTACTAGGATATAAATTAAAATAAATAATATTAATAAAGTCTATAATAATCGCCTAAATACTAGGGCTTTAAAATAAAAAATATATAAAATAATCTTAACCTTCCGGTAAATCTTACGATATAAATATTAAAATAAATAATTCTAATAAAATATATAAACCGTAGTTATTCGGTCCTATATAAGAATAAATCGACTTCGACGATATCGTTAATACGAATTAACTAAATATATTAAATTAATTCTCTTAGCCTATTTACCTTAAATTAAAGAATATAATTTAACCGATATTTATTTAATTATATAAACTACTTATACCTAGGAATAAAGTAGAAGATAATAAATATAACTCGGGTAAAGACGTTAAGATTAAAAATAATAATAGTATTAACGACGATAACGAGGCGACCGTCGATAATAATAATAACGTAATAAGGTTAGAAGGCTATATAAACTATATAAATAATAATAATATATATAAATAAACTAAGGATAATCCTAAATATTAACGGCTATACTAAAAATATTAATATAATATTTACGAATATATTATCGAAAGGTAGGATTATGAAATAAAGAATATATATTTTTATTATCCTTATCCGGTTAATTCCTCGAATAATATTTAGATTTAATTAATAATACCCGAAGACTACTAAAAAAATAATAATTAGGATAAAAATTAGGATAATTCGGCCCTAAATAATTAAGATAAACCTAAATTCAATAATATTAAATCTTATATAAATTATATAAAAGAGTATATTTTATATTTTTATTTAAAAGAAGTTAATTTTATCTTCCGAGGGTATAAGAATTACCGGTAGAATAATTTAAATTACTTTATACTCGATTACTTTTATAATAATTAAGATATAAAAGATATAATAATAAAGAAGGATATTTAAAACTCTTTTAATTAAAATAAAAATCGGGATAAAACCCGTAATAATAAATAACTAAAGTAAATCCTTTATATTAATAAAAATAATTTATTAAAACCTAGTACGGGCGAAATACCTCTCGATTATTTAAAGAGTATTATTAAGGAAATATATATTACTCGTTAGATAATTTTTAGGAATTTAAAAATAAATTAGAAAATAATAAAAAAAAAAGAAAAGGCGAGTAAAATATAAAAGACTAAAATTATAACTAAAGATAAAAATTCGTTATCTTATTATATATCCTAACTTTATTATAATCTTTATATTAATTCGTTATTATAGAGGCTCCTTTAAAACGCGAACGTCCTCTAGGAAAAATTAAAATAAAATAAAATAATAAATAATTTACCTTAATCTTAACTTTATCGTAATAATTATATTAATATTATATAATTTATTAAAGTCTTAAAGTATAAAACCCTATATATAAAAACGCTAGGAGTATTTAAATTTATAAGTTTTTTCTTTATACTAGATATACTATAAATCTTATATTAACTTCTAGATATTAATACTAACTAGGTCTTTATCTTAAAACTTTTTATTTATTAATTAAACTCTTATAAGAATACGGGTAGTTAAAATTTTATTTAAATTTTTATTTAAAGACCGCGCTTAAGCCTTAAAAAGGAGGAGGGGAAGAATAAATTAAATTCTTATATCTACCTAATAATATATAAAGCCCGGTAGTAAATTTTATATTATTTATTTTTAATTATTTTTATCCTAATTAAAATATTAATCCTTATTAACGAAAATACTCCGGGAAATTAAAAGATATTAAAAGACTTTCGATTTATTAATTCTAAAAGTACCCTTTTTATATTTAGTCCGCGAAATCTATTATTAAAACCTTTTTAAAGATATACGATTTTAGAATAATATATTTAATACTTTATAAAAGGCTATAAAAAGTTATTTAATATATATATTCTTTAATAAATTTATTCTTTATATTATCCCTAGATAAGCTAAAATCTAATTTATTTAATAGCTAATTTATATACTATATATAATAAGCGTATTACTCTTTAGCCGAAGGATATTAAATTATTAAAGATTTTATCGAAAATATTAGGCGGGTAAATAAATATTAATAATTAAAGCGAGAAAAGATTTCGCTAGGAAATAAAATCTTTATTAAAGATTAATATAAAAATTATTATAAAATATTAAAGTAGTAGATTCTAATAGGGATTAATTAATAAATAAATATTTACGATTTTATTATAAAATAATCTAATTAATCGTTTAATAATAATACGAATAATTAGTTTATATATTAATATATTACGATATAAGAGTTTATAGAAAGATAAAGATCTTTAACGAAAATATATAATTTCGAAGAATAAATTAAAATAAATAATAACTACGAATCCCGTTTTTAGTATTATAAATCCGATTATTCTTATTACTTTTTATTTTACTTTTATTTATACCTAAATTATATTAACTATAATATTAGAAAAGCGTTAATCTTAATTCGAAATTATATTTAATATATTATATTTATAAAGATTAATATAATTAGTTATTAATAACCTAATTAGTTATTATTATCTTTATATTTATCCCTATATTTATCTCTCTAGGTAAATTCGATTTAAACTAAATTTTACTACTATTTAATAATATATTTAATTATCGGAGTTATAGTATTATAAACTTAATTATTATTTAGTATAACTATTAGGATAAAGATTAAAATAAATAATATTAATTCGATCGATAAAAAATACCTCCTATATTTCCTCTCGAAGTTAAATAAATAAAGTCGTTTGTTACGATCTTGGCGCGGGACCAACTGAACCCACGATAGGGGTAATTATAGTCATGATCGTAGCGCTAGGCGAGCGACTATACTTGGTAGTTCTTAGTAACTAGGCTATTATAAACGATTATACTTAGTAGCTCTTAGTAGTTATACTATTATAGGAGACTATAGAGATCTTAGTACGATTTCCTTCTATTATATAAATAGCGTACTTTCCTAGTAGATAGGAGCTTCGTATTTAACTTCTCTTAAGACTTTTAATTATAGATTCTAAATATAAACGTTTATTAAATACCTAATTAAGTTTATTAAACCTATCTAGTCTTATTTTATATTAATACGAAGCCTATTATTCTTTAATTCTTAATACTCCTCTCTACGAGTATTAACCTAGGTCCTATTAACGTTATACCGAGGTATTAAACGGAGAGCCTTAATACTTTAAATACCCTTAAGATAAGTACTTTAGGATTAATAAAGGCCCTAGTCTTAAGTACCTAAGACGGTATTAGAAGACGTAATACTATAGAAGAAGGGGACCGTATTAAGGTCGCCCGACTAAACTATTACTATAAAGAGCGCGAGAAACTTAACGACTAGTTATTATAACTCTAGCTATTCTTTATATTTAACGAGAATACTATACTAGTTATTAAATAGACGATCTTTATAATAACCTATATAAGAGGTAATATATAGAAATAGGTTAAACTATTCCTAAAGCGCTATATAGAAGTAGTATACGATATTAATAACTTATTAATAAAGCTCTAGATAGAGAATTTCTCTAGGTTTAAAGCTAAGATTCGCCGTATATTTAAACTATCTAACGAAAGTAGTATAGTAGTTCGCGTTATTTAGTACTTGATATAACGAAGGTCTATATCCGATTACTCGGCGTAGTTCTAACATTATATAATATTAACGAACTAGGATAATACTATATTTATAATAATATATCGACGGGGACTAAAAGATAATATAAAAGACGAACTTATACGAGTAGGAGCCGTAATCGAGGACCTCGATATACTCGTAGAATAAGTAATCGAAATCGACGATAAGTTATACGAATATATAATAAAGAAACGTTATAATAGAGGAGCCAACGGATAATAATATTTAGGAGTTTTCGGTAACGGGTATAGTTCGGCTAGCCGTTACCGCCGCGAAAAACTTAACCCGTATAATTATACTTTAATAGAACTCGATTTTACGAAGAAGAGACCCGTAAAAAGATTTTATAAAGGGGGTAAATAATAATAAAGAGGTAAGAAAGTAATAAATTACTATAACTATAGTAAACCGGGCTATATCGCTAGGAACTATCGTTCGAAAAATATAGTGAATCGATAATAGTTAAATATACTTAAGAAGGAGATACTAAATAGCGTAGCCGGGTCCCCTATAGATCCAGTATAGGACGATATTATATTTAATAATCTACTAGAAAAGTAGGGGAATATTAAAAAGGAGATCGCCTAAAGAATTCGAGAACTCGAAGAACTAGATATTAATAGCGATAAAACTCTAGAGGAAGATTTAGAGGAAGGATAAAAATAAGAATGAAATATAATAGATTCTAAAGGATAGCTTTAAATAGTAGACTATCTCGATAACTTTAGAACCTAGTCTATCGTATTAAAAGAGAAACCCGAAGAAAAGAAAAAGGAAAAAAAATAATCTACTAGAGTTAACTATACCTATAATAAATATTACCCACGATATAAGGAGATATACTAGTTAGTATACGTAAACGAATATTATAAATACTATTACGATAATTTAGGAGAGTGAAAGTATATCGTAAAACTAGAGTATAATTATAGTTAGTGGAATAATTATACTAAAGATAATTACCCGTAGTATTTAATTAAGAAAAGAGAAAATCGAATCTTCCCGGGTTACGATAAAGAATAGTAATTATAGTTAAAAAACTAGAAAGGATATAATAAGAAAACGAGATACTATAACTAGGACGAATAATATTACTATTTGGCCGAAGGTTACGAAAGATACTTCGAGTCCAAAAAGTACTATAGATTTCTATCTTCGTCGGGAAAAGACTAGTCCCTTATATTAAGGGGAAATACGAGGAGATTAACGTACTAACCCTAGAATAATATCTATATTTAGCTTAATACGGTATATATATACGAATACCGGTAAAAGTTAACGGATATAAGGTCGTTATAATAATAGACTTAGGAGTAACTAATAACTTTATATCTCGGACGGTGGCTTAAGTAACTAACCTATTAACGCGAGAGAAGAAGGAATAATATAAACTTTAATTAACCGACGGGTCGAAGTTATTAATAGGAAGAGTAAACGAGGAAATATTCCCGCTACTAGTTATTATTCAACGTTATTATAAGGAAATTACCTTCGATATAGTAGGAATAACTATTTACTATATTATTCTAGGGATACCTTAGTTAAAGAAATATAATCTAATAATTAATTAGAAGAAAGGAGTACTTATATTTCCGCGTACTAAAGACGTCGCTAGTATAATACTTATACGCCTATAGAGGATAGTTATTTAAATAAAAAGTCGAACCGTAGCCCGGTCGAAGCTAGTAATATTTTATCTTCGTATAAAAATAATTTTATACGAGGATCCGATTCGATACGTACTAGCTAGAGAGATTAATAGGGCGAATAAATTAGAGTTTCTAGGGGTAAAGACGAACCTCTTAATATCCCTAAAGAGTATTAATAATAAAAGTACCTCTTTTAAGAAGAGATAACTATAAAAGTATTATTTAAATATTAACTATAGGATTATAAAATCGAACTCGAACCTAGTAAATAACCGATATTTGGACCTATTTACGCTTTATTAGAAAAAGAACTCGGAGTATTTTATAAATATATCGACGAGAACCTTAAGAAGGGATTTATTCGAGAATCTAAATCACTAATAAGTTATTTAATCCTCTTTATAGTAAAGAAGAATAAAAGTTTATAACTATATATAGATTACTAAAAGTTAAACGATATTACGGTAAAGAATCGGTACCCTTTATTAAATATTAACGAGTTATAGGATCGGCTTATAATAGTAAAAATCTTTATATAACTAGATCTTTAAGGCGCGTATAATCTAATTCGAATAAAAGAAGGCGAGGAGTAGAAGACTACCTTCAAAATTAGATATAATTATTACGAATACCTAGTAATACCCTTCGGATTTACTAACGCACTAGTAACCTACTAGGCACTAATTAATAATATTATACGAGTATACCTAGATATAACGGTAATTATATACCTTAATAATATCTTAATCTACTCTATTAATAAAGAAGAATATATCTAATATATATAGGATATCCTAATTTATTTATTATTAACTAGACTTCTCCTTAAATTAGAGAAGTACGAATTTTATAAAGAATCGGTTAAATTCCTTAAATTTATAGTTAATACTAGAGGTATTTATATAAGCCCTAAAAAGATTAAGAGTATTAAGGAATAACCTATATTATATAATATTAAAACGGTATAGAGCTTTTTAGGATTTATAAACTTTAATAGAAGATTTATTAAAGACTACTCTAAGAAGGCCTTACTATTAACGGATATTACGAAGAAAGATATTACTTTCTAATAAGGAAAAGGAAATAATAACGATCTTTCGAAGTATTTAAGGAGGCCTACGAGAAGCCGCCGGTACTATATTCCTTTCGAAGTAACGAACTAGCTTAAATCGAAACCGACGCTTCGGATTTAATAATAAACGCTTATATACTCTAGTAGAAAGATAATAAATAGTACCCTATTATATATTATTCTAAGAAAATATTATTAATAAAATAGAACTATAATATCTACGATAAGGAATTACTAGTAGTAGTATCCTTACTAGAATAATAGAGGGTATATATAAAAAACTATTCGGATCTTACTATCTTTATAAATTATAAGAATCTTCTTAACTTTACGACGATAAAGTAGTTAAACCGAAGATAGGTTAGATAATTAGAACTATTAGGATAATATAAATTTAAGATCTTCTATACCCTAGGAAAGAATAACGGTTACGCTAACGTATTTAATAGGCGAGAAGACTATATAAAGGAGAAAGACGTAGTTATATAACTAGTCCTTACTTAATAATAAGACGGGTCGCTAGTCCTAGTACGATAACTAATAGCGATACTATATATCTCTATTCCCGGAATTATTAATAGTATCTAGAAGGAATATAAGAACGATACCTTAATTAGAACGCTAAAAAGTTAATAAGAATATATTAAACTATTAGAATATAATAAAAGAACTTATCTTCCTAAAGGATGTCTTAAGGAAATTATCCGAGATTATTATAATAATCCAGCCTAAGGATACCCTAGAGTTATTAAGACTATAGAATTTATTTATAAAGAATACGACGTACTAGGACTAAGGTTACACGTCGAGAAATATATTAAGGAATATATCGAATATTAGTAGAATAAGTCTACGAGATACGTTAAATACGGTTAGATTTAATTCGCCCCGGTACTAAAGATACTATAGAACGATATTATAATAAACTTCGTTATTAAATTATTAAAGTTAAAAGACCCTATTACGATAAAGGCCTTTAACTTTATTATAATAATCTATAATAAGCTTAATAAATACGCTATAATAATACTAATCAAGGAAATTTATAAAGTAGAATAAATCGCCTTCGTACTACTAGATCGACTAATTAAGGATTACGGGAAACCTAAATTAATTACCTCTAATAGAGATAAATAGTTTATATCTAACTATTAGAAGATACTAGTCAGTACTATTAAAACTAAGTTACGAATATTAACCGTATATTATCTATAGATAGATGGATAAATAAAGCGGATAAACTAAACGATAAAGATATATTTACGATATTACGTTAATAATAAATAGAACGATTAAGTAAGGCTTTTACCTATAACTTGTCTAGCGTTTAATAATAACTAGTCTAATATAATAAAGTTTACGCTATTCTTCGTAAACTATAATAAATATATTAATATATTCCTCTAACCCAAAGAAGGGCCAAATATATAAAGGGCCTTAATTTATATAGTTAATATAAAGGTATTATACTAAGATATATAAACCTAGATTAACTAAATAAATACTCGGATTAAGAAGACGGTAAATAAATATTAAAAAGAGTATCCTTAGCTAAAGGAAGGGGATAAAATATATCTCTTAATAAAGAATATAAAGAGTAAGAGACTAAATAAGAAATTAAACTATATTAAAGTTAGATCATTTTCGATTAAGAAGATTAAAGGATTAATTAACTATAAACTAAATCTTCTAGCCGACGCTAAGGTATATTTAATATTCTACGTCTCTATATTAAAGCTAGTAGACTCTACGATACTTTTATAAAATATTTTTTATTTCTAGATTAAAGAAGAAACGGAGTTCGAGGTAAAAAAGATTCTAGATCGTAATAATTAAAATTACCTCGTTAAATAGAAAGGATACGACGAGTCGGAGAATATATAAGAATCTAATATTAACTTTACGAATTATCGATAACTCTTTATAAAGTTCCGTTAATATTAGAAAAGAAGTAGGCGATACCTAACTAGTCGAAATTAAGAGATAACTCGAAGAGCTCGGACGAAACGTTAAATAGGAGATCGTCGGGTTTAGTAGTACTAACGGTATTAACTACCCGTTCGTTTAATTCTAGCTCCTCGATATTTTAAAATTTATATTCTACTAACTTTTCCTTTTTATCCTCTACCTTATTATATTAAGATTATAAACGAATAAATTTCGTTTACGTAGCTTTTATCTTAAGCTAGAGATCTTTCCTCGTTTTTTTTATACGACGTATATTTACCGGCGATACTACTAGGTTATACTTCCTATTATTATATACGTATCGGGTATACCGATCTAATCTAGGACTAGTCTTATACTCTTTAAAATTAGAAAAATAATTCTTATAAAGACGTATAACTATAATAAGAAGGGTTAAAGTAAACTCTTTACGACGAACAATAAAAGATTTAAACTTCTCGATTCGATAAGGCGGTATTAGAAAGAATAATTTAACTTCCGAGGACGAAAGTCGAGAGGGGGGAGCTAGTATTACGATCTTAATATAGGACCAACTAAACCTACGATAAAAGTAGTTATAATCATAATCGCAGCGTTAGGCGAGCGACTATACTTAGTAATTCTTAGTAGCTAGGCTACTATAAGCGATTATATTTAATAACTTTTAGTAACTATACTACTATAAAAGATTATAAAGGTCTTAGTACGATTTCCTTCTATTATATAAATAACGTACTTTCTTAATAAATAGGAGCTTCGTACTTAACTTCCCTTAAGACTTTTAATTATAAATTCTGAATATAAATATTCATTAAATTATTAATTAAGTTTATTAAACTTATCTAGTTTTATTTTATATTAATACGAAACCTACTATTCTTTAATCCTTAATACTCCTCTCTACGAGTACTAACCTAGGTCCTATCGACTTTACACCGAGGTATTGAACGGAGAGCCTTAATATCGTTACTCTTAATACTATTACTAATAGTACTAATTATATATATTTAATATAATAAATACCTCCTCTTTAAGGCGATGAATTTATAATATTAAATATATTTAGAGTAAATATAAAATCACCGGGATAAAGATTAAGATAAATTATATTAATTTAATTTATTAAATATAGTCGCTTATACTATAAACCTTTTATTCGGGACTAGGCTTTATAATAAATTCTTAATTATAAATAAAATTATTAATATAAATTTTAAGATAAATTATATTTACGAAATATATAAAATATAATAGATTATACCTTAATTATTAGGAGTCGGAGGGATAAGATATAATATTTTTAATTTCGTTTATAAAAATCGCCTTTAAATACTTTTTAAAGGTTAATAAAATCGAGAACTCTTTAATTCGCTATTTATATTATATACTTTATTAATATCCTATAAAATAATATAAAATAATAATTAGTATAATCGTAAAAACTAGCCTAATAATAATAACGGTTTAGAATTAAATTAATCTTATATAGAATATAAGTATCGGGTTATTTATTATTTATACTTATATAATAACTTTAATTTAACTAACGCGTATTAATATTATAAATAGAATAAACTCTTTTATATTCTCGAAGATAAAAATAAAAAGAAGGGTCGTATAAAGAGTAAAGAAATATTAATACTATTAAAGAATCTAAATAAAAAAGGAAAATCGGTACTACGGAAAAAACTAGACGAATCGAATTAAACTAGTTTTATAATATTAGAAGTAAATTAGGATAAAGATAAAAATAATCTTAATAATTAATTTAATTTAGGTTTAAAGTCGTATATATTATATTTAGACCGGAATTTAATATATAATTATAAATATTCTAATATAATATATAGAAATTATATAGATTAAGAATTCGAATATCTTTTTTAAGACTCGGAAATCAACTCGGATATAAATAAAAATCCGTTACCGCCGAATATAATATTAAATATTAATATAATACCTTTTAGTACTCGTCGATAATTTAAAAATAATATTAAATTAGAATTTAACGCCCCGATTACTCGTTAGGTAGAAAGTTAATAGGTAGTAAAAAATAAGAAATCTATAAAAGAAAAGAATATTAAGGATATAATTAAAAGTAAATATTTATTATTTTATTATATATCCTAGCTTTATCCTAATCTTTATATTAATTTATAAATCTAGATATAATTATTAATAAACGCGATCTGCCTTAAAGAAATCTAAAGATTTTATAAAATAATAAATATATTACCTCTCTTCCGGCTTTATTATAATCTTTATATTAATCTTTAATTATTTATAAAGTCTCTAAAGTATAGAAATTTAAACTTAAAGGTAAATTTAAAAATAGGCCTAAAAATAAACTTAAAAATAAATCTAAATATATAAATATAATTAGAAATAATACGTATTTTCCCCTCTATAATTTTATATAAATAATATATTAATATATATAAATAGGGAAAAAAAAAGGTCTTTAATTAATTTAAATAATACTATAAAATAACGGGGAGGGCTCGAGTATTAATTCTTTATTAAATTAATCTCTACTTAATAATAAAATTATTATAAAATTAATATTTAATAAATTTTTATATAAAGCCGCTTTTTATATCCTTAAGATTAAACGGAATAAAAGGGGAAAAATAAATTAGATTCTTATATTTACCCGACGACGTATAAAGCCGGGTAGTAAATTTTATATTATTATTAATTATCTTTATCTTAATTAAAGTATTAATCCCTATTAACGAAAATACTCTAGGAAATTAAAAGATATTAAAAGACTTTCGATTTATTAATTCTAAAAATACCTTTTTTATATTTAATCCGTAAAATCTATTATTAAAATCTTCTTAAAAATATATAATTTTAGAGTAATATAATTAACGCTTTATAAAAAGTTATAAAAAGTTATTTAATATATATATTCTTTAATAAATTTATTTCCTATATTATCCCTTAATAGATTATAATTTAAATTATTTAATAGTTAATTTATATATTATATATAATAAATATATTACTTTATAGGCGAAGGATATTAGACTTTTAAAAACTTTAATAAAAATATTAAGCGGGTAAATAAATATTAATAATTAAAACGAGAATAAAATTCGCTAAAGAATAAAATCTAAATAAAGGCTTAATATAAAAATTAATATAATTTTATATACGGAGGATACTTATTAGAAATTAATATATAAATAATTATATTTCGTCGTTCTAGGATACTATAATATATATTAATTATTTAAATTAAGGGTAGTATAATAATTAATCTATTTAATCGCGCTATTAAATCTTAATATATTTTATTTATATTATCGTTATTATAATAACCCTAAAGATACGCGTAGATATAATTTATTAATAGGAATAATAATTAATATAATTAATAATACACTATTAGCGACCCTAAAGATATCGATTATTTATATTAATTATTATTCTAATTAATAAAGTATATATACGCGTATATATAAATTATATAGAGCTAGCCTTATTAAGAAGGGAGGAAAAAAATAATAAAAAATTCCTTCTTTTCCCTAAATTAAAAAAGGGAATAATTTTATATTTATTCTTTTCCTTCCCTTCCCCTTCCTCTAGGGAAGGGAAGGGAAGGAAAAGTAATCTCTACTCTATTTTATAATATAATCTTACCCTCTAAATAAATCTCTATATATCGAATAAATACCTAAATACTATATAACGTAAATATATTATCGATATAAATATTATATAATATATTAATATACTAGAAATCTCGATAGCTACCGGAATCCTAAATTTAACTATATATAAAATACTAAGATCTAGAGTCGTGTATAACTAGAAAAACCCTACTTCCGGCGCGAAGGAAAAAATCGACGAAAGAATATTAAAATCTTTTATCTAAGTAGTTACTAGTAGAGTAAATAATAGGTATAAATCCTATATAAAATTAATATTAAATCTAGGGATTTAAACCTATAAAATAACTATATATAAAACTCTCTAGAGAATAGATTTCCAACGGTATATTATCTACTCTAAATTATTTATTTTATAAATAAATAAGAAGAAAAGACTTAAATAAATACGCGAATATTTATATTAAATAATAAAAAACTAGATAAGAGTAATTTTTTCGAATAAAAACTTATTCGAGAGTAAATAATATAACTATATATTTATAATTAAAAAAGCGAACGAGCGTTACTACCTAGAATATATATAATATTATAAATATTCCGGCCTTTAGTCGTTTATAGTTTAAAGTAGGATAATAGGCGAATAAATTTCTAAATTTTATTTATTTCTTAATAATATTAAGGTTACTATTTTAAATTTAAATATTATATTCTTAATATAAAATTAACTAAACCCGCGATAAAAGTAACTATAATTATAATTATAATATTAACCGAGCGATTATTTATAATAACTTTTAGTAGTTATATTATTATAGAAAATTATAAAGATTTTAATACGGTTTTCTTTTATTATATAAATAGTATATTTTTAAATAAATAGGAGCTTCGTATTTAACTTCCTTTAAAACTTTTAATTATAAATTCTAAATATAAATATTTATTAAACCTTCGATTAAAGATATTAAATTTATTAAATTTTATTTTATATTAATACGAAGTTTATTATTCTTTAATCTTTAATATTTCTTTTTATAAATATTAATCTAGGTTTTATTAATATTATATTAAGATATTAAATAGAGAGCTTTAATACTTTAAATATTTTTAAAATAAATATTTTAAAATTAATAAAAATTTTAATTTTAAATAGCTAAAATTATATTAAAAAACGTAATATTATAAAAGAAAAAGATTATATTAAAGTCGCCCGCCTAGACTATTTTTATAAAGAGCGCGAGAAATTTAATAATTAATTATTATAATTTTAATTATTCTTTATATTTAACGAGACTACTATATCGATAAGTCCGGAAAAATAATTTTATATTATCGCTATTTAATCGGTATATAATACGTATTCTATAGTCTTAATAAGTCTTGGCGCCAAGATTATAAAGTTAGAGTTAAAGTCTACGCGGGAGTATTAAACTTAATTCTAAAAATAACTTTATAACCCTATAGGGTAATACTAGTAAAAATTTAATTAAAGATTCGGAATCTAGGTTAAAAATAGATTTAGTAAAATATTTATAATATATTTATATTCCTATATAGGGCCCCTAGTCTAAATATTATTAAAAGTTAAAGTTAAAAAAAAAGTTATAGAATTAATATAGAATTACTATATTTTCGGTATATAATACGCTGAGGATACGGGATATAAATAGATACGTATTTCTAGTATTCTACTTATTTTCGGTATAAAATATATAGAAATCGGGGTTTTTTAAATTACCGATATATATTAATTATTAAATAAATAATCTTTATAATAACCTATATAAGAGGTAATATATAGAAATAAATTAAATTATTCTTAAAGTATTATATAGAAGTAATAAATAATATTAATAAATTATTAATAAAATTTGGATAAAGAATTTCTCTAGGTTTAAAATCGAAATTCGTTATATATTTAAACTATTTAACGAAAATAGTATAATAATTCGCGTTATTTAATATTTAGTATAATATAGATTTATATTTAATTACTCGGCGTAGTTTTAATATTATATAATATTAACGAACTAGGACGATACTACTTTTATAATAATATATCGACGAGGACTAAAAAATAATATAAAAAACGAATTTATATAAATAAAAGTCGTTATAAAAGATCTCGATATATTTATAAAATAAGTAATTAAAATTAATAATAAACTATACGAACGTATAATAATAAAACGTTATAACGGAGGAGTTAATAAATAAAGATATTTAAAAGTTTACGATAATAAATATAATTCGGCTAGTTATTACTATAAAAAGAAATTTAACCCGTATAATTATATATTAATAAAACTCGATTTTATTAAAAAGAGATTTACGAAAGAATTTTAAAAAATAAATAAATAATAATAAAGAAGTAAAAAATTAAAAAATTATTATAATTATAATAAACCGGGCTATATCGCTAGGAACTATTATTCGAAAAATATAATAAATCGATAATAGTTAAATATATTTAAGAAGGAGATATTAAATAGTATAACCGAGTTTTTTAAAGATTTAATATAAAATAATATTATATTTAATAACCTACTAGAGAAATAAAGGAATATTAAAAAAAAAATTATTTAAAGAATTCGAAAACTCGAAGAATTAGATAATAATAATAATAAAACTTTAAAAGAAGATTTAGAGGAAGAATAAAAATAAGAATAAAATATAATAAATTTTAAAGAATAATTTTAGGTAATAAACTACCTCGATAATTTTAAAATCTAATTTATTATATTAAAAGAAAAACCCGAAGGAAAGAAAAAAAAGAAAATATAACTCTTTAAAATTAATTATATTTATAATAAATATTACCTACGATATTAAAAGATATACTAGTTAATATATATGAGCGAATATTATAAATATTATTACGATAATTTAAAAGAGCGAAAATATATCGTAAAATTAAAATATAATTATAATTAAAATATAATTATAATTAATAGAATAATTATATTAAAGATAATTATTCGTAGTATTTAATTTAAAAAATAGAGAACTAAATCTTCCCGGGTTATAATAAAGATTAATAATTATAATTACGAAATTAGATAAAATACGATAAAGAAAAGTATTATAATTAAAATAAATAATAATATTATTTAACCGAAGATTACGAAAAGTACTTTAAGTCTAAAAAGTACTATAAATTCTTATCTTTATCGGGAAAAGACTAGTTCCTTATATTAAAAGAAAATATAAAGAGATTAATATATTAACCCTAGAATAATATCTATATTTAATTTAATACGGTATATATATATAGATATTAATAAAAGTTAACGGATATAAAGTTATTATATTAATAGATTTAAAAGTAATTAATAACTTTATATCTCGAATAATAATTTAAGTAACTAACTTATTAACTCGAGAAAAAAAGAAATAATATAAATTTTAATTAACCGACGGGTCGTAGTTATTAATAAGAAGAGTAAATAAAAAAATATTCCTATTATTAATTATTATTTAATATTATTATAAAGAAATTACCTTCGATATAATAAAAATAATTATTTATTATATTTATAATATTTAAGGTCGTTAGCGTAGAGTTAACGATTTAGTAATAATATAAAAAACGTAAAGTAATTACGGGGTTTATTACTAGGTAGTTTTTAAATCCTAGATTTAATAATAGAATTAATCTTTAAGGATTCTTATAATATAGAGGAATATTAACTCGATATAGAATTACTAAAAGTTAGAACCCCGCGATATTAAGGCTAGAACTCTATATCGATAAATAATAATATTATAAAGATAGCGGGGCGTAGGTATATATCTATAAAAGTATAAGCGACTCCGAGAATCCTAATTTATTTAGAGCGCTTAGGCCCGCTTACGAGCGCTAAAAGCGCTCGCGGCCGCTTAAGATTCTTAGACTCGCTTACGAGAATATTTATTATTTACAAGCGTTTACCAGCTATACTAATCGCGCTCGTAAATTATATCTTTACGATATTAATATAGCCTAGATTCCTCGTCTCGTTTAGGTTATTTAGATATATACCGATTCTTATTAAGGCGTATATAATATTCGATCCTACGTTATAAATTAATCGCCTATAATTATTTAGTAGAATTAAATATATAAAATCTATTTTAGATTTCTAACCTAGGTTCTAATTTAGGATATTTACTACTTTTATATTATCGTAACCGCTGTTAAGAAATTACTCTTAATCTTAACGCCCCTACTACCTCTTCTATATTATTAATTTAGATATTTATCCTAGCCTAGCTACTAGAGGATTCTATCTAATATACCGATTAGCGCGGTCGGCGAGTGTCCGTTATAATACGTAAATATTTTCTTTGCGAGTATTATAACTTTATTAATTTAATAAGCTTTCGTTTATTTATCCCGTAATTATATTTAAATTATTTCTTTTAATCTCGAGCCCGCGCTCTACTTTTAACGGAAAGGTATATATTTATATACTTTTCGCCCTTATTAAAGTCGCGTAGGTATTTATTATATTTATATCGTTATTTTAAGGAACGGCCTTTCCTCCGGTATTAATTAAAAGGCGCGTTAATAAAATAGAAACTTATAGGAGCCTATATTTAAATACGGAGGACGGGTTTTAAGAGTCGTATATTTAAGGAAGGCTCTATAGAGGTACCCGTTATAGGCGGTATTCATTATAATATTATAAAGTCTAATTACGTAGGCGGTCTAGCCGAGGATAATAAATAGAGTATTAAGAGGCTAGTAATACTATACTTTTTATAACCGGGCGGGAGCTTTAAGCTTTACGTAATTAGGTATAGTTCTATATAACGTAATTATTAGATATAAATAACTACTTTATACTAGTAAACTCTTAACGGATCTTAAATACTTTATATAATATAATACTCAGCCTAATTCATCGTTACGTATCGTATTTAATTATACCTTTACTATACTAGTTTATAAATAGAGTTATTTTAAAACTATACTCTTCTTCTTATTAAGATTTGGGTAAAAAGTCTCTACTCCCGCCTTTTATTTCCTAACTTATAATTTATTTATAAATATAATTTAAGTTAACTTAACGTATTTATTACTTTACTTCCGATAAACCTATATCTTATTTTTTTTATAAACCTATTTCTTATCGTATTACGTTACTATATCGTCTATTAGATATTACTTTAATATATTAAATTTTAATTATACTACCGTCCTAACGAATTAAACGAAGAGGAATCTAAAAAAGGGTTTTAACTATATAAATAAAGAGCTTTAACTAGTATTAAATATTATAACTAAATAACTCGTATTATATCCCGAGGTCTTAAACTTTAAAAAGTAGAGTAATAAAGATATTATTTTCGTATTCGTTACGACGTTAATAACCGATTTTCCTTCCCTATTTACTAGGGTTCTAGTAAATACCGCCTAGGAAGTAGAATATACGAGAGGTATTATAAGATTCTACCGGAATAATATAGCCGCCCTTAAAGAAGAGATATTTATACCTCCCTTTAAACTCGCTTAACTCTTTATACTTAACTACTTTTTAAGATCTCTCTCTTCTTATCTTATAATATTTATTACTCCTGTACTAGTCCCTTAATTTATGTTTAATAAAAACTTTAATATTATAGTTACTAAAGGCGCGGTACTAGGCGGCGAAATAATCGAGTTTATGGTTTATAGGTTTATTAAAGCTAATCCCGCGCGACCTTTAAATAACGATATTAAATTCGAGTTCGTTAACTGTTTAATCTTTATTATAATCTTAGTTAAAGAGTAAATTATAAATTTAGAAAACGACCGACTTTACGGAATACGCCTTTATAATAAATTATTACTATTTTTAACTACTCGCCGGCTAGTTAAATTCCTTAGGTTTCGGTATAATAAAAAATAAAGCCGAGTTAATTTATATATTAAATTAAGTATTTATTCTTCCTCCGAGACTCGTAAATTTTATAATTTATATTTAATCTTCGTAGCGACGGATTCTTTAGCGCCTATAATATTTCCCCCTCCGCCTCGAGAGTATACTCCTTCCCCTCTATTACCTCTACCTAATCGTACTACTCCCTTTAAATATTTAATTATTATATTTAAACTACTAAAGTATTTTTAAATAACGAAACTACCCTACTTTATAAAGTTTAAGATAAATAAATATTATCGTAAATCTATTATAACCGAAGGGAAAGGCGATCTATATATAACCTAGAGGCGAAAACGATAAAGGCGACTTCGGAAGGTAATATTAAATAATAAAGATAATAGTTATAAAAGCGACTAGTTATTAAAATTATCTATATTTAAAGAGTTAAAGGAAGATAAATAAAAAGGGTAGATTAATAATAAAGAAGAGCCGATTAATATTAAGACGGATTATTAATTTTAAAATAACGAGGAACTAGGCGAAAATATAAACTAATAAGAACTATAAGTCTATATACTTCGCCGCCTTTATAGTAATTCTTATTAACCTCTTTCTTAGTATTAAAGCGTAGTTTAATAATAAAGAGTATGAATATATAGTTAATTTTAATTTATAGGAATCTTACTATTACTTAATAGGTTTTAAAGCTACCGATATAAGGATTAATTAATATATTAAAATACCTAGTATAAGATATAGTCTTACCTAGTACTAGGTCTTTAATATTTATATTATATATTTCTAGGCTAGAAACGGCTTTAACGGTAGTATTCTCGTTAACGGTATAAATCTCGGAAAGGTATATCCTATCTTAGAGCTAAATTAGATTATTAATTACTAACTTTAAATGGCTTCGTAGATAGCTTAGGTTATTAATATCTCCCTTTTCGAAAGCCTTCTCTATTAAATATATAATACGGTTAAGCGCTATCGTCGCTCGTTAAACCCGAAGGAGTAACTATAGTATCGCGCCGTCGATAGTAATAGGACGTATTTAAATCTACTAAAGTTCTTCGCGTAATATTTATACGATCCTTCGTCCGATATTATAAGAATAATCTTTAAAAAGGGGTTTTATTTATACTTTACGGCTAAAGTTATCTTTTTTATATAGTATAATTAATAGCCTAAAATATACGTACCTAACGAAGGAGTAAGGCTTCGCTTTATTATCCTTTATAATTAATATAATACCGGTAATCTCTTAACGGCGGAGGATATCGACGCGATATAATTTATTTATTTTTAGTAGTTTGTCGATTATAAAAATTAATATTTCGAAGGGGGGCCTCTCCGCCTAGATATTTAAAAGAGAAAAGGAGAGGTCGTCGAGGGAGCGGAGTAATATATAATTCTAACTACTCCTAAATTCTATTAAGTATATATCGCTCGGTTTTTTAGTATCGAATATATTTAGACTAAAGATAAAGAACTACCGCTTAATAGGCTAGGGAGTAAAACTATATAAAAGTAAATTAAAGCTTTTATCCCCGCTATTATATTTAAATAAATAATAATAGACGAGTTTTATTTAATGAAATTAATGGCCTAAGGGCTATAGACGGATATTTAAATTATATAGAAATACTTTCGGACCGGAATACTAGCCCTCCTCGCGATAAATAATATATTTATTACGATAGGGCCCGGCGATATTAAAGGCGTTATTCGATATCTAAAAGATCTTAAAGTTAATAACGAAGATTAATACGACCTTATAATAAACGAGGTTCTAGATTATAATAAGAAGTTTAAAGATTATATTACGAACGATAAATAAGAATCTCGTATATAAGATTTAATTTTAATATTCGGCCTTCGTATAATTAATTTTACTCTACGACGTATTAAGAAAATTAAATAATTTAAAAAAGATATCCTTAATCTCCCTAAATTAATATATAACGACGTAAATATCAAATTTCTATAAAGCCGTCGTAAAGTACTTGAGGATTTTACTTCGAAATTCGCCGGTAATATTTAAAAATTATTTCGAAAGTAAATAAAGATAAAGAATAATAATACGCCCTTTAAAGTTAACTAGTCGTTCTTTAAAATCATAACTCGATAGTTATTTATAGCCGCTACGATCCTTTAGTTATTATAATATTAGGTAGGCTCGGAAGAGAATATAAATTAACGGTTCCTTGTCGACGAATATACTCGTAATATATTTACCCCCGATAGCGATATAAGGGAGGGTGTATATTCGTTTTCGGTAATTAACCCTTTTATTAAAGAGCTTCCGAAGTATAAAGTATTAAATATAATCTTTACGAAAGCGATCCGTAAATAAAGAAAGGTATTAATCTTCTCGAAATATATTTCGGTTATATTTTTTATATAATACGTAAATTTTATTACTCTTCTTTAATTATAGCCTTAATTTTTCCCTATATAAAATCACCCTCGATTATTCTAAAAATCTATATTAAAAGCCTTTTAGTATATTATTAAATACCTAATTTATCCTATAACCGCCCGGCTCTATTATTAACGCCTTAATAAAGTTATCCGTAAGGCTCTTATTAATGGATTTTAGGAAGAGTATATTAATAGTAATCCGAATAACCCTTTCGTGGTCCTAGATTAGGCGCTCCGTCTATAAGTATTTATTAGGGTATTAAGTACCTTAGGCACCGGCTTTACTCTATATAAATCGACGATAATAGTTTTTATAGAACTTATCGGTAAATTTAGTAATAAAGATTAAGCGATTAAGCGGGCCTATAGGATAAAGTAATAATACCTCGTCGCCGTTTATTAGTTATCTTATATAGATCCCGTAGCCGGCGTCGTAGTAGAGGTAGTTATATTAAGAAAAGCGAAGGCTCGTAATATATTTACTACGGGTATCTTTAATATCGTAGGGTATACGGTAGACCTCGACGGTTTAAAGGGAACGGAAGACGATAGAGATATACTAGATAATAATTAAAAGATAATTTTAGTAATTTCGTTAAGAAATAAATATCGAGTATATTCTAAGTTAGGGGGTAAATTATTTCTACGTTAAATACCTAAGTTAGATCTATAATAATATTATTTAAATTTAAAAACCGATATTATACTCGAGAGCCAGAACCTTAAGCTATATTAATTATTAGTAAATTATTTCTCTTCCTACCTTTAACCTTCTAGACTCTACCTTTATCCTATACGATTACTTTTATTTATTTAATATATTTAATAAGGTAACTTCTCTTACTTATTTTAACTAGTCTCCCTCGTACTTATACGATAGGTCTACGCCGCTCTATAATATTATTTCCTCTATATTATTACGCCTATTTATTAGGCCGCGATCCTTTTTATTACCGTTATATCGCCGCCTTAAGTCCCGCGTCCTCCCTATTAAATAATCTACCCGAGGATTCTATCTAATATACCGATTAACACGGTCGGCGAGTATCCGCTATAATACGTAAGTATTTTCCCCGCGAGCGTTATAACTTTATTAATTTAATAGGTTTCTATTTACCTATCCTATAATTATATTTAAATTATTTCTTTTAATCTCGAGCCTACGCTCTACTCTTAACGGAAAGGTATATACCTACGTAATTTTCGCTTTTATTAAAGTCGCGTAGGTATTTATTATATCCGAATCATTACTTTAAAGACCGGTCTTTCCCCCGGTATAAAGAAAGAGGTAAAGGGATAAAATAGAAAATTCGTTAGAGCCTATATTTAGATAAAAAGGACGGATTTTAGGGGTTACCGATCTAAGAGTCTTATTTTTAGGAAAGGCTCTACGAAGATAACTATTATAAGTAGTATCTATTATAATATTATAAAGTCTATTTATATAGGCGGTTTAGTTAAGGATAAAGATAAAGTATAAAGAGGTTAATAATATTATATTTTTATAATTAGGCGGGAGCTTTAGGCTTTACGTAATTAGGTATAATACTATATAAGGCTATCGCTAGAGGTAAATAGCTACTTTATACTAGTAAACTTTTAGTATATCTTTAATACTCTATATAATAGAATACTCAGCCCGGTTTATCTTAACGTATATTACTCTACCTTATATTTATTATAGTATTCTATAGGTAAAGTGATTTTAATTTAATATCTCTCTTCCTTTTAAATCCCCGGTAAAAGGGTTATTATAAAATAAATTCTTGAAATTTATTCTAAATCGACCTATTATAGATTCTAAAAGAAGATAATCTAAATTAGAAATTTAATCTAATTTAGATTATTAGATTTCTCCCTTCCTACTACCTTTATTTTATCTTTAATTATTAATCCTTTATCGATCGCTTTACTTTTATAATAGAGATAATACTCTATTTAAATCTTTATTACTACCGCTTTATATATAAATAATATTTTTATATCGTATAGCGTTAAGATATATTATAGAATATTCTAGGCTAAAACGAATTTAGCTAGAAACTATAGACCCTAAAATATATATTAATGAACGTATTATTTCTACCTTCGCTACGAAGAATTTTCTATTATTATTCGCGATACTTTTAAATAATACCGTCTCGGGAAAAGAGTATATTCCTAATATCGTAAAGCTTAGTAATAATAGTATACCCTACTTTAAAGAAGAGATACTTATACCTCTCTTTACGCCCGTTTAATTCCCTACGCCTAATTAATCTTTAATATCTTAATCTTCCCGTTGTATAATATTTAGTACCTTAGCGCCGGTCCTTTATATTACGTTTAAGGAGAAACTTAATATATTAATTATTAAAGGTAGGCTATTAAAGGGGCGAGGCCTTTAAATATATAATTTAAGGGTTTATTAAAGTTAATCCCGCGCGACTTCTAGATAGCGATATTATATTCGAGTTTATTAATTATTTAATCTTTATTTAAATCTTAATTAAAAAGTAAATTATAAATTTAGAAGACGACCGACTTTACGAAATACGCCTTAATTATACCTTATTACTACTTTTAATTACTCGCCGGCTAATAGAAATCCTTAGGTCTTAATATTATAAAGGATAAAACCGAGTTAAAATATTTATTGAATTAAGTATTTATTCTTTCCCTAAAACTCGTAAAGTTTATAGTTTACGTTTAATCTTTGTAGTAACGGATTCTTTAGCGCTTATAATACTCCCCCCTCCGTTTTAATAATTTACTCCTTCCTTTTAACTACCTTTATTTAATCGCCCCGCCTTTTATCTCGCGTTAACTTTTTATACTCCCGCCGCTACGGGCTAATCTAATAACTCTAATAATATATATCGCGAAGCCGGAGATAAAAGGGTATAAATATAAATAATCTTTAAGTTAAATATAAGTTAATAACGATATAATTATCCTACTAGAGGTATATCTATTACGTAAGAAGAGGCGGGTAGTCTTAAATAAATAATAAAAAAAGAAGAGATAATAAATATATAGAGGATAAGTTTATTAAGAGAAAGATTAGCGAGGAGACGCGATTATATTTAAAAAATAAAGAAAGGCTAGGTAAGAAATAGAGCTAGTAAGAACTATAAGTTTATATATTTCGCCGCGTTCGTAGTAGCTCTTATTAACTTTTTTCTCGATATTAAAGCGTAGCTTAATAATAAAGAATACGTATATATATATAAACTCGACGTATAGGAATCGTGCTACCGTTTATTTAACCTCGACCCTACTAGTACTAGGATTAATAATATATTAAAATACTTAGTATAAAAATTTATCTTACCTAGTATTAAGTCTTTAGTATTTATATTATATACGTCCGGGCTAGAAACGGCTTTAACGGTAGTACTCTCGCTAATAGTATAAACCTCGGAAAGGTATATCCTATCTTAGAGTTAAATTAAACTATTAATCGCTAACTTTAAATAACTTCGTAGATAGTTTAGGTTATTAATATTATCCTTTTCGAAAATCTTCTCTACGAAGTATATATAGTTATTAAACGATATCGTTACTCGTTAGACGTTGAAGAGCGGATAAAGTATCGCGCTATTAATAATAATAGTCATTACTTAAGTTTATTAAAGTTCTCTAAATAATATCCTTACGATCCTTCGTTTAATATTATTAAATTAATCCTTAAAAAGGGGTTTTATCTTATATATAAAGTAAAAGGAATTATTCCCGTATAATTTAACTAGTAGCCGAAGATATACGCGCCCTATATAGGCGTAAGGCTTCTTTTTCGCGTCCTCTATAATTAATACGATACCGGTAATCTCTTAACGGCGGAGGAATTTAATGTAATACGACCTAAATATTTTTAGGCGCCCGCCTAATTCGAAAATAAGAGATTTATAGGGCCTTTTTCCTCGGATCTTTAGAAGGGAAAAGGAGTAGTTATTAAAAGAGCGGAGTAATATATAATCTTAATAACTCCTAATTTTTATAACGCGTATATCGCTCAGTCTTTTAGTATCTTATATAACTAGACTAAAAACGTAATACTACCGTTTAATAGGTTAGGCGGTAGGGTTATATAAAGATAATCTAAAGGTCTTATCTCTACCATTATACCTATATAAATAATTATCGACGAATTTTATCTATTAAAGTTTATAACTTAGGGATTATAAAGGGTTATTTAAGTTATATAAATATACTATTAAATAGGAGTTCTTTTACCACTTATTATAAGCGGTATATTTATTACTATTAAGTCTATTAATATCGAAGGCGTAGTTCGTTATCTTAAAGATCCTAAATTTAATAGTAAAGATTTATACAGCCTTACTACGAATAAGGTTCTATAGTTTAATCGTAATTCAAGGTCTATACTAGGGACGGTAATAATTATCCTAGTTTATAAGACTTAATCTTAACGTTCGGCCGTTAAATAATTAATTTTATATTACGATGTACTAAGAAGAGTAAACGGTTTAGATACGATATCCTTAATCTCGCTAAATACGTATATAAAGGTATACCCTTCGACTTTTTACTCGATTATTATAAAGTATTTAATAATTCTACCTCGAAGCTCGTTAATAAACTTTAAGCGTTATTTCGAAAATAAGTATAAAATAAGAAAAAAGATATGTATTTTACGTTAAGAAATTCGTTCCTTAAGACTATAACTCGATAATTTATTTTCGCCGCGATATTCCCTTTACTTTTAAAGTATTAAGGAGAATTAGAAGATAATATAAATTAGCGGTCGCTCGGTACCGATTTTATTTACGATATACTTAACTTCGATAATAGGATAAAGGAGGCTATATATTTATTTACGGGGATTAACTTTTTTATTAAAAATATCCTAAGATCTAAAGGACTAGATAAGATTTTTAGGAAAATAAAACGGGAGGAAAGAAAGGTTTTAACCTTCTCGAACTATACTATAGTTACGTCGTTTATTTAATATATAAGTACTTTTACTCCCTCTTAACTACCGCTTCTATAATTCCTGTATAAAAATATACTCGCCTATTATAGAAACCTTTATTAAAAGCCTCCTAGTATATCGCTAAATATCCTCTTTATCCTATAATTATTTAACTATACTATAATAACTTAAGTAATCGAATCCGTTAAGGCTTAATAAATAGATTCTAAGAAGAGTATATTAAGAACGAGTCGAATACCCCTCCCGAAGTCGCGGATTAAGAGCTCCGCCCGTAGGTACTTATTAATATATTAAATATCTTAGGCACCGGCTATACTCTATATAAAGCGACGGTAGTAGTTTTAATTAATCCTATCGGCGCTTCCAGCTATATAGACTAAACTATTAAGCGATTAAATAGGATAAATAAGAGTAGACTCTCTCTACCTACCGGCTATCGTATATAAATCCTTAGGACGGCGTTATGGTAGAGGTAGTAATAACGAAGAAGGTATAGGCTCGTAATATATTCGCTACGGGTATTATTAACCTTAAAGGGAAAGGAGTTATACCGCTATAATTTAGTCGGGTTACTTTAGTCGTAGGCGATTAATTAAGGATAAGAACGACGACGAGGATACGGTATAATTATAGTATATTAATTTAGAAATAGAGGGTCGAGTAGGTTCTATATTAGGTATTTAATTACTTTTATCTTAACTACTTAACCTAGATTCTATAAAAAAGGACTATATACTATAGAGCGATTCTATACTTAACAGCTAGATCTTAAGCTATATTAATTATTTATAGATTATTTCTATTATTATCTCTAATCTACCCTTAAATCTTATTTACCCCCCCTTAAATAATTAATTATAGGAGTTTTATATATTTAAAAGGATATCTTTCGTCCCTTTTTTAATACTTCTCCGCTTAATTCTACTATCGCCCGGCTAGTACTACTATATTTACCTCTAGCTTATACTCCTCCTACTTCTATTATAATAAAGTTACGATTAATATTTATTTAATAAACTAGTATCTAGTTCGAATTCTATCGGTCTTTATTATAGATCTACGTTATTTATTAATTTAGATTTTATTACGAATCTAGAATAGTTTAGTATCCAAATACCCAAAGTTATATATTAAATTTACGAGATCGTATATTTATCGTAATTATAGGTAATACCTAATATATTAATATATCTTAATTAATTAATATACTAGAGTTTATATATATATATAGTTTTATTACTAAAAGTCATTTAGGCCTAACCCGCTATCGCTAGACCGGATATAGAAATAGACGGAAAACTATACGTTTGGATATAGACGAGGATATAGACGAGGAGTCCAATAAGGAGTCTAACAAGGAGTCCAACGAGGAGTCTAACGAGGAAAGCGAAGCGTAGATCCCACGTACGAGATTACTATATTATACGAGTAGTAAATAAGAGTCGATATAGCGCGGGCTTTATACTTTAACCTCTATTAATATAAATTTAAATATAAACTTAAATACGGTTAAAGTTAAAGATATAATAGCTAAAGTTATTAACCTACTATATAGTACGCCGCTATAGGACATATACGTATCTTACTCTAGTTAACGAAATTATAACTTATATTTATTTATAGGGCCGGCCGATAATAAGATATAAAAGTAGTCGAACTAGATAATAGAAGTATAACGGTTAATAATAAGCTTTCCTTTATAGGTATAGTATCTATATCTTTATCGTTAAGGACGGAGACCTATTTAAAGGTAATATAGAAGGGCGCTAGGTTACTAATAAATAACTAATTTAAATAAAATAATTCGGAGCGGTTATCGGTTATATACGACTTTTTAATTTCTAAGGATGAACGGATTATCTACCGGTTATTTAGGGGCCGTAAAGACTATAACTTTAACTCCTAGTTTACGAGTAATAAAACTAGTAAATCTTAAATAAATAATCTCTTAAAGAATCTATATATTAACCTTAATCGACGACGTTTCTCTTATATTAATATCGACGAGTAGTATTATTAAATATATCGTATTCTATACGATATCCCTAACGATATATAAGGGGTAGAATTAATTTTAATTCGTAAAAAGATTAATAATATTCCAGAAATAAAGTATAATATTTATTATCGCGATATTATTAGAGTTTTACGGTTCTTACTAGGCTATCGAGCCTTTTAATATAATTTAGTCTACACTCTTATCTATATATATAATCCGAGCGGGGAAAGAGTCTATATAGAGATATATATAGGAGATTAATAGTATTTATAGTAGAGAGAGGTCGTTAAAGGTAGTACTATTATACCGATTCTACTCGCTTTAAATAAAATATTAATAACGTATTATCGCGGCGACCTCTTACTATAGCCTATTTATATTACGATAGGTAATTTAAACTACGCTACGTATAAAAGTTAACTACGTCCAAGCCTAATTCTTCTTGGACTAATACCGGTAGTTAAAACCGGTAAAGATATAAACCTCTCTCCGAAAGTCTAACTTAATCTCTACTATATTATAATGGGTATAATACTTAAGGGTACGTTCTAGCATTCCTAATATATACTATACTTCGGTCGATAATTAATAATTATTAACGCTCGAACGGCTTATTATACCGGGACTTAATATTCGGTGTATTAACGGGTAGATCCGGCGGTATCACCCTATTATAACTAGTATAATAACGGATTATCCAGAGTAGGTCCTTATAATAGGAGTTAAAAATGGCTAGTATTACCCTATCTATTAAGTTCCGCCTTAGTAGAGAGAAAATATAACGATATAATAGTTATTTCGAATATATAAATATACCTAGTAGCGCCTTTATAATTAGTAAATAGACCCGACTCTAAATAACCCGATAAATATCCGCTATATTCGGAACTTCGCTTAGAATCATATACTCGTTAATATATATTCGACGATAATAGTCGATATTCTTTATTAACTCCTAAAAGGTATAATTATAACCCTCTTTAAATAACTCGAATATTTAATCTAAAATATAGTTTTTATAACTCGAAAGAGAAAAGGCTAAAAGTAGATTATAACCGAAATATCTATAGCCCTTTAATTAAATAAACGTTTCCGTTAAATCCTAAGTTTTACTAGTCTTAAAGAGTTCCTATACTTTAACTCCGTAAATTAATAAATAGGGAACGAATAAAAAGCGATTATTAAGTAATTTATTATAATTATAACTCCTCTCCTCTAGAGGGCGCTAGCTATTCTTTATTATACTCGCGCTATACTCGACTTCGTTACGTTAACGTCGTATATAATATATAATAAAGCGACCTTAAGTTATATACGCTAGGCTATATATCGGATTAATAAATTAAAATAAGTATTTAAGAAATATCGGCCTATTATAACCTTAAACGAGACCGCGGATAATAAGAAGAATTAATATTATTTTAATATACCTAAACTATACGGTATTATTTATTACGAAGACTTTATTCGGCTTTATAGAAGCGTATAAAACTATGATATTTACTACGGCGAAATAACTTATAAATTCTTATTAAAAGAATTCTATATTAGGATTAATAAGAATAAAGGATTCGAGATTTAAATCCTAGAATATAATACCCGTCGAACTAATATACTGGCTATATAGGATCTTTTGGATTTTCGTGATAACCGAAAGTATATTATTATTAAAGTAGTATTAGATATTTATATTATATAACTAACGCGTATAAAGTTTATATAGGACCTATTTAAAGAAGGTCTCGACGTCGAATATATAGCCCGGTAGGGCCTTAATCGGCGATAATAACGGTAAGCTAAATAAATAGTAACGACGTAAGAAATTAGATCCGGCGACTTTATCGATACTTTTATTATATTTATCCGAGAGAATTATAAGAAGCTGGACGATATTAGACGCGATTTAATTAATATAATTCGACGTAAACGAGACCTATCCTAGATAGAAGAATACTATATTAATATATATATTTCGGTGATTTATTAGGCCCCTAATAATAAAGATAGGAGTAATATTAAACGTTTAAAGAAACTTATAGTTCGATATATACCTAGTTAATAAAATACGTTTAAGAGTTATTAAGATTATATATAAATATAATCGGATCCCGTTAACGACGACCGAGTTAAAGAGGAAAACGAGGAATTTAGGAGAGAATTAAAATAGTTTAAAACTATTATTATTATAATTAATACCGAAAAATATAACGAAAAGGGTAGGCTAGCGACGTATATTAATACCTTTATCGAGATATTTTACTAGCGAAATAATAACGAAGTCGACCCCGTCTATAATATATTCGAAGTCGAGGCTATCTCTAGAAGTAAAGTAATTAACCTTTAAGTTTTAAATTCTCGGCGGTTCTTTAAGGTACGTAATATCCTTCGTAATACTTATTTAGTACCTATAAATAGGGAGAAAATAATATTCTATATAAATAATTTCGCTAATTAAGACTAATATAATATTATTTATAATTAGGATTTCTTATTTAAAGGGATTCGGGCCGCCGATCGTTTTATAGAAAAAAACTAGTAGAATATAATCGTACCTACCCTCTTTTATCTTATTAATATTAAATAATTTATATTTAATTTAAAATACTTTCGTCGGTATTATAAAAGCTTTAAATTTAGTCTTAATATAATACTTTTATCTAGTTTAAATCTAAGATAGATTAGGCTAGTTCTAATTTAGACGCGTATAAATATACTAAATAATCTTTTATTTTAATTTCCTCTTAAAGTACCCTCCTTTATAAACTATATTATTAAAATTACTTCTATACCTAGTTATCGCGCCTTAAATCTTAAATATATCCTATAATATCCGCTTCCTAGTCTACTTCTTATAGTATAAAATAGTTAAAAGTCTTAACTATTAAGTTAAATACTATCTTATCGATTAATTATCCTAACTACTAAAAATCGAATTAGGAGTAAATACTTTAAAAAACGACGGCTATCTATAAGCGAAGTTAGGTATAACTATCGAGGACGGAGACGAGGACGAATTTAAAGACGAAGGAGGCGAGATTATCGACCCGTTATAACCTCGGAAAAGGCTACGAGAGGATCGGACGTACGATTAATAACGTAATATTATATTCTTACTATCGCGAGTATATTAGGGGGTAGGCTTATGAATAAACCTAAATTAATACTTTATTAACTTAAATTAATATAGCCTCCCGTATCTTCTTTACGCGGCTACTATATCTCGACCTATATAACGCCCTCCTTATACGGTAGTAACTACTCTATATATAGAGGAGCGCGTTTATCTAAAGAGTATATACGCCCTACTAGTAATTTTATTCCTTTATTACTCCGGTCCGAAAGCTCCCGCCCTAGTAATAATTAACTATCTTTATCCGCCTACGAGTCGAGCTAACTAGGATATAAATATCGTAATAAATAAAGATACTCCTAGGAGGTTAAATTTTACGATTTTCGTAAAGATAAAATACGGTATCTCTAGATAGGAATAAAGCGGCGAGATACTCTAATATATAGTACCGCGGGCTACGAGGCCATTTTATTAAATATACTTCCGTACCTTTCGGCTACTATTTTTATAGGATAAAAAAATAATAACTACGGACTATAAACGGACCTTAAAATAAAACTTAAACTCGATAATTATATAAGGTAAATATAGCTCGAGGTTAAAAATAGGATAGTTAAGAAAAGAGAGCCTAACGAAGATATTAATAATATCTCTATACTAAGCGAGATAAGAAAGGTAACGCGTTACTAATCTAATATATTATTGATATATACTAACGATTATATTAACTACTAGACTTAATTAGCGAGAAGAGGATTCGGATAATAAAAAAGATCCGCGAATACGTCTAGAACTATTATATTTTTGGAAGAGATATAGCGGAAACCGTATAAGGACTTTTAACTCGGAAGTTATAAATAATTAATTATAATAATAGTTATATATAGGCCCATTATAACTAATATTAGTAACTACTACCTTATTAACTATATTTATATAATAACTAGCCGAGAGGTAAATATAAGTTCCTAAATAAAATTATAGTAAAAGTATATATTTCTTTATTCTTCTTAAAGGGGGTAGACGTATTAAGGATAAAGAATATAACGAAGTATATATTCGAATTAATTCGAGCTGAGACACTTTATTTAATATACTTAATAATATATATTATAATAAAAGACTACGAATTTAGTTTTAGGAGGACGATAACGTTTTAAGACGAGTAAATTAAGAGTATATTATTCCCTCTAATAGTTCCGATCCTTTTAATTAACGCTAATATTCTATATATAGAAATATACGAAGATATATAAAGGGGTTAAGAAGGATTTGGACCCGAACGCCGCGAATTAATCCTACGGGTACTACGGGAGAAGATTAAAATATAAATTAATTATATACTAGAGGAGGATAAATATAATATTAAAACGATCCGGGATTCCTCTAAGGAGGAGGATAATTATAATTTATTCGATAAAGATACGAATAAAGGAGGGTAGGATATAGTAGATTCGTAAATTTTATTTAATTTTATTTCTTTACTAACTTCTTATAGATACCTAACGATAACGATAATAAAGGTAGTATATATTAAGAGAATACTATTAACGAAAATAGTAGTATATAGGATAATCTAGATAATATAGAATAGGAAATAGTAAGTGAACGAGATATAGTAATACTCGTCGACCGTATAGTTTATAATTTACTAATATAGATATTAAGTAAGTGTTAGGAGTAGTAACGAGTAAAAGCGACTATCGGATATAATAATATTACTCTCTTCGTATACTATCTAGTTTATTAACGGGAATATTAGGTAAATAAAAACTAAAGTAAAGAGAAAGGAAAGCTATCGTAAAGAGTAATAATAATCTCTTTTTCGTAGAAATAACTAACTAAAATAAAATACTAGGTCATAGATAAAAGTCAGACTAGTACTCTAGCTAGTCGATTATTATAGTCGCCTATAACCGACCGTATAAAAGAGGTACGTAACCGCCTATAACGGAGTTATATTCGCTTATCACTATATTATACTATATATACTAACTTTTATTAAATAAGAGTAATTAATAACGATTTAATAGCGCGGGATAAAGAGTTAAAAGATACGTTAAATCTAATAGATTTTATACTTCGATTCGATAGGAGAGAAGATACTCTATATTTAAATATTATATATATTAAATTTAAAGTAAAATATAAGATAAAAAAGGACGAGAGGATTTAATACTAGCTACTAGCTTAGACTATATTCGATAATAACTAAGGTTTTTAGAAATTTTTAAAATATATATTAATAGTTAAGATTATTAAAGCTACCCAGGGTTCTAAATATAACTAGAAGTCACCGTCGCTATAATAATATATCTATAATAAGAGATCTAATATATAGATTTATATATCTCTTACGTTAAAGAATATAAATAGAGTAATAGTAATAAAAGTTAAAAGAGAGTATAAATTATTATTAGCCCTAATATAGATCTAAGATAGGAATATTATCTATATTAAAATTTCGCGTTAATTATAAAACTATATCTAAGATAGAAAAGTAATATAGGTTAAGTTATCCTAAAAAGACCTTTAGTCGACCGATAGAATTATATTAAATAAAATATTAAGGAAAGTACTTCTAGTAATCCTTACGTATAAATTAAGAATTAGGTATACGAGTTTTAAATATTCTCGCGAGCTAGAGGTATTCTTAAAAGCGAGCTAGATTCTTAATTACGCTTAAGTAGGTTAATAGCGCTCGGGAGTTAAGATATAATATCACCCCGCTTAAACCGGCTTAACCGGCTCACGAGCGCTTAGAGCGCTCAAAACCTACTCTACACTTTTATAGATATATATAATATATTAATATCTTTAACGGGGCGTAAATATATATAATATATTATTACTTTATAATTACTTTTTTCTTTAAACCCTATATCGGTAAAGCGGTAGCCCGTATAAGAAAATCGAGGTACTAAATACGCATTTTATTAATTTAGGCGGAAAAATAACGAAAAGAGAACGTTAAAAAAAAGAAAAAAAAAAAAAAAAAAAATTCAACTAAAAAACGTAAAAATAGTAACTTCGGATTTAAGATTTTAAATCCGTGATTTTCTACTAGCGCCGGGTAGCTCGCTAAGGCTATATAGAGCGCTATAACCACGCTAATCTAATTTCGATTTTAAATTACGTCGATTCACGAAAATTATATATACGCGTAATACCCCCTAAGTTAACGCGGTATTATAGACTATATAATTTACTTATTACTATATATATCTAACTATCTACCGGTACTACTTAGACTAGTTTATTCCGATTTATTCAAAATTATTCAAAATAAGTCGAGGTGTTAAATGCGTATTTAGTAACTTTAGTGTTAAATCGATCTCTTGGGCTAGTATATGAGCTAAACAGATCTAAGCGCCTTTTCCGCCTTTTTCGGTAGAATACGGGCTCACCGCTTTACCGATATAGTCTCTAGGTATTTAAATACTTTAATTAAAAAATATTTATTAAAAAACCTTTAAACCCCTTAAAGGAAATAAAAAAAAAAGTTATTTAATATAATAACATTATTATACAGTAACTTAAATATAAGGTTATATACTTAATTATTTAATATTTATAATACTAATTACGGAATAATATTTAATTAATTAGTCGAAGTTTATTAAAAAATCTTTAAAACCCCCTAAAAGAAATAAGCGAAAAAAGTCTTCTAGTTTATACTATCGGTCCTATAGCGCTAATATATAGTAATAGTAATTAACTAAATAATATTTCTTTCGTCCCTATAGTATTATTATATATAATAATAACGGAGCGAAATAGTATATACTATCGTTCCTATAGCGCTTATAGTACTTATAGTAAATATAGTATATTAGATTATTCTTATAGTATTTATAGTACTAGTAGCGGAATAGTAGTAATTACTCTTACTATATACTCCTATTATACTATAATAAATATTAATAGTCAAGTATTATATATAAACGATATAGCCCTAATATTATACCCGGAGATTAGTAATAATATAACTATTATAATAATAGTAGTTACTATTAATAAAAGCGAGGTAGCGGAGCGGAGGCGCGTATCAATATATTATAATAATAAGATATTTAGCGCGACGGTTTATTATTAAAATAAACTCGCTCGCTTATTTATTTTCTCTCTTCGTAACTTTTTTAATCTTTTTTATATATTATTACTCTAGCTCTATAATAGCGTTCTAGTATTATAATTAATATATAAATAATACTCTCTTTATATATAGTTTTCTTCTAACTCTATAAATAACTCTTATTTACTAATAGTATTAATTTATTTATATTAATTTATTCTAGTTATAAATATATTAATAAATATAGCTAGTCCGCTATTAGCGCGACTACGTAATATTAATTATAATAGTAGTTTACTACGCTTTATAACTCCTTTACCGAGTCTATTTCTACTAGTTTAATAATAATTATATTCGAGGTACGTCCCCTCCTTATATACTCTATTATATTAATCGCTACGGAATCGACTATTATATAAAAATAAATTATAACCGTAAACTTTAAAACGGTATATATTAATAATAATAAATCTTTAAATCTTTCCGAAGGAAGGTAAAGAGGTCTATATATTAATATATTTATATCGGTAATAAAACTCCTAAAGAAGAACGTAAATATAAATTAATAAATAAAGAAATTACCTAGTAGCGTAAAATATATAATAAAATAATAATAACTAGTAGGTAAACCTCTACTATAATCGTTAATCTATAGAATTAATTAACGGCGGCGAACTAATATATTAATAAATTAAAGATAATAAATAAGATTTTTAAAAAAAGACTAAGAGTTTCCGCTAGTATAAACGGGACCTTAAGAATTATACTAGAGATATTATATCTTCTTTTAAGAATTCCGATAGAAACTAAATATTTTATATAATATAATAGTAATATCGAATTCTTTTTTTCTTAAATCGGCGCTAGTTAAACTCACTTAGATATATTATTTAATAATATATTTTAGGTGTCTATATAGACTATATTTAAAATAAAAGTATTTTTATAAATACGATATCTTATCGCTATTATATATAATTAGTTTAATAATAAATTAAATTTAATTATACCTTAAAACTATATAATAAGATTATAAATATAAAGGAGAATATCCGTTATATAAATATTAATATAAAAGTAATAATATTTATTTTTAATATCGGCTCCGTTTATTTTACTTTATTATTTTATACGGCTAGGTAACCTCTTTAGTTATATTTATATATTTACGTTTACTACCCGCCTATTTAAAGACTTTAGTTAATTTATTAATATTAATAAACTCTTCGTCTAGTAATTATTAATTATATTCTTCGCCTTAATTAGTTTATTTAATTTTATATTAGATATTTTCTTTATTCCTAATTTTATTAATTACCTCTTCTACCTCCTATAGTTTATTATTATTAATAAGTTCGGGGGCTTATATAAAAGATTCCGCCGTATTAATATAATCGCGAAGATAATATAATTTAAATAACGATATATAAAAGATATTATAGATTCTATATATAGAAAGTAGTAGTAAATAGTAAATTTATACTTTTATTTTATTAATAATCCTAAAGGGCTCTATAAATTTATAAGATAATTTTTTATTTAAGCGCTTTTACTTTAAGTTCTTTATTATTAATATAATTAAATTACTAACTTTATAACTTTATAGTTTATATATTTTATTATACTATTTAATTTAGTATTCGGTAGCGCTTTATAAATACTTTATAACTTTATTCTTTAAAGTTTATAATTATTATACTTTATTATTTATAATTAATACCCTTCTTTCTCTAAAATCGTCCTCGACCTCTTAACGGATTTTAAGATAATAACTATATATATAAAAAAAAAAAATCGTTCCGACGGCGGTACTCTAATTATTATTTATTAAAAATTCTACTATAAGTAATAATCTAGCCTAATTAATTTATTTATTATTAATAAATATACGTAAATAATACTTTAGTACCTAATTTTAATACTTTATTTATTTATTAATTTAAGGGTAAAAAGTAGTATTTAGGTATTATTTAATTTTCGAATAAAAATATATAGTTAACTAAAAAGCGCTCGTAAAAATAAAACCTCTATCGTTAACGATACTATTAAGTATATTATAATAATAAATAATTTTAAAATAAAATACTTCCGCTAGTTAAACGGTATTAATTTTAATAATTATAAATATATATTTATTTATTTTAATAAATCGATTTATAATAATAAAAATAATATTATAAACGATATTTCTATATTTATTAGCCGGTAAACTAGTTATAAAATCTATAGAAATTTCCTTCTATAATTAAATAGTAATAGGAAGCGAATTTAATTTATTATATAAATAATATCGCGGCGCCTTCGTCCGGTAATATATATTATAAATTTTAATATAATTTATAATCTACTTTAAGTTACCCTCCTAGAAAAATTTTCGGGTAAATAATTTATACGACTTCGTAACGCTAAAATGATTTATTAAAGAATTATTATAATATCTTTTTATAAACTCTTCCTTTATAACTTTAACCTTTAATATATAAAAACGATTATTATATTTTAATAATTCCTTAAAGTCTATAATTTATATTTTATTCTTTATACGACGACGGTTCTTTAATATATTCGTTTTAATTCGAAAAGAGTTTATTTAATTATTATAAATTTATAATTCCCGATTTAATATTTTAATAAGCCTTTTAAGATTATTATATATAATTTTAGATATTACTATAATATCTCGTCTTAAAATTACTACTTTTAACTCTATAATTTAAAAAGTAAAGATTATAACTACTTTTACTTTCTTATTTTTTTCCGATAATTAACTATTAATCTAAAGAGTAAGTTTATTCTAAAGTATTAATAATAATTTAATATTCAACGGCGATACTTCCTTATAATTAAGGCGCCGCGACGGTATATCGGTAGGATTTAATTTCCTAATATAATAAAAGATTTTAAAGTTATAGGTAGTTAATTTAAATATTTAATAAACTTATTTAAAGTTTAATTCTTTCTATTTTATAAAACTCTTTAAATTATTATAATTAATTTAGATTTCAATATAATAGGGGTTATTTTCTAAATAATATTATTATTATTTCATTACTATTATAATAACGAGTAATTCTTAATTATAAATCTTATAGTTTTATTCTAGAGGATTTAATTTTTATAACTAGAATACTATAAAGTATTAATAATTATCTTTATCTTATTATAATAATATAAAGTTAAGGCTATATTATAGAATAGGGTAAAAATTATCTTCCCTTCCCTTCCCTTCCTTAGAGGAAGGGGAAGGGAAGAGAAAGAATAAATATAAAATTATTCCCTTCTTTAATTTAGGGAAAAAAAGGGATTTTTTATTATTCTCTTCCTCCCTTCCTAATAGGGCTGGCCTTATATAATTTATATATACGCGTATATATACTTTATTAATTAGGATAATAATTAATATAAATAATTAATATCTTTAAGGTCGTTAATAATATATTATTAATTATATTAATTATTATTCTTATTAATAAACTATATCTACGCGTATCTTTAAGGTTATTATAATAATAATAATATATATAAAATATATTAAGATTTAATAGCGCGATTAAATAAATTAACTACTATACTACCCTCGATCTAAATAATTAATATATATTATAATATCCTAGAATAACGAATCGTAGTTATTTATATATTAATTTTTAATAAGTATCCTCCGTATATAAAATTATATTAATCTTTATATTAAGCCTTTATTTAGATCCTATTCTTTAACGAATTTTATTCTCGTTTTAATTATTGATATTTATTTACCCGCTTAATATTTTCGTTAAAATCTTTAAAAATCTAATATCCTTCGCCTATAAAATAATATATTTATTATATATAATATATAAATTAGCTACTAAATAATTTAAATTATAATTTATCGAGGGATAATATAGGAAATAAATTTATTAAAGAATATATATATTAAATAACTTTTTATAACTTTTTATAAAGCGTTAATTATATTACTCTAAAATTATATATTTTTAAGAAGATTTTAATAATAGATTTTACGGATTAAATATAAAAAAAATATTTTTAGAATTAATAAATCGAAAGTCTTTTAATATCTTTTAATTTCCTAGAGTATTTTCGTTAATAGGGATTAATACTTTAATTAAGATAAAGATAATTAATAATAATATAAAATTTACCACCCGGCTTTATACGTCGTCGGGTAAATATAAGAATCTAATTTATTTTCCCCTTTTATTCCGTTTAATCTTAAAGATATAAAAAGCGGCTTTATATAAAATTTATTAGGTATTAATTTTATAATAGTTTTATTATTAAATAAAGATTAAATTAATAAAAAATTAATATTCGAGCCCTCCCCGTTATTTTCTAATATTATTTAAATTAATTAAAGGCCTTTTCCTTTCCTTATTTATATATATTAATATATTATTTATATAGAATTATAGAGGGGAAAATATATATTATTTCTAATTATATTTATATATTTAAATTTACTTTTAAACTTATTTTTAAATTTATTTTTAAATTTACTTTTAAATTTAAATTTCTATATTTTAAAAACTTTATAAATAATTAAAGATTAGTATAAAGATTATAATAAAACTAGAAAAAAGGTAATATATTTATTATTTTATAAGGTCTTTAGATTCCTTTAGAGCAGGTCGTATTTATTAATAATTATATTTAGATTTATAAGTTAATATAAAGATTAAAATAAAACTAAGATATATAATAAAATAATAAATATTTATTTTTAATTATATCCTTAGCGTTCTTTTCTTTTATAGACTCTTTATTTTTTACTATTTATCAACCTTCTATCTAACGAGTAATCGGGGTATTAAATTCTAATTTAATATTACTTCTAAATTATCGACGAGTATTAAAAGATATTATATTAATATTTAATATTATATTCGGCGGTAACGGATCCTCGTTTATATCCGAATCGATTTCCGAGTCTTAAAAAAGATATTCGAATCCTTAATTTATATAATTTCTATATATTATATTAAAATATTTATAATTATATATTAAATTCCGGTTTAAATATAATGTATACGACCTTAAACCTAAATTAATTTAATTATTAAGATTATCCTTATCTTTATCTTAATTTATTTCTAGTATTATAAACTAGTTTAATTCGATTCGTTTCGTTCTTTTTATAATACCGATTTACCTTTTTTATTTAAATTCTTTAATAATATTAATATTTCTTTACTCTTTATATAACCCTCCTTTTTATCTTTATCTTCGAGAATATAAAAGAGTTTATTTTATTTATAGTATTAATACGCGTTAATTAAATTAGAGTTATTATATAAGTATAAATAATAAATAACCCGATACTTATATTCTATATAAGATTAATTTAATTCTAAACCGTTATTATTATTAGGCTAGTTTTTACAATTATACTAATTATTATTTTATATTATTTTATAGGATATTAATAAAGTATATAATATAAATAGCGAATTAAAGAGTTTTTAATTTTATTAATCTTTAAAAGGTATTTAAAGGCGATTTTTATAAACGAAATTAAAAATATTATATTTTATCCCTCCGACTCCTAATAATTAAAGTACGGTTTATTATATTTTATATATTTCGTAAATATAATTTATTTTAAGATTTATATTAATGATTTTATTTATAGTTAAGGATTTATTATAAGGCCTAGTCCCGAATAAAAGATTTATAATATAGGCGACTATATTTAATAAATTAGATTAATATAATTTATTTTAATCTTTATCCCGGTGATTTTACGTTTATTTTAAATATATCCGATATTATAAATTTATCGCCCCGAAGAGAAGGTATTTATTATATTAAATATATATAATTAGTATTATTAATAATAGTATTAAGAGTAATAACTTTATTTATTTAATTTCGAGAGGAAATATAAGAGGTATTTTCTATTAATTAAATTAATATTATTTATCCTAATCTTTATCTTAATAATTATACTAAATAATAATTAAGTTTATAATACTATAACTCCGATAATTAAATACGTTATTAGGTAGTAGTAAAATTTAATTTAAATCGAATTTATTTAAAGAGATAAATATAGGGATAAATATAAAGATAATAACGATTAATTAAGTTATTAGTAGTTAATTATACCGATCTTTATATATATAATATATTAAACGTGATTTCGAATTAAGATTAACACTTTTCTAATATTATAATTAATATAGTTTAAGTATAGGTAAAAGTAAAGTAAAAAATAATAAAAATAATCGGATTTATAACGTTAAAAGCGGGATTCTTAATTATTATTTATTTTAGTTTATTTTTCGAAGTTATATACTTTCGCTAAAGACCTTTATTTTTCTACGAGTTTTTATATCGTAATATATTAATATATAAACTAATTATTCGTACTATTATTAAACGATTAATTAAATTATTTCACGATAAAATCGTAAATATTTATTTATTAATTAATCCTTATCGGAATTTACTACTTTAATACTTTATAATAATTTTTATATTAATTCTTAATAAAGATCTTATCTCCTAGTAAAACCCCTTTTTATTTTAATTATTAATATTTATTTACCCGCCTAATATTTTCGTTAAAATTTTTAATAATTTAATATCCTTCGGCTAAAGAGTAATATATTTACCGTATATAATATATAAATTAATTATTAAATAAATAAGATTTTAACTTATCTAAGGATAATATAAGGAATAAATTTATTAAAGAATATATATATTAAATAATCTTTTATAGCCTCCTATAAAATATTAAATATATTATTTTAAAATCGTATATTTTTAAAAAGGTTTTAATAATAGATTTCGCGGACTAAATACGAAAAGAGTACTTTTAGAATTAATAAATCAAAAGTCTTTTAATATCTTTTAATTTCTCGGAGTATTTTTATTAATAAAGATTAATATTTTAATTAAAATAAAGATAGTTAAAGATATTATAAAATTTACTACCGGGCTTTATACGTTATTAGGTAAATATAGAAATTTAATTTATTCTTCCCCTCCTCCTTTTTAGGGTTTAAACGCGGTCTTTAAATAAAAATTTAAATAAAACTTTAACCGCCCGTATTTTTATAAAGATTTAATTAATAAATAAAAAGCCCTAAAATAAAAGCGTAACTAGTATTAATAACTAGAAATTAATATAGGATTTATAGTATATTTAATATAAAGAAAAAATTTATAAGTTTAGATACTCCTAGCGCTTTTATATATAAAGTTCTATACTTTAAGACTTTAATAAATTATATAATATTAATATAATTATTATAATAAAGTTAAAATTAAAGTAAATTATTTATTATTTTATTTTATTTTAATCTTTCTTAAAGAATATCCGTATTTTAAAGGAATCTTTATAGTAACGAATTAATATAAAAATTAGGATAAAATTAGGATATATAATAAAATAGCGAATCTTTATTTTTAGTTATAATTTTAACTTTTTATACTTTACTCGCCTTCTTCTTCTTTTTTACTATTTTTTAATTTATTTTTAAATTCCTAAAAATTACCTAGCGAGTAATATATATTTCTTTAATAATACCCTTTAAATAATCGAGAGGTATTTCGCCCGTATTAGGTCTCGATAGATTATTTTTATTAATATAAAAGATCTACTTTAATTATTTATTATTATAAATTTTATCCCGATCTTTATTTTAATTAAAAGGGTCTTAAATATCCTTTTTTATTATTATATCTTTTATATCTTAATTATTATAGGAGTAATCGAGTATAAGGTAATTTAAATTATTTTATTAATAATTCCTATACCTTTAGAAGATAAGATTAATTTCTTTTAAATAAAAATATAGGATACGCTCTTTTATATAATTTATATAAGATTTAATATTATCGAATTTAGGTTTATTTTAATTATTCAGGGTCGAATTATCTTAATCTTTATTCTAATTATTATTCTTTTAATAGTCTTCGGGTATTATTAATTAAATCTAGATATTATTCGAGGAATTAACCGGATAAAGATAATAAAGATATATATTTCTTATTTTATAATCCTACTTTTCGATAACGTATTCGTAATTATTATATTAATATTTTTAATATAATTATTAATATTTAGGATTATCCTTAGCCTATTCGTATATATTATTATTATTTATATAGTTTATATAGTCTTCTAACCCTATTATATTATTATTATTATCGACGGTCGCCTCGTTATCGTCGCTAGTATTATTATTATTTTTAATTTTAATATCTTTACTTAAATTATATTTATTATCTTTTATTTTATTTTTAGGTATAAGTAATTTATATAATTAAATAAATATTAATTAAATTATATCCTTTAATTCAAAGTAGATAAATTAAAAGAATTAATTTAATATATTTAATTAATTCGTATTAACGATATCGTTAAAGTCGATTTATTCTTATATAGGACCGAATAACTACGGTTCGTATATTTTATTAAAACTATTTATCCTAATATTTATACCGTAAAATTTATTAGAAAGTTAGAGTTATTTTATATATCTTCTATTCTAAAGCCCTAATATTTAAGCGACTATTATAGACTTTATTAATATTATTTATTTTAATTTATATCCTAGTAATTTTACCCCTCTATATAATAAATCAATTACTCTATAATTTAGGGGCTAAGGAGTTATTTTCTATAAATTAAATTAATATTAATTATCCTAATCTTTATCTTAATATATTTATTTAGTATTTTAAATATTAATAATTATACGATTATAATAACTTAATATCTTATTAACTTATAACTTATTTTTATTTAATTTTACCTTATTTATAAAAATTAAAGTACGGATAAACGTAGAGAAGATTATAACTAATTAATTTATTAATAGTTGAATATACCGGCCTTATATATATAAATATACTATATAGTATTTTAAATTAAGATAAATATTTTTTTAATAATATAGTTAATATAACTTCGGTATAAGGGAAAGCGAGGGTATAAATAAATAAAATAATCGGATCTATAATACTAAAAACGGGATCCTTAGTTATTATTCATTTTAATTCTATAATAAAAAGTTATACTCCTTCGGTAACGATTTTTATATTAAAATAATCTTTTATCCTATTTTATATTAATGAATTATAATATTAATTATAGTAGTTATAAACGATTAATAAATTATTTTAAAATAGAATCGAAAGTCTAAAAGTTTATAATTAAATCTAAATTTCGTAGTAAAAATAACGGTACTAGTTTAATTAATATAAAGATTAGAATAAATATAATAAAATATCGACCTTCGGATATTAATTATAATATATTCTTACTTAATATATATAGCCTTTAATCGCCGTATAAATTATATATCCTTCGAGGTTATAATAATCCGCTTATTATAAATTATATAAAAATTAGTTATTATAATTAAAATTAATATTATATATTTATAGAGATAATATTAAGTTATTTATTTATAAATTCCTTAATTAATATTACCTCCGAGGCCTTTTATAACGCGTTTAGACCTATAGACTATATACGAAAATAACGTTTATAAAAGGTATATATAATTTCGTATATAAAGCGCGTAAAGGGTAGTTTCGGGATTAAAAAATTAATTGTTTTTTAAAAAAACCTGATTTTTTATAAAGTAATAATTAAAGAGTTAAATTAAATAGTAATTTAATTATAAAGATCCTATTAATTATCGCTCTTTAGTTTTTTATTTTATACCGGGATTTTCTTTACCCGGGGTTTCTTTATATATATTTTTTATATATTAAATACTTTCCTTATTACCTTTAGATTCCGTTATATTTTTAATAATCGAGGGCTTTAATTTACTCTCGCGTTATTATTAAAACTATCGAGTAACTTAAAATTAATATCGGCTACGCTTTTATTAACGGCTAGAGGTATAATTATTAACCTAAATTAATAAAGATTTAGTTAAATCTTAAAAGGAATTTCTAAAGAAAAGTTAGAATATTAATTTATTATATATTTAAAATTACTTTTTAATAGGATATTAACCTAAAATATATAAAATAAATATAAATCTATCTCTATAATCTTCCTATCCGGTATTAATATAATTAAATTATAATTATTATATATAACGTACTTCTATAGATTATATAATTATAAAAGAGTTAATAATTTCTTTTATTTTCCTACCTTCTTTATTAATTTTTAAAATATATATTTAAAATATTTTAAAGTAGTAGCTTCGCTATTAATAATTTTAAATCTAATAATTAATATTCTTTTATTTTTAATTTAGTTACCCGAGATATTTCTTTTATAAAGAACTTAACGACTAAAGATTCCGATAAATATTATTATATATATATAATAGAAATAACTATTATCTTTCTCGAATAATTTTATAAATAAGAGTAATATTATACCTAAAAAATTAAATAAAAGAATTAGAAATATAAAGATTATATATTTAATTTCTTTTAAACGTCGTTTAAACTAGCTTTAGAATAAGAGTTCTTTTATAATAATATTATAATAGGTATAAAGGAGCCGAGAAATATCTATAAAAGATATAATTAAATAGTTATAAGAATCAACGCCTAGAATAATATAAAAACGTATTTTATATTAAATTAATATAAAAGGAAAATTTTATATTTAGATATAGAACCGATCTAGATTATATTATTCTTTAAAGACTAGGTATATTCTAACCCGCTTAATATATAGGTATAAAGATTAATATAAATATTTATAATCCTAATTATAAAGAAGTAAAAGAAAAGTTAATATATTATAATTTAACGGCCGAGAAATAATATTTAAGGATTTTTTTAAATTATTTATATAAATAATTATCGGGCTTAGGCTCTCTTTACGATCTATTAATAATATTAATATATAATAAATATTTAAGTATACGAATTTATTAATTACTCTCCCTTTTATATTTATAATTAAAAATTATATTATAAAGAAATATAATAATATTTAAAATTAACTCCTTCGGAATTTATTTAATAACGGTATAAAAGTTATTATAATACTAGACTTATAGTCTTCTAAAAACCGATAGAGTTATATAGTTATAAATATATATTTTATCGATTAACGATAATAATACTATAAAGTACTCCTAGCTTTTAAATATATAAAGGGAAAATATAATAATATTAACCTAACCTCGCACCTAAATATTATTATTTATCGTTATAAATTAAGAGATCGGATAATATTAATTACTACGAATAACGCCTTTAATAATAATAGTATATATTAAGCCCTCGAAATTATATTATCGGAGGAAAAGGCCTAGTTTTTAATTATAAAAAAAGAATTAAAAAATAAAATCTACGATTTCTATAATAATTAAAATATTTTTATAAATACCGGAATTTACCGCGTCTTATATCTTTTATATATTATTTAACTAGGCTTAAAGGAACTTTTTAAAGTAATTAAAATTTTATTAATAAATAAAGATTTTTAAAAGGATTAGAACGATAAAATAAATAAATAAAAATTTTCTAAAATAAAGAAAGAACCTAGGATCCCGTTTATTTTAATAAAAGTACTTCCGTATTTTAAATAATATATTAATTATTATACCGAGATTTATTTCTTTATTAATATTAGGGGATATAGATTCGTAAAGCCTCTACCTACTTTGATTAAAAAAGTTAACGGCGCGAGCGCTTTTAGGATATCTAAAAATAATTAAATAATAAAAAATATTAATTAACCGGGCCGAATTAAGTATAAAGAATATATAATAAGAAATATTAAAATAAATTTATAACGTTAAAGCTCTTTTAGGACGTAGCGACTAAATAAAATTTAATTTATTATATATTAATCCGCGCCCTAAAGCTAAGACCGGCGTTAAAGGAATTTTTTTATAAATAAACGGAATAATTATAATTAAATAAGGATAAATAAATTTAGGTAAAATACTTTATCAAATTTTATAAACCGTTCTATTAATATATATAAACGATAAGTGTATTATATATACCGATTATTTATATAACTTTTTTAATTTATAACGTATTATTTAATTATTTCAAAAGTAAAGAAGAAAAGTTTATAAAGAAAATTATACTTTAAAAAAAAACTATATTAAAGGGTCTAAAAAAGGTATAAGATAAATTTAATTAATATTATTCTTAGACCTAATTAACTTTAGGCGGGCTATATAATATAGTAGCTTTTTTAAAATTAATTCGAAAAATAATTATATTTAAAAATTAAGGATAGAATAAAGAGATTAAATAAAAGTAGGAGGATTTTTATTAAAAATAATTTAAGGAGTAATTCGACCGGCGTTTATAAATTATTTAATAAAAGAAAATCTATATTAAAAGAAATATCGAGGTAGATAATTTTAAATATTTAATTAAGAGTAAAAATAAAGTATTATTAAACCCGAAAAGTCGGAGTAAAAAACTTCGAAAATACCGGGAAACGAGTAAATCTTTTATTTATATTAATTTTTATATCGATAAATATACCTATTAATTATATATAACGTTTAATAATAACGATAGTAAATTTATATTTAATAAATAAAAGGACTTTTTATTAATATTTAATTATCTCTTTTATACGGCCCGTAATATCCTAGCCGTACCTTATATAAGCGTTAAATACGAGCGAGTATTTAATATCGCTATTTAATTATATATAGCCTAAAAATTTTATAGTCCTAAAATATTCTTAACTTTTATAATCTTTAATTATTTTTAATTTAAAAAAAACGAAATAGTAATATCTTAATAGGATTTAAATTATAAAGAAATAATAATTTTTAAAGAATATAAAATAAAGGTATAAAAACGGGATAAAGCTATAATAAAAAATAATAATAACTTTATAAATAACGAAGACGAAGGCGGGTATAATAATTTTATAAATAAAATTATCGTCTTAAGATTTAATAATAAAGATAAAGGAAATAAAAAATCTTTAACTTTAATTATTAATCTAATTTATAATTAAAGAAGAATTAAAGAATCTAGCCTTTAGGTAAGAATTTATAAAGTAATATAAATACGCGTAAAAATTATATTAATAATAAAAAGGCTCGGGAAAATAACCTAAAAATTAAAGTTTCCGGGTACCGAATAAACGGGAGTAATTCGAAATATATATATTTTATTTAAGACTCTACGTCTAGTTATTTAATAAAGAGGAAGAAATCGAATATAGAATTATTCTCTAAACCGGAGGTAATTAATAGGTTTAAAAAATTAAAGGATAAATAAGAAAATAAATAAATTTTATTAAAATTATATAAAGAACTTAACTTTATCTTAAAATCTTTAAAGGGTTATAAAAAGACGAGTAAAACTTCGAAGTATAAAAGGAGTTAAAGGAGATATAAAGAATAAAGATATATAATATAAATCGAATAAAATTAATATAAAGATTAATATAATTACGACTAGAAGTTTTATAAGCTAGCTATATTAAATATTTAAATATATAACTAAATATACTCTTTACGTTTATATTTAGAATTTTATTTAATAATATAATCTCCTTTTAATCTAAAGAGGGCCTTAAAAATACTCTCGATTTAATAATTTATATTATCCCTTTCGAAATCTTCTCTTAATCTTTAGAATAAATAATATCCCTCGTCTTTTTTATAACCTAGGTATACTCCGGCCTTAATATTATTTTAAATATTTTCTACGCCTTTTTCGTATTTTTATTCGGTTTCTGATTATATTTTTTATATTTATAATTATCGGGGTAAAGATAATATAATCCTAATATTATAACTTACCCGTTATTAACTTAAATAAATATAAAACTTATATTTATTCTATAACGCCGATTTTATTTATTAAGATTATACCGTCTATATCTTTCTAAATTTATATTAAACTAGGCGGTTATATTCTTTTAAATAATATATTCGGTAAAAGTAAAAATATAATAAATTTATAGGTCCCTCTTTAATAAATCTTTTTATTTATATTAATTCATAATTAATATATAACCGGATAAAGATTAATATAAATAATATACCTTAAAATTATATCTTTTATAATACGAAAACCCTTTATATATATATACGCGAAGACGGTATTTATTATAGTAATCGATTTTAATACGAAGTAATTTAAATATTATAATCTAGTATCCTTTAATAATATTATAGGCCGATCGGTCCCCGGATTTTATTTATAGATTAAATAAGGCCTAAATATTACGAGCCTTAGTTTACTTTTTACTTTCGCTTTAAACGCTATAAATTTCGTCTTAATTTAATTATTAATATATTTTAAGAATATAATTACTAATATTTAAAGAGTTATCGATATTCTTTAACAATTATTTATCGACCTAATCTATATCTTTATTATTATTAATTATTATTTTTTTAATTAACGAAACCTTATTTATTTAAATAATAACCTACCTATATTTACCCATAGTAATTTTATTATATATTAACGATATCCGCTTTAAGTAGGATATATTAATATAAAGATTAATATAAACTTTTTATTAATTATTTAAATTTTAACTTATTTTAATAATCTTTATTATTTTTATTTTAAAAGAATATTTTATTTTTATTAATTTTTTACTTTCTTTTAAGCTCGCTAAACTATTTTTATATTTATAATTTTTATATATTTAATAACGGCGTCTACCTTTAATAATAATAAAAGATATTTCTTAATTTTATTATATTAAGGTTCCTAAAAAATTATTCTTCGGTTTTTCTCTTCGTTTATAAACTTAATATACGCCCTCTTTAGCTTTTTTATAATATAGAATTTCCGAGAGGATTTATTCTATTAACTATTAATATTAACTATCTATATTAAATATATAAAATTAACGTTTCTAACGATTTATAATTTAATATTAAACCGAAGTTATATCTAGATATTAATTAATCTCGCGTTTCTTCTTCTTTAATTATAGTTTATTATTTATTTAAACTTTAGATTATTCTTCTTTATAATATACTAGTTATTATTATAAAGAGCTTTATTATAAAGAAAGACTATAAATACTAGTCTAATTATTTATATTAATCTTTATATTATTTAGATTAGGACGTCGATCTAAAATCTTATTTAAAAGTTATTAATAATAGGAGTTATATAATCTAGTAATAAATAAATAAATAAAGTTTACTACCGAATTAAATATAATAATATAAAAACCGATAATTAAATAATTAAATAATAAAGGAGTTAAATAATTTAACGAAGTTATTTATAAAATAGGTAGTTCGTTAAATCTAGAAATAAAAGAAAAGCGGAGGCGTTTTAGAGAGCCGTTATTAATACGGCGCTAGTAATAAATCTAACGGGTAATAATATTATTAAATATAAATAACCTTAACGATCTCTATATATAAATACTGCGTAGTTAATATATAGTAAGTTTTATATTAAATTCTATAATTTACTTTAATTAAATAATATACTTTTATTCGAAAAATTTAACGTATATTAATTAATATTAATTAAATTTATAAATATATATCCTTTTTTATAAAGCGCTCGTTTTACTACGGTAGTATTAAAATAAACCTTTTTTCTATTAATTTAAAACGTATTTCAGAGATTTAAAATATATTAATATCTACTATTAATCGCGATATAAATAAAGATTAATATAACTAGTAAATATACTAGGTAGATATTTAGGTTTATTTAATTATTAGCCTTACCTAGGAAGGGAGGAAGAGAATAATAAATAATTCTTTCTTTTTTTTAGTAGTCTCTACTCTTTTTTTTTTACTCCTTTCCCTACTAGAAGAGAAGAAAGCGAGGGTTATTCCTTTCTCTTCCCTTCCCTATTCCGTAGCGTAGGTAAGGTATAGGAGGGATATATTATAAATATTATATAATATTAGGATTACCCGGTTATAAAATAGAGCGGATATTAATAATAAAATTATTTACTACGATTAAAGAGTAAATAAAGTAAATAAAACTATTTACTATATTTGAAATATAAATAAAGTAAATATATTACTCTTAATACGATTTCTTTTATTATATAAATAATATATTTTTTAATAAATAAGAGCTTCCTATTTAATTTCCTTTAAAAAATTTAATTATAGATTTTAAATATAAATATTTATTAAATTATTAATTAAGTTTATTAAATTTATTTAATTTTATCTTTTATTAATACGAAGCCTATTATTCTTTAATCTTTAATATTTTTTTTATAAATATTAACCTAGGTCCTATCGACGTTATATTAAAATATTAAACGGAGAATCTTAATACTTTAAATATCTTTAAAATAAATATTTTAGGATTAATAAAAACTTTAATTTTAAATATTTAAAACGATATTAAAAGACGTAATATTATAGAAGAAAAAAACTATATTAAGATTATCTACCTAAATTATTATTATAAAGAGCGCGAGAAATTTAATAACTAGTTATTATAACTTTAATTATTCTTTATATTTAACGAGAATATTATACTAATTATTAAATAGATAATTTTTATAATAACTTATATAAGAGGTAATATATAGAAATAGATTAAACTATTTTTAAAGTATTATATAAAAGTAGTAAATAATATTAATAATTTATTAATAAAACTTTAGATAAAGAATTTCTTTAAATTTAAAATCGAGATTTACTATATATATAAATTATCTAACGAAAGTAGTATAATAATTCGTATTATTTAATATTTAATATAACGAAGGTCTATATCCGATTACTCGGTATAATTTTAATATTATATAATATTAATAGACTAGGGCGATACTATTTTTATAATAATATATCGACGAGGATTTAAAAATAATATAAAAGATAAATTTATATAAATAAGAGTTATCGTAAAGAATCTTAATATATTTATAAAATAAATAATTAAAATTAATAATAAACTATATAAATATATAATAAAGAAATATTATAACGGAGGAGTTAACGGATAAAGACGTTTAAAAGTTTATAATAATAAATATAATTCGGCTAATTATTACCGCTATAAAAAACTTAATTTATATAATTATATATTAATAAAACTCGATTTTATTAAAAAGAGATCTATAAGAGGATTTTTAAAAAAAATAAAAAAAAATAAAGGTATAAAATAATAATAAATTATTATAATTATAATAAACCGGGTTATATTACTAGAAACTATCATTTAAAAAATATAATAAATCGATAATAATTAAATATTTTTAAAAAGAAGATACTAGATAACGTAGTCGAGTCCTCTAAAGATTTAGTATAAAATAATATTATATTTAACGACTTATTAAAGAAATAAGAAGATATTAAAAAAAATTATTTAAAGAATTCGAAAACTCGAAGAATTAAATAATAATAATAATAAAACTTTAAAGAAAGATTTAAAGGAAGAATAAAAATAAAAATAAAATATAATAAATTCTAAAGAATAACTTTAGGTAATAAACTACCTCGATAATTTTAAAATCTAATTTATTATATTAAAAGAGAAACCCGAGGAAAAGAAAAAAGAGAAAAAGATTCTTCAAAATTAATTATACCTATAATAAATATTATTTAAAATATAAAGAGATATACTAGTTAATATATATAAATAAATACTATAAATACTATTACGATAATTTAAAAGAGCGAAAGTACATTATAAAACTAGGATATAATTATAGTTAATAGAATAACTATATTAAAAATAATTATTTATAGTACCTAGTTAAGAAAAGGGAGAACTAAATCTTCCTAGGTTATAATAAAGAATAATAATTATAATTATAAAACTAGATAAAATATAATAAAGAAACGAAATATTATAATTAAAACGAATAATATTATTATTTAGTTAAAGATTACGAAAGGTACTTCGAGTCTAAAAAATACTATAAGTTCCTATCTTTATCGGGAAAAGATTAATTCCTTATATTAAAGAAAAATATAAAGAGATTAATATATTAACTCTAGAATAATATCTATATTTAATTTAATACGGTATATATATATAAATACTAGTAAAAGTTAACGGATATAAAGTCGTTATAATAATAAATTTAGGAGTAATTAATAATTTTATATTTTAAATAATAACTTAAGTAACTAACTTATTAATTTAAGAAAAAAAGAAATAATATAAATTTTAATTAACCGACGGGTTAAAGTTATTAATAGGAAAAATAAATAAAAAAATATTCCCGTTATTAATTATTATTTAATATTATTATAAGGAAATTACCTTCGATATAATAAAGATAATTATTTATTATATTATTCTAGGGATATCTTATTTAAAGAAATATAATTTAATAATCGATTAGAAGAGAGGAGTATTTATATTTCTATATAATAAAAACGTCGCGAGTATAATATCTATATATTTATAGAGGATAATTAAAAATAAAAAATCGAACCTTAACCTAGTCGAAGTTTATAATACTTTATCTTTATATAAAAATAATTTTATACGAGGATTTAACTCGATATATATTAATTAAAGAAATTAATAAAATAAATAAATTAAAGTTTTTAAAAATAAAAACGAACCTCTTAATATCCCTAAAGAGTATTAATAATAGAAGTATTTTTTTTAGGAAAAGATAATTATAAAAGTATTATTTAGATATTAATTATAAAATTATAAAATCGAACTCGAATTAAATAAATAACCGATATTTAAACCTATTTATACCTTATTAGAAAAAGAACTCGGAGTATTTCGTAGGTATATCGACGAGAATTTTAAAAAAGAATTTATTTAAGAATTTAAATTACTAGTAGATTATTTAATCCTCTTTATAATAAAGAAGAATAAAAGTTTATAATTATATATAAATTATTAAAAGCTAAATAATATTATAATAAAGAATCGATACTCTTTATTAAATATTCAAAACGACTTATAAGATTAGTTTATAATAATAAAAATCTTTATATAATTAGATCTCCGAGGCGTATATAATTTAATTCGAATAAAAAAAAGCGAGGAGTAAAAGACTATCTTTAGAACTAAATATAATTATTATAAATATTTAATAATACTCTTCGGACTTATTAATATACTAGTAACCTATTAAATATTAATTAATAATATTATATAAATATACCTAGATATAATATTAATTATATACCTCGATAATATTTTAATTTACTCTACTAATAAGGAAGAATATATTTAATATATATAGGATATTCTAATTTATTTATTACTAGCTAGACTTCTCTTTAAATTAAAGAAATACGAATTTTATAAAAAATTAATTAAATTCCTTAAATTTATAATTAATACTAGAGGTATTTATATAAACCCTAAAAAGATTAAGAGTATTAAAGAATAACCTATATTATATAATATTAAAACGGTATAAAGTTTCTTAGGATTTACGAACTTTAATAAAAAAATTATTAAAGACTACTCTAAAAGTGTCTTATTATTAATAAATATTATAAAAAAAGATATTACTTTCTAATAAAGAGAAGAATAATAATAATCTTTTAAAGTATTTAAAAAGGCCTATAAAAAACCGCCGGTATTATATTCCTTTTAAAGTAACGAATTAACTCGAATCGAAACCGACGCTTTAAATTTAATAATAAATATTTATATACTCTAATAAAAAAACGGTAAATAGTACCCTATTATATATTATTCTAAAAAAAAATTATTAACGAAATAGAACTATAATATTTATAATAAGGAATTACTAGTAGTAATATCCTTATTAAAATAATAAAGAGTATACGCGGAAAACTACTCGGATTTTATTATTTTTATAAACTATAAAAATCTTCTTAATTTTATAATAATAAAATAGTTAAATCGAAGATAGGTTAAATAATTAGAATTATTAAAATAATATAAATTTAAGATCTTTTATACCCTAAAGAAAGATAACGGTCGCGCCTACGCTGCGGAATAGGGAAGGGAATCGGCCTTTTTGACTCTATTCCCTTCCCTTCTTTAGGGAAGGGAATTTTTTTTATATTAATATTTGTCCTAATTTTTTGAATTCCCTTCCTCGATTTTCGAAAAAGTCAAAATTCCCTTCCCTGTTCCGTAGCGTAGTCGCGCCGATATATTTAATAAATAAAAGGACTATATAAAAGATAAGAACGTAGTAATATAATTAATCTTTATTCGATAATAGGATAAATCGCTAGTCCTAGTATAATAACTAGTAGCGACGTTATATATCTCTATTCCCGGAATTATTAATAGTATCTAGAAGGAATATAAAAATAATATTTTAATTATAATATTAAGAAGTTAATAACTATAAATTAAATTATTAAAATATAATAAAAAAATATACCTTCTTAAAGGATATTTTAAAGAAATTATTCGCGATTATTATAATAATCTAGTTTAAGGATACCCTAGAGTTATTAAAACTATAGAATTTATCTATAAAAAATATAACGCGCCGAGATTATAATTATATATCGAATACTAGTAAAATAAATTTATAAGATATATTAAATATAGTTAAATCTAATTCGCCCTAGTATTAGAGATACTATAAACCGATATTATAATAAACTTCGTTATTAAATTACTAAAATTAAAAGACTTTATTATAATAGAGATCTTTAACTCTATTATAATAATTTTTAATAAATTTAATAAATATACTATAATAATATTAATTAAAGAAACTTATAAGGTAGAATAAATTACTTTTATATTACTAAGTTAATTAATTAGAGATTATAGGATATTTAAATTAATTATTTTTAATAAAAATAAATGATTTATTTTAAATTACTAGAAGATATTAATTAGTACTATTAAAACTAAGTTACGAATATTAATTATATATTATCTATAGATAAATCGATAAACGGAGCGGATAAACTAGATAATAAAAATATACTTACGATATTATATTAATAAAAAATAGAATAATTAGGTAAGACTTTTATTTATAATTTAATCAATATTTAATAATAATTAATCTAATATAATAAAACTTATATTATTCTTCGCGAATTATAATAAAAAATTAATATATTCCTCGAATTTAAATAAAGATTAAACGCGTAAAAGGCCTTAGTTTATATAATTAATATAAGAGTATTATATTAAGATATATAAGCCTAGATTAATTAAATAAATACTCGGACTAAAAAGATAGTAAATAAATATTAAAAAGAGTATTTTTAATTAAAAGAGGGGGATAAGATATATTTCTTAATAAAAAATATAAATAGTAAAAAACTAAATAAAAAACTAAATTATATTAAAATCGGACTATTTTCGATTAAAAAGAATAAAGAATTAATTAATTATAAACTAAATCTTCTAGCCGACGCTAAAATATATTTAATATTCTATATATCTTTATTAAAGTTAATAAATTTTTTAATACTTTTATAAAATACTTTTTATTTCTAAATTAAAAAAGAAACGGAGTTCGAGGTAAAAAGAATTTTAAATAAAAAAAATTAAAACTACTTTATTAAATAAAAAGAATATAATAAATCGAAGAATATTTAAAAGTTAAATATAAATCTTAAAAACTACCTAGATCTTTTATAAAGATTTTATCGGGAATAAAAAATACGATTAATTAATTAAATTTATCCTTAAATTATAATTACTCGGAAGATATATTAAATAAAAAGTCGTTAAGCCTAGGATTAATACCGTCGACTTTTTTATTTTTCTTTAATTTAATAATATTTTTTAATTTATCTTTAACGAGTTATTTTTCTTTCTTTTCTAGTAACTCGACTTCGGTTTAAAAACGAGTCTACTTTATTAATATTGTTGTAATTTTTTTTAATTTCTCTTTTTATAATATCCGGAGACGAGTTTATTTTATTAATAAAAAAAATACTAGATTATATTCCCGCTTAATATAAATATATTTAATATATTTATCCGAGTATCCTCCGATTTTATATTTCTTAAAATACTATTTCTCGATATAATATTAATAAATATATATAGTTAATTTTAAATTAAAAAAAAATTTACGAAATTACTATTTATAATAATAAAATAAAGACGAGAGAGAGCTAGATATTTATTATAATTAATAATTTATTTCCGAGATAAAAGTTTCGGGAGGGGAACCTAGTATTATAAATATTATATAATATTAAAATTACCCGGTTATAGAGTAGAGCGGATATTAATAATAAAATTATTTATTATAATTAAAGAGTAAATAAAATAAATAAAATAAATAAAATAAATAAAATAAATAAAATAAATAAAATAAATAAAATAAATAAAATAAATAAAATAAATAAAATAAATAAAATAATTTATTATACTCGAGGTATAAATAAAGTAAATATATTACTTTTAATATAATTTCCTTTTATTATATAAATAGTATATTTTTTAATAAATAAAAACTTCGTATTTAATTTTCTTTAAAACTTATAATTATAAATTCTAAATATAAATATTTATTAAATTATTAATTAAGTTTATTAAATTTATCTAGTTTTATTTTTTATTAATACGAAGCCTATTATCTTTTAATCCTTGATACTCCTCTCTACGAGTACTAACCTAGGTCCTATCGACGTTACACTAAGGTGTTGAACGGAGAGCCTTAACAGGATAGGGGGAAAACGCGAAAAGTCGCGTAAATCCGTCACTTGATTACGCGCCCACGAGTACTTGCCACGCGATATCGAGGTGCGACCCCACACATCTGATTCTTATCGTCGGTAAACATCTTCGCTCGCTCCTCCGTGGCTTCAAAGTCATATACGTGCATGCCCAAGCCTTGATATAGAAGACCATCGGAGCGGTCACGGTCTATCCAAACGCAAGCGGGCTGATAGTCATAACCTTCCTTTTCACTGGCACCAATCTTGCCAGTCTTGAGCAGAGAGTGATACCACTGGTGTCCACATGTTTTACCAATGTCTCCGTACCAAACATGTTTGCCGCCATCCGGATTGGTGAGTGAAATGTACGCAATGCACAAGGCATCCTTTCCTCCATCAGTAACAGCGACATACTCTGCCGGCTTCGTCCCAACACCTTCGGCGAAGGGCACTTTTATATCAATAAAAGCGCCGTCTTTGATTACGTCGGCTTTGCCCTTGGTCGAACGGATTATTCGCCCCATAATATCGTAGAGGGTGACTCCTGGTGTACCCCCAGAGGTTGAGTCGTCTATATTGCTACTAAGACCAGCCGCGATTCGAACGATAGGCTTATGATCGTCTTTTTCCGGTACGAGTCCAGGAATCATCATGCCTATACTAACCACACCGGTAATGGCACCGACGACGTTGAGCGCTATCAAGGCCATCTTTGCTGAAGGGAGTGGAAGAAACAATGGTTATAAAAATTCAAGACGGATATGCTGATGTTTCAAGCGAGGAGGATTTCCTTTTGGGCCTCTTGGTTGTAGAAGAGATGTTTGTCCAATACTGATCTGGAGAAACGACAAGACCTGACAGCTAACACCATAACTTGTATACGGGAATGGAGTGCCAGATGTCGAGATCGACTTGACTTATTTAAAGACCGTTGGGCTCAAGGTAGGGACGGCTGCTAACAAAGATAGTGGAGCGGGCATGTTGGGTTCTTATAGTAATTTTGTGCTGATCGTGGGAACCATCCTTGCATCCATCCTTCTTTTGTAGATTCTAGTCGTACTAGCGTGACCAGGCACGGCGAACTTTCGAAAGTTCCTCTCTTTGAGTCATACGGGGAGTCGGTTCGATTAGATATTCCCATTAAGAGCTGTCGATGGTGAATGATAAAACCTACGGTTTTTGAATATCAATCAATTCTGTCAACCAGGGACACATATCTCCAAGATAATCGTTTTCAAATAATCGTTAGATCCGCGAAATGCGCCTAAAGCCAGCCTCTACCACTTAGGTAGAACCCTTTTTGCACATCTCAGGGCTGTAATGAGAACAATCTCTTCGCTAAATGATTTCGCCTTATTTCGATCCCGTCGATCAAGTGATGGGACCTTACAGAGGCTGTGCGAACTATGATAGTGAAGTGGAAGGTCGCTGTGTATCGCCCATTTGAATCTTCCATCGTTTGTCTTGTCCAATACCTTTTAGGTATCTCAGGGCTGTAATGGATAGAGCTGTCTCACCTGTGGTACTTGCATCATTTCGATCGGTCGTTGAATAAGCAAGGGGGCCCTAAAGAAGGCTGCGTAAGCCAATTGCACGAGGTAGCACGAATGTGTGTGTATCGATCGACTAAACATTCCATTCTTCTACACCAGAAACAAGATCACCTGATGCTCCAAGGTGTTTCATTGTGGATGCCGTCGTCGATTAAAACATCCGCCAAGCTTCCCCCTGGGCTATGCAAACATGGACCCGCCAACAGCCGCGAGGTTGGAATCCTGCAGGATCACCCTTAAGTGTCGCCGGAAACGACCAAGGGGCATCGTCTTACAAGATCTTTCTTAAGGATCAGACATGGTGAAAAGGGAAGGGGAACACGAAGAGGAAGGAGAGAGAGAGGAGGGAGGAGAAGGAGAGGAGGAAGAGGGAGAAGAAGGGGGATAAATGGAATCTGGTGGGGACAGCGGAGGTCGCAAATATTTGTGGGGATAAGGAGGATGGTGGAATTATCAGATAATGTTTACCCACTGGGAGTCGAATTCTTGCTTTGTTTAGCTGTCTAGAGTATCTCTGGGTTTTGAATCTCTATTCTTACGACGAACGATACACATGCTTTGTGATTGTCTTATCCAACTGGATGCTCAACCAGACCCTATCTTTTCATGAGCATGTTCTCAATACTTCGTAAATACAGAGGCTTGGCGCCAGTGAGATATTCATAGGGCTGATTGGTCTTTCAAATGTCCCCAAAAATTCTACGTCTTTGACTAAATCCACAGCTTGTCATGAAATTGCCCATCAGCATCCGCCGCCAACGTCTAGCCCAGAGTCCCCGCGCTCGAAGAACATTGCTACGCGCTCAAGCCTTCAGCACGACGCGCCCTCAATTGGCTAAGAATCGCATCTACGATCCGTAAGTATGTCTATGACTCTCATTTCTCCATGGGCAAATACGCTCTACTATGTCCCTCTACTGACAAGGTTCACACCAGTATACGCTCCCCCAACGATTTCGATACTCTCAACCTCCTCTCCGCTTCAAATCGAACAGTCCTCATCACATTCTGGTCCGCATCATGGTGCCCGTCATGCAAGATCGTTGCACCTATAGTCAGGGAGATGATTGAAAGTGGAGCTGGGGAGAATCAAGGGGGCGTTGGCTTCGCGGAGGTGGAATTTGATTCGCCTACGTTGGGGGAGGTTGCGGGGCGGTATATGGTATGTGACTACCTCACAATGCCGGCTACGGCGTCGGAGAAAGAGACGTGAGGGTAACTGCTGATTTGGATGCAGATTACGAGCATACCTACGCTGCTGGCGTTTAGTAGGCAGGAAGCGCAGTTGCAGACCAGGCTTACGAGTGTGGACGAGATGAAAGATAGCGAATTTTTACGGCTGTGGATTGAAGATGAGGCTATGAGGGGAGGGAGTGGAGGCCAAGGTGGTGGGAGTGGACTCTTTGGGGGTCTGTTTGGAATGGGTCAACGGTGACACCTTTGGAGACGGGAATCAGAAGGGTTCCGCTGTGAGATATGGTGGGAGAATCGCATGCCTTGACTATTACCAACCTTAGTAATAGTGTTGAGCGGCGGTGTATTACTATTCTCGTTGGATATTACCCCACTGGCTCATCACGCCCGCTTTACGCATCAAGAGCAAGTCTGGGTCGTTCTGGCGCGCTTGCTTTTGTTTGAAGATGAAGCTATACACTTACGCGCTTTTCTTGCCTGCTCCCTCGCGACAGTACTGTGCATTGCTTCGAGTTCCGCTGAATTTTCTGCAGAAATGCTCTCGCGATGACATTGCATCACCAACCTGTACCTAGCTATTTTCCGCGTTATGTCTGACTGCAACCCTGCTGTCGACTCGATGCAACGCACAAGCCAAACTGGACCTTGATCTTTCCAACCTCAACCTCTCGAGTGTTGGCGCAGGTCCCTATCCCAAACGTTCTTGAATGCGACAACCACTATGGCGAAGGTCTCAACCCGCAGAAATGTCTAGACGCTATGGATGAGCTATTTGACGGTCTTCCATTCATCCAAAACGTTTCACACAAGCAATGTCCGGAACAAAGTGCATTCGTGGTGCCCCAATTCTACTATGACTATGGAATCTTGTCAGAGGTATTTTTCTCAAGCAGAAGCGCAACCTTTCTAACCATAGCGTTCAACAGCGCATCCTTCCTGCGTCATCACCGTCGCCCTAGCTGATCGCTCAACTGCCGATGTCACTTTTTAGATCGGACAGAGTACCTTTGGATAACTGGTGACCCAAATCAACAAAATGTGCATAATAGACAACTTCGGCAGAGGGGCCTTTGTGACGTATAAGCTCGATGATACTGTTTACGGGATATCGAAATACAGCAAGTTCCTTGGTGGCTACAGTGAGCAAAACATGATGTCCTCGTCACGAGTAGCATAGGCTGATAGCCGTCTACCTGTATCCCTCTCAGTCCAACTCGGGCAAAAGCGCGGCCGCCTATGCCCGGGTGCTACTGATCCACATGTCAATGCAGCGATTCAGAAAGGCCTGTACGACATCATTCCGACTAAGACGCTTAGGTCTAGCAAGGAGAATATGATTGTGTTGATCAATGCATTGAAAAAATCTTGTGGGCGTATGGAAGGTGAGATTAATCCCATTTCAATACTTTGACTTCTTTGGAGTTTTCGGATAGATCTTCCGGCACAACTAATGTCATATCTCACGTTATACCTCTTTGTTGTTCTGATCTGTAAAGAGTTCGATGACTATAAGAGATACAGTCGGAAGCGGCCACCTGGTGGGACGACCGCCACGTCAGCAATTCCATCCCAGAGAACGTCAACTACCGCTGCTTTGGCCAAACCGTGCGCCCGCACGGTCGAGATTGCGAAGACGTAAGCTTCGCCTTCATTGGAGAATCGAGCGTAGTTTTAGGATCCAATACGATGTTGGTGCGGCAAGTCGGTATGTCCGTAGCCAAATCCTAGTAAGGGAGAGAGGGATAGGTCGAGTGGGTGCTGATGGGCAATAGGCAATTGTAAGATCGAAGCCACCAGCAAGGGAAGCTATAAGTGTAGATGGGATACGCTGAGGTCCACGATTGATGTTAGGCTGAATACATGCTTGGATGGCCCTGATGCGCCGAGCTTGGGAGGAATGGTCTCGGCTCAGCCGTTCCTCGGTAGTAATACTTCGTCGACGTTGCAGAGCAGACAAGGTTGGTGCTCTTGTGTCTCAAAGTTAGTTGAGGGTGCTAAATTGGCGGAGATGCTTCGACTATGACCCTCGGACCGCCTGGTCCGCCACTGCCACCAAAGATCTATATGGCGAGACCGCTGCCACCAACGAACAGTCTTTGTGTTAGGAGCGATGAGACTGTCAATAATACTGATGGCTGCGTTGAATATGTGACTACCGCGACCTATGGTACCAGTGGGCCTGTCAGTCTTTAATTAGGTGGTGGTGGCGCTATTGCTAGCCTTGTACCTGCTCCAGTGAATTCAGGTGCTATTTCATAGAGCATTTTCGAGAGAATGGTGTGATGGTGAGCGGTTGAAAATACAGTGTTTACATTTCTATGGCCATTTTAGACGAATCTATCTACCAGCGCTCTGTTCGGAATGCACGCTCCTTGTAAATGCATCATGATCCAATCGCTTCGTGGGTAGCGTCTCAAACTTCTACAGAGCCGTGCCCACTATGACTCTCTGTCCCGAATGCCCGCCTCCTCCTGCACCCTCCTCACCACTCCTTGCAAAGCCGCACATGCGGGACTGTCAGGATATGCATCGAAGAAGCTCTCCCCAACATCGCATGCTAAGCCAATCCTTGGGTCCAATGGTACTGCTCCTAGGAACGGAATCCCCGTCTCCTTGGCCAGTTTTCTCGCTCCTCCAGTCGTGGCCTTGAAAATCCGATTCTGATGCTTGCAACTCGGACATATAAACCCAGACATATTCTCCACAATCCCCAGCACTTTGATACCTGCTTTTCGGCAAAAATCAATCTCCTTCCTCACATCCAATAGACTAACCTCCTGCGGCGTGCTAACCACCACAGCCCCATCCACTCCCGACTCTTTCAAATAGCTATTGACACTCAAATGCTCGTCACTCGTCCCCGGCGGCGTATCCACAAGCAAATAATCCAGCTCACCCCACTCCACGTCCTTTAAAAATTGCTTGATCAATCCATTCTTCTTCGGCCCCCGCCATATCACCGCATCATCACGGTTCGGCAACATGAACTGCACGCTCATTACACTCAGGTTGTCGGCTACCCAGACAGGGCTCCACCCCGAACTACTAACGTGAATCGTCTCCGTCTCGACACCCATCATCTTCGGTATGCTAGGCCCACAGATATCGGTGTCCATGATCCCCACCATGCTATTCTCATCCGTAGCAAACGCATGCGCGAGCATAGTCGTGAATGTAGACTTCCCTACTCCTCCTTTCCCACTCAGGACTAGGATCTTATGTTTTATGCCCGCAAGCCGAGATGTGATGAGAGGGATGTCGGGGTCGGGGCCTTTCGGGGTAGAGGCGCATATTTTCTGATTAGGACAGGTATCGCAGGCGGATCCTTGGCCTGCGAGCTTGGATTCTGGGCCAGGGCAGTGTTCGGGTTCTGGGGCTATTAGGTTGGGGGTATTCTTGAGCGGGGCGGAGAGGTCCATTTGGACGGGCTCTTCGAGGGCGGTGGTCATGGTGGTGGACATAATTCAAAGCAGTGTAGTCGATTTACTCCCCGGTGGACTACTGGGTAAGTATGGTGTCTAGGAGCATGGTGATATTGTTTGGCAAAGCATTGATATTGGAATCGGCTGACTGATGGTGTTTGCTACTCCTCTGTATACGAATTAGACTGCACCGCGCTACCAGAAGCAGAAGCTCGGAAAGGACCGCTATACCTACTCAAGACTTACAAATCTTATGGATCCAACTATGAAATTCCGACCTCGCTCATTCTCTCGCAAACCTACAACTTTGGGCCTCTCTAGATCAATAAGAACGAGCTTTACGCTTACACAATCGCCTAACAGAACATAGTTTAGATAAATAGCTATATTTTCGCTACGAAGTAAGTCATCGTAAGAGTCGCTGTTGTGAATTTATCTTCAGTCTCGTGAGAACGGTTTTTCGAATTGGTGCAAGCGCCCTTCCCGCCAAGAAATGGCCTCTACCGATGTTATGATTGAAGGACCCCAGGCATAGATACATCCACTCGGCCAAGCATTAGCCCAGAAGGACGATGGCCGACCTCGGACACATGCGGAATCACGGACTGTACTTGCACACTAAATTCATGGTCATGCGCTTTCTCCAATGACGTTCAAACTTGCAATGAAGCGACTGGGTACCTTACAACAGCCGGACTCTATAATGTTAAGAGAATTGATTCTTGTACATTGGTGGATCTTTCACGGTACGAAAGCGGATCATGTCTCCCTCGGCTCCATTCTTCAATCCATTATGTAGATGCCTTCGACTCAACTTCCAGCAGGTGCTGTCTCGCTGAACAAATACCTGGACGTTGGCTAGTAATGCGGCGTGGTCTTGACGTTGAGTAACTTTCTATCCAGAGGCCAGTGGCTCGATGGAATTGTCTTTCAGCGCCAGTATGTCTCCATCAAAGGTAGGTTCTCACCACCTTCATTGCGACCTTCACGACATCGTCGTGCTCAAGAGCCACTCTACCTGAATCTGTAGCCTTCGGCCGGTCAACCCATCCCTAGAAAGTATTCAGCGTTGTCCTAGTTTGCTTAATCGTCTGAATTCTAATGCCTCGTGGCTTATAGTTTGGATCGTACAACTGCTTCTGGAGGAAACGTCGCCAGACATGGAGAGCCTGTCAGGTCCCGGGAAACGCTTAATATCAGAGCATTTCTAGCGCGCATGTTTTCATGATGACGCGAGCTACCCTTTGCCCATAGCGAGAGTTCCCGAATCTCCCAGCGTGAGTGACGATGAGCAGGCCACTATAGAATGAAGAAGACTTTACGACTCTCTTTCCCCCAAGCTATTCAAACATTAATCTCATTCGTTTCGATGCTATTAAAATATGGAGTACCTCTCACTGCCTCCATGGCTGTACTTCACTCACGCGCTAACAAAGTATATTTGGTTTGTTGATCACGGGGCATGACAGTGATGGAGATCTTGATTCGAGAAGCTCCTTCACCATTGATTTCCCAGCCCGCTTGGCATGATGATCTGTATTTCGATTCCACAAGCTTATGGCCATATCTGCATATAAGAAGACTTAGACCAACTAAAGATCCCCTAGACAAAGTTCTCACGTTTGTTTTCGCGATTAAACTATCCCTGGGCCGAACAGGTTTCGGAAATTCCCAGCTGGTATGCCGCTGGCATATACCTGCAGCGCTGCAATCAGCGCAGCCTGCCATCAACCGCTGCCGGAAGACGGGGACTCTTACTGTCTCCATGTACAATAGGGCGTGGTCAGCGAGAATTAAGGGTGGCATGGCCCAATGTTGTTCCATAATGGCTAGAGATCTTGTGCCTCATGTTCCTGGCAATACGTACGCTTGAGTATTCTTTAGAGGGCAAGGTCGGTACTGTAGCGATGTATATGATGGTGTTATACGGTCCATTGCTCCTTTTCCATATCTGGTATGTCTTTCATCCCTTTTCCATCGCCACTGTTTACTGATAGCTGAAATCAAAGGCGTTCACCAGTGTTTTTGTCGTGTCCGCCTCAACATTACCGTGCTCGGCCCGCCTCAACACATCGAAATCATCTTTTAGCAAATTCTCGATCATCATCCGCACTGGGAATACTCGCTACTATCACGCTATGTCATTCTCGGGAACACTGCAGAGTAAGGTAATGAATCTGTTGGTAACAGCAAGACTGAGCGACCAAGTCCGGCTAGCCTCGGGCAAAGATTCTTGCCACTTTTAGGCTTGGCATCAACGTCGACCGCATCTCCATGTCTTCCAGATCACAAATCCTTGAATAGTCAGCCAGCACCATTGTCACGAATGTCAATATCACACATCATGTTAGGTGTTATCCTAATCCGCAATGTTCAAGCCCGAAAAGCCACAAAATGAGGCGCTTGTCCACTGTTGTAGTGCGTCTCACTTACGTGAACGAGCCTGGCAAATCCAAGGCTTGCACCCCTTTTCATTGGGGCACTGGTATGGCAATCCTGGTTTTTGCCTCTGTATTAGTAGCCTAATCTTATCGATACTGGCGACGATGACTTCGGCGAGAGCCTTTCAGCTGGACTTTCTACCACCATCGAGAGACACGTACCACAAGGCCAGCGAAGGAGGGGCTGGGGAAAATAATCAATTTTCCATGATTCTAGCGGACTTTGTATTGTCAAGTACTAATGTGAACGTATGCACCAGTCTCCTTTTGCAATCAGTCAAGCGAGCATCCAAAACACCATGGGCTGTATATGAAATTTGACCACGCTTGGGTCTTGCAGTCGAGCAAGAAGTAGGTTGCACAAACGACATTGGATTTTCGCGTCCTTTGTGGTGCAACGGTGGGTGCACCGGGACCTCAGTCGCTGCGAGCGCTGGGAAATTGTGCTATGGCTGCCATTTAACAATGTTGAGACCAACCCGTAGCGATTCTGAAAGGCCTAGTTAACGTGATAGTTGACACTCAGCCCCTGATGTTGGCAGCGGTAATGAGTGAAAGGTATCACGAAGTCGCGTTGGCGGTCGTCACCCCGGCGCGTTGAGAACTTGGCCGCTAGTGATATTTTGCCTGGGGCCCACAACACTTCAAATAACAAATACTTAGAGAACCTCCTCTTGGCCTTACTTCAGCACCACCCCGGGCATTCTATTATCTTGCTACATCAAGTACAAGGCTTCTCTTCGCACTTCTCTATTAAGTAAAACCCTCCGGAACTACCAGGCTATCCGTAACACACTCTTCCGACCCGGCGGAGACCCACACCATGTCCACTCATTCAATCGAGGCAACCTCTTTCGCCATGTCGTCATCATCGTTAGACAACAGCGCAGGACAAACAGAAATCGTTGAAGGTCGTGTCCTGGAACTTGTTGGCAACTATACCGCAATGGAAATCCTACACCCCATCGTGGCAGAAATGTCGAAGGACCGCAATTTCAAGCGCATGTTCTGGAGGGTCCTGGGCCACGAGTACGAAGTCATCAATCAACGCTCTCAGGTTCTTGCAGATTACGAGATCACCGCGGCCCAGAAGGCCTTCAAGACCCTTGTGGATAATGAAGATGAGATTGGTGCTGTTGAGATCTACTGCGATGAGATTCTCGGCCTTACCGCCAAAACTGACAATGAAAAGGCGCAAATGATGGCCAACACCCTCCAAACTAGAGACCACATCATGAACAGTATGTCTCGCCCTCATGGTAATCTCCCTAGGCTCTGTCACTAATTGCTTTCAAGCAATAGAGTTCTATGGCACGAAGCTCCCTCCGAATTACGAGACAGCCAGTGATGACTTCACGCTGCTACCAACCTCTTTGACCCAACACCGTAGTGTCAGCAGCAACGACGACCCCGCATCTGCAAGCCGCGAGCACCATGATGAGAGCCAATCCGCCAGCGACGGTAGCGAAGATGATTTGTCACGTACGAATGCCAATTTGGACAACATTGTCTCCACTCCCGTCAATCCTGCAAGTAACTTTCACATTCCAGGCCAAGACGACGCAAAGATGAACCGTCTCTTCGAGATGTATAGCAAGGCTAAAGCCGAATTTCATGCCAGCGCGCCCAAAAGCCTACAGTGTACAAGCAATGCCAAATTTCTTCGAGATACTACCGAGAATTGTCTGTCCTACATCGCTTTCCTCCAACAATCTGCGGGTGGCAAGAGCAGAGACATCATCACGGCCATGACCGATGTCTCTTTCAACGGAATTGCAATGTCGGAGCTGAAGGCTACCTTGAAGGAGACGACCGAGATCGCCGAGAAAGGCTCTGGAGGAAAGAAGCGTCGTTTCGACGAGAGCGCAGAGGAGAAGACTCAGAAGTCTGGTAAGGCAAAATCGAAGGGCGAGGCCGTTGTTCCGCCGGGAGGCCGTGTGAAGAAAGGAAACGCTGGACCTCACGCCGTTGCCCGTCCTATTGAGAACCGTGCCCCACCTCCTGTCGATTATCGTGGACGTCGCAATAATCGAGCTGGACAGAACCGTCGCGTCTCGCCTCCCAATCCCTACGCCTCTCCAAACAACGGTCAATCTCAGCCTCGTGTGATCCCACACATGGAGGACAAATCCGATGATCGCAATGCTCGTGCTGGTCCTGGCTACCGCGACTGCTATCGTCCCTCATATCGCTGATTGTCTCCTCGCTCTATGTTTTCATGTCTTACGTTAGCTCGCTAACGCTGGCTCCAGCCTCACGAAGATGCTTGCTCATGGAATTTTCTGTGATGGATGATGTAATGGAAATGCTGGAACGATACGGCTGCCGGCCTTTTCGGATTCATGATGAAACAATGGTGGTAGGAAAAGATTGGCTTCTTTTCGGATTGTACTGTCAATTGGTCTGTCAGATGGTCATGGTATGGAACTGCTGGAGGATATGAAACCGATTTTCGGCGGCTTCTTCTCATCTTGTGTTAATGACCAGTCTATTAGACATGGCCTGGATATTCGGCGGCTTCTGCTCGAAGTGTCTCATAAGAGTGTCTGTCAGGATAGATTAGTGACCATCGCCCATATAGTCAAGCAGAAGAAGATTGCCCGAGGGGCCTGAATTGCACTTTCAGGAAACTTTGCGCGTGTCTTGGCGCGTGTCTGACGCGCCTGCGCCGCATCTTGTAGACGCTCAGTATCAAGGCTACCTGCCACTTGTTGCTACAAATGATTTCTCCAGCTTCTCATTATGTGCCAAAATGCTCCATGAAATCCTCTTGAGCCTGAGTGGCCACCCTTCGCCCCTGCTGTCCTCCAAGTCCGGAAAAGCTGGCGATACCAATGGCCCACTGCAGTCTCTTCTCTCACCAGCAGAACAAGCATTGCTCCAGACGCTCGCCCAAGACCTCGGCGAGAAGCACAGGAACATCCGAAGCAATGCCTCCGCAATCTCGTTCTCCCACCCGTCCACCGTCTGCCGAGCTGTGTCCACAGCCATCGTCTCTATACACTTGGCCGCCTTCCAGAGAAGAATCCTAGAGGTGGAAAAAGACATCCTACAAGAAGACGCAAGCATAGTTGGAGCCTACAATATCGTACCCTTATCTGCTATCGTGGGGGCCTTTGATGGCTGGGGGCGAAAGCTAGAATGGCTCTGGGATCTTGTCCAATTTATGCAAGCACCGCCTTCACGAGGCCACCTGCTGCCAGGGGTTTTGAGCAAGGACCCATGTACGGCGGCTGAGCTTACAGAGAATCTGAGAGATGCTACACATACTGGGTACCCGGACATCGAGCAGTTGTCGTTAGCTGTTTTGAAAGTAGCAGAGACGGCGTGGTTGAAGCAGATCTCTACATGGGTGCTGTATGGCAGGCATCCGACCATTGGAGCTGAAGACTTCTTTATTACACGGGCTGCGGATGGTGGAGGCCAGTCAATTGCGTCTGAAGTATATGATATACAGGATAGCTTGCTTCCATCCTTCGTCACGAAGCCTACAGCGCAGTCCATTCTGTTCATTGGCAAGTCGCTCAACCACATCCGAGAAAGACAGTCTCTCTCTACGAATGGCACCAAGGCTCTTGCTCCCGAATTGGCTCTGCTGCCAACCCACCTGGCCCATCTCTCGTCTTTGCAATCTCCCTTTAGCTCTGCTAGCTTCTCGGCAGCAATCGGAGCAATCCGGCTTTCCCTTTCTCAAAATGCACTGCAGAAGCTTCTGCCGATGTCCAAAGTCCTTGAAATGTTGCACATCCTGAAAGACTTTTTCCTTTTAGAGCGCGGCGAGTTTGCTGTTGCTCTCATCACCGCAGCTGACGAGCGGCTCATGTCAAGAGACAAGGGCAGGAAGGGAGACAGAACCAAGCAGAGCTTAGACGAAGCGTTGGCTAACATGACGATCAAGGAGGGTGAGGTGTCTGCGGTACTGGCTCGGACGTGGACTGCTTTGGCATCACTACAAAGCCTCGATGACGAAGATGTCGACGAAGAGCTTGATCAGGCTCGTGAACTGATAAGACTGTCGATCAAGTCGGTTGGTATGACCTCCATATCAACGCGAGATGCCACCGCCAAACAGTCTGTGACTTCCTTCGACGACCTTCTATTGCCTTCATCGACGACACTGAGACTCCGCGTGCCATCTCCTCTAGATCTCTTCCTGACTACTACTGACGTCGAAACCTATTCCCAAATCCACAGCTATCTGTTGGCCATTCGAAGAGCACATCTCCGAATGAGCAAGCTATTCTTGCTATCAGTCCTTCGCCGAAACCACCCAGCACCAAAAGCGCCTGCTTCTCACAGTCAGCGAAATGCATTCGAAACACTGACCCGCGCGAGAGCGAGAGCAGACCAGCGTACGAAAGCAATGCGCCCAATTTGGGCTACTGTCCGCTCCGCTGCCTTTCTTCTAGCTGAGCTTGGAGAATACTCTCAAGGCGAAGTCGTGAAGAGCTCCTGGTCGACGTTTCACTCATGGCTGGTGCCCAAACTTGAACCTCACCCGCGGTCAGGCAATGCAAGTCTGATGTCCTCAATCGGCTCTGCAGGCCGCCCTTATGGCTCACGACCATCATCCTCACGTGCTAGCAATGAGCCAGCTTCACAAGCGCCTCATGACCCCGAAACCTTGATGCAAGCACACAGACGCTACTTGTCTTCTCTCAAGAACGTACTCCTACTAGACGACTCCAAATTCACAGCCCTGCTACGTCGCTTCATGACATCTATAGACCATCTCTCAGCTTTGATGCAGCGCCTCAACACCATCCAGCAAAGCTTGGACGCCGAGACAGATACTGGCCTTGAGTCTGTTGGAAGCAACATTTCCAGGGAAGAGCAGCGGCTGATGGACGATCTACGAGCTTCTCGGCAGAAAGTGGCAAATGGAGTACAAGCTCTGATTGAGGCCTTACGTGCTATTGACAATGCGCGTGCTGAGAGACGAGGGTTTAGAGGGTCGACGGGGAGAGCTGAGCAAGATGGGTTCGTTCCTTGGGCCGGTGGAGGAGTTGATCGTTTGCTTTTGAAGTTTGACTACGGCAATGGCAATGATGGAAAGCTGGCGCTACAAGGACTTGGTAGTGGCTGAGAGAGCGCAGAGCTTCCTCTCTTCTATCCCTCGGAAGACTTGCTCCTCTAGTTCCTCTAAAGCATCTGCTCGGGTTACGACAACGTCTGAAAGGCCTCGTCTTTGGCAGCTACCAGCATAGAAGGAGCGACCAATTCCCCTCGTTGGCCGCCCAGAACCGTCCCTCGTAAAGCGATCAGAAGATCCCACGCCTATGCTCACGGACATCGCCAATGATGCCAATTTGGGGTCTTAGTGACCTAGGAGATGCCCAAGAAGCTGAAGGCTGGCAGTGAATCACATCTCTGTTTCGATAGCTGGGAACAAATTGTAACATCACTAATACCGAACCTGCTTGGTAGGCTAAGGAGAAGCTGATCAAGAACTACATTTCTAGACGCTAGCTAAGAAGAGTATGCAATATTCCAAATACCGGACTTGAATGGCCGGCTTAGCCAGATCTATCACTATGTTTGATAGAAAGCTATTGCAAGAAGCGTTCAGGGACGTTTCAAGACTGCAAAGGAATGGTGAAATTCAGTACATGTAATTTCCCATTCACTATTCAGCTTATGTAATTTCCCTGTTACCATCAGCTAAGGTCCAAAAGTTGGAAGACAAAGACGTTCGGCTTGTTAAATCTTTCCGGTATTTGGAATTACATGTCTTCTAGCGTGCTATGTCAAGGGAAGAACACTCAATTTGTGGGGCAAAGTTTGTAAGTAAGGGCCAAATAGTTCGGGTTACTAGTCCGGAGTTGTCTGCTAAGGCGAAGATATTAGAAGAAGGAAATTCCAGATATCAGAGTAAATGGCAGTTAGAGAATTTGTTGGAACAGGGTTAAACACCAAAGATTGGCAAACGAGCGAGCTCCACCGCCAAGCCGGTAGGCTAGTTCTGTATATAAAATACCGGGATAATCACTTTCGAAACCTGCACCTTCGCGAAGAAACATTAAAGCATCCCTCTAATCTCCTAACACATTTGGAATTGTGGAAAATTGGAATTATTGAGTAGTATAAATCTTTCCCTGGAGCCCTCCATCTTTTGAACAACAACAACTATCCTCACTTCTACACAATCTGGTACACCACTTTTCCTGCATTCAAACAACTACTTCCAAAACTTTTCGAGCCTCTACCGTTCAAGTCAATTCAACATGAAGCTCCTCATCACCACCCTTGTGGTCCTCACCACTGCCATTACTGCCATCGCCGCTCCAGTCACCACCAAGGAGGCCACCCCATCCTTCAAGCTTAAGTCCTGCGTCCTCGGCACCCCCAACGCCACCTTCGAAGGCCTCTACCTCAATGCCTTCGGACTTACTTCTGACTTCGCCTGGGCTATCCTTGAGAGCACGACAGTTCTGGATCCTCTCGTTGGCTCCATTAACGGCACGGCTGCCGAGCTCGCCAACAATGAGGGCTTCCTGTACTTTAATTTCGGGTATCCATCAAATTCTGGCTTTGTGATTCGTTCGGACCGCGAGGTGGTGAGTGAATTCTCCTGACTCTTTTGATAAGCGCAATGTTGACAGGCGAACCTGCAGCCCCCTGACACTAATAAGGGCTTTGATGTCACTTTCGAGGCTGGAAACGCCACTCAGGGTTTGTTCATCAATCAGGGCATCCTCAAGTACAATGACCCGCAGTCCGGTGGTTGGTATTGTAAGTGATGCTGTCTTGTGCGAAAGGTTGAGAGCAAATTCGCTAATGCTCTCAGCCTGCCTCAACCCCCTCGTCACTCACACCGTTATTGGGCCCGATACCTACCCTTCAACCCCCGAGCTCTTCTACAAGCCGAAGAATTTCGACACTCCAGCCGGATGCTCTGATATCAAGTTGCTGGTCGAGTATGTTTGAGGGATAGCAGGATCGTATCGACGGATCATTCGGTGGAAAAGATTGGAGGATGGAGAGCGTAGGAAAGTGGTAGTGTGCATTGTCTTTGTCGCTTGCATCGGTCGATGAGGGAGATACCATCAGATGCGTGATAGATAACAATCAGATTCTTGAGACTACTGGTGTGACCATCGTGCTAAGCTATGTGATTGACCACCAAGCCTACTCCCACTTTTCACTAGGAGAACTAGTAAAGAGACTCACAAATGTAACGTGGACGGGTTAGGTTATGCCCATTTTATGTTTCGATTGAAATCAACGGTTTTGAGAAGATCTTCTGCGGTGTTGTTGCTTCTTGCCCTCCTCTTCTCACAAGTCTACTGGCAAGACTACAGGCCTCTCATCAATTCACTCGAGCTCCCATTCAGCAACCCATTCGACAATCCACTCTACTACCCTTTCGACATCTCATTCAACTACCCATTGGACTACTCTCTCAACAGCCCAGCACATCCCACTGGACATGCCTGGAAATAGTCAAGCGCTTCGTCCCACGTCCACCCCTTCTTGAGCGAGCTACGCAATGGTATAGAGACGCCCAAGACAGTGACCGTATCGGCGACGCCGAGCTCGTCATTGGCGGCATCAAGTACCTCATCCATATCTGTGACACGCAGCACCGCCCTACAAATATTCACAACGCCAAAACCAAGTGTCACGCCGCCGATAGTCGTCCCTCCCGGAATGACAACCACCGCTGCTCCACTACCACCAGCTTGCACCGTGGGGCCCCATCCCATGCCTCCCACCGGCAGCGTGTGCGGCGCCATTGGCGCCGCTACCCGACTCTTTATGATGGGTTTCAAGCTTGGGGCTTCCCTACTGGACTTTGGTCAGATTTTTCTAAACGAATGCTGAATACTAGAATAGCTTCTTAAATATAGATATCCTTGGTCAATGTTCACTGTATTCCGAACATCTTGAAATTGATAACAATTTAACCCCCAGCAATGATCTGGGAACAGAATGCTATCACAAAGTCTGTTTAGTCTGCACAATCCCGGATGATGAGGGTGTTGATGTGCCATGAAGGTGTGGGATGGAGGGGCGTGGAGTTGAGGGCGCGAAGACAGATCTGGATATGGAGGGTTGGGAAGGGTGTGATGTGATACCAGGATCACGAGTCACTTACTATTGTGTTGTTGATGCAGGCGATTTGAGCTGATTGCCGCTTTCTCTGATGATTGCATTTGACGCCTAGGAGCATGCTGTAACATGGGGAGGATTGGTATGATTTAATTGCAACGACATTATCTATGTTGTCTTTTCTAATTAGCGCTGCTCCGCCCGCCAATCAATGTCATTGTTTCGTCTCATGATTTGATCTTTCGTCGTCTACCTAGGCGCAGAGAGAACTGATTATCTTTGTCACAAGGGAGTTGATAAGATGACGTAGCCAATAGAATCTGGTGTCCAGCCAGATCTACTTCCTTCTCCCACTCTGATGACCTTACCGGTAACCTTGGGGGTGGAAAGCTATATACCTGTCTGCCGGTCTCTCACTCTCGTGCCAGATCGAGGGACCAAAGGTCGCTTCCCATTCTTCCTTGACCACTTCATACATTCCACGATTTCGAGCGCGTGTGAATTGAGGCGCTTCGACTTCAAGTCTTCGATCCTTCCGAGTTGGTGGTTGACCTGCAAGGGCGGTGACGAAGATATGCTGGAACGAGCTCAGCGGTTCGAGTATACGGAGCATCTTCCGCGCCTGATCTCTGTGCATACAGAAATCGAACTCCTTGAGAAGCAGAATACAAATCTCCTTCTTTACTATGGAGCTGGCAAAGCCGAGTACGGGCGCGACCTCGTAAGCTTGAGGCCCGTTTAGGAAGAAGAAGTTTGTGAAGTCCACGGTGACCTGGATATTCTGAATACGACCCGTTGGTGCTGTTGTCAGGAATGGTAGATCCATCACAAGATCATACCAGGGCTAGTTGGGGGTGTAGATTCGGATACGGTAGATTGCTTCGTGGTCGACCAGTGGAGCCGCTTCTCGACGTATGGCCTGGGAGGTGTCAGCGATAGCAAGATTGCCCATGGCAATCGACATCCTCTCAATCAGGAGGCGTAGCTCGATTGGTAGATCTGTGAATCGAAAGGTTGGCGCTGGTGTAGGCTCGCCATGAGGAGTGGTCATCGAGTCGTCGCTGGCTACCTGTCGTAGAACGATTTCCGGGAAATGGACTGAATTTTCGGCGTTTGAAGCAGACATGGTTGAAATTATTCTCGATATGGAGTGGTCCCGAAGAGGGTGTTGGAACCTGTAGTGAGTGAAATTGATACCAGGATAATGAATCAAGTACATCGCAATGCTATTGTGTGGTTTGAAGTGAAGTGAATCGCGAAGGCCTGCACAAAGAGCTGTGGAGAGAAATACAGGGAAAGCACTGGGTAATATATCTATTGTGTCGAGGTCATTGTGCAAAAGCACAAGAGGATTGCCAAGACTTCTCAAGGCTGTAGAGACTAGGGAACTCCACACAATGCCACAAACACATTGGAAGAGAACTTTGCACTGCCGAGTCAAAAATCATGTGATCACGGGGAAGGTGAAACAACGCTGTAGGATCTCGGGCCCTATCTATCGCAGAGGGTGATAAAGACAACCACCATAGATGGCTGAGAACGGCAAACAGCGCAATCTGAGGCCTTTTTGGCGAATAATACATTACTGTGCAAAAAGTGTCAAGCACGATATGGACGTTGTGAGGGGAGAAGGAGAGCGTGCCTGGAGAAAACGCTCTGATCACGCTCCTCAAGGGAAATAGAAGGGCTGGTCTCATATATCCTAGGAAGCATAGACCAAAGATTTCGTTGTTGTGACTGCTGGTTGTGCTCGATAGTGCTCTGCGTTCACCTTCACAATCTCGGTCAGCAGGTGATGGCCCACATATTCACTTCAGATCTCTTTCTTCCATCCTCAAAATTTGTACTGAAGATTATAGGGGCTCCTCTCGAGCACGTAAGTCGTGTCGTCTTCGAAGCCCTGACAGCTTAGCCGTTGCTAAATAAGCTTGACCTTCTTGTGTTGATATCAATAGAGCCTATTCGCTTGCTTGAGGTACGTGGACCTCACGCCACGATCTAACGGGAGAGAGGCCACTGACAATTCCAGGATCACGCTTTTCGCTGAGTCTCTACCGTTCTTAATCTCACCAGCCCCTAGACCCGTGCTCAAATATCTACCGTCGTGTGCAGCTGCCAAAGCTGCACTAAATGCTCGACCATGCTAGCAGGCTCAAGGGGCTCGAACCTCAGCCCTCAGACCCTCAGCATGGTCATTGCAAAGAATTCTCAAAATCTGTGAGTGGCCAAGAACGCGGTCAAAAGAGCACTGCTTGCTGTCCAGATCTTCCCCACCTCTTCGGGCTGCCTTTTTAGCTTCGTGAGATGATCTACAATAGTCGTCGGACAAGTAACATCATTCATCGACAGCCCACCAGACGCAGACATGCCGCATATTACCATTCTTCACGTTTGCAAACCCATTCATGATGAAGCGGAGCTATACCTACTGTCATCCTGGAGAGCAGCAGTGCAGTCAGAATGCTTTTCAATTATTGCTTACAGAGCCCAGGTCGGAAGCTCATGCCTAAGTCAATTGCATTAAGACCAGGGATATCAGACTTCAGTAAAGAATTGTTCGCAGCCACAAGAGGTGAGGTCGAAAGACAGGGCGCAGATTCTAACAAGCTGTTCGGAAGTTTCGGCACTGCGCGCATACTTAGCATCATGCCTTATAACGTTCATAAAGCGATGCTGAGCGACTGTAAACGGCAGTCATGCTTCTCTCTTATTTTGAGCATACCAAGCTAGACTATCTTGTCATGGACCTCAGCTCAAGCTACTGCCTGCAAGGCTGTTGCGACATGGCTGCTAGCGCTCTCTTGTCGCTCAACTGCGGTTTCGCGCTAGGCGCCCCAAAGACAGTTGAGGTCGAATATTATCACTATTCTGAGGAGTCGATGGACTTGGACTCGATAGAGGAGTCGCCGACGGAGTGGGAGTCGAAGCCTATTTCGGGTAAAGGAATGCAGGATTGTCTCGACTCTTGGATACACACTTGGCTGTTGGAAAACATATGAATGGGCGATCGAAGCGAGGATAAGCAGAAGTGCTCCAGCGTTCTGTCGGACTTCATGTGCAAGGAAATTCAGTAGGTTGAACTTGCTAATAAGGAGTAGCTCGGTCCTTCTTGCATACTCCATGTTTAAAACCGGCGCCGACATATGAACTCGGATTCTAATAAGCATAGAACAAGAATATGAATCACAAGTCATGCATTTGCTGCGGAACAACTGCGAAGAGCAGGGAATGAGACCCGTTGTACAAAGACTCAGCGTAAAGAGTCTCAGGAGAGGGGTTGTTGAATGAGGAAATTCACTAAAACAGAGGTATCAGCGTAACGACAGTGGTATTTCTAGAAGTAGATGAGCTTAGTCTTTACATATTGATACTCCCCTGGCTTTCAACCTGAGTCCTGTCGTGCTGCAAGTATCGTAATGTTATTCAGATAGCCTCAGGCAGGCTGTCAAGAGAATAACGCGCTCTACAGCACCCAGGTACTGTAGAATGCACGCGCAGAAGAGCGAGAACTTGGTCATCAACAACTCAAGCTAAGTGGCGACCGGTCGTTTCGTAGCTCGATTCCACTCGGTTCCATGCTCAGGTGAGCTGCGCCCGTATTACTGGTGTCCATAATGGCATGGAGATGAGCAAAAGAAGTGCACAGTGTAGCCATTAGGTGATAACAAATCGGCCGCTTCAGCCGAAATGTGAACGTTATCATATACGGCCTCAGCTTCTGCCCTCCATGAAGTGCAGCTCACCCTGCTCTTCTGTCCGGAACATCTTATGCATCGTTGATTTCAATGCCCCCCGAAATTGCTGAGCACTCGCTCTAGAACATTGATATCTTGCGAATCTTCGAATCCGACCGCTGATGAGATGACGAATATCTGGCACTACCTTTTTAATATCAAACACAATTCACACTCTGGCGTTTAACCAAACTACTCATGTCTAACAATATCTGCTATTACGCCAAAAGTCTCGGTCGTACGCGGACAGTGATGAATGGAATGCATTAATGAGAAGGACGAAAACGAGGAGAATAAGTGGCAATTTTGATTGCAAGTGCGATGGACTTATGCATAATACGCCCGAGGGGCCCCTAATTTATTGTAAGCACCAAATATTGGCTTCAATTCCACTCAAGAGCCACGACTCACCAATCGCCGATTCGTCGTGAGGACTCGAACACGGATTCTTTGCCCTTCTGTTCTTGTGCGCCGTACATTCTGGGCTCTCTAGCACTCGTAAGTGTGACTTGATATGATACCTTGCCGGGAACAAATCTTCTTTTGCACTTGCGTATGTGTCTAGTCAGGATCTTCAACGACCGATCTCCAGTTGTCGGGAGTCTCAGTCAAATGCAAGAGGCACGAGACCCTTGCACATGAAATGGAAATGAGCAGACATGGCTTCTGCAGCATGGAGGAAGGTTTCCGTGATCCAATTTGCCATGTATTGAGACTGTGAGAATCACCCACATTTGAGACTTCCAACAACCACCACGTCGTCGAAAGCCTCATGTATGACACAAAAGCCTTCATCAATTATCTCAAGTGCAGCACTTCTCTTTCAGCACTTTGAGGTAAAACGAAAGTTGTCAAATCGACTCAAAACCAGTCGCTGCTGGTTTTCCCTAAGATCTTGGTTTACAGCATTTTTGGTAGCTCCTATATCACCATCTTATCAATTTGGACATCCAACGTAGGCTCTAAGGATATTATCCCGTCAAAGGTTACTCGCGTCGTGTATAAGCTCTGGGCTGAGCACGTGAGCGCCGCCAGCAGGCTAAGTCCACTCTACGGTTTTGCAATCTCCACCCACCGTGGCTCCTCAATCAAGGTCATCGAGATCTGCCTTTGAGTCTACCTATGTCAGCAGGGCATCCGTGGTTACTGCGAAGCGTGAGGAAGACCGTTCGGCAGAAATAATTTCGGGCCGGAGCAAAAGACGACGCAAGATGGAGGTGATGAATATTTCTCACGCCAGACTTGAGTCTAGATGACGGAGGTGCAGGCGCGCATGTATTCACACAATGGGCCGCTTCAAACAGTTGAACAAGTGATAAAATCAACGTCTGTTCGAGACGATGAAGCTTTTGACGCGTTTCCGCACTAAGTCTCAACGTCATCATAGAGTTCTCAAGATTCACCACGGCCACCTTTTTCCCACCCCATATTCTCAATCAATTACACCTAGACTCTCAACATCACGCGAAGAACAATACACATAACTAAAATTGCAAGCCTCAACAACCATAGCTTCCACCACTACCCTCCGTCTCCGCTCCTTCCTCCGCACCATGTCCGGCACAACAGCCCAGCTCACGACTCCTCCCGCACCATGGAAGTCCGCCTTTGAAGAGCACCTCTCCAAGCTCCCTTCCCCCGAATTCATCTTCACATCCCTCGCTCGCGCCCCGAAGGGTTCTACAGTGCCATATGTGCCCAGACTAAGATACTGCATCTACCGTGGCATGTGGGGCTCTCTCCCTGAGAACAAACACAACGACGCCCCCCGAAACCCTCCTATTTACGACTCGGATATGCCTACCTTCACCACGGACGTCCGCATGCAGAAGGTCGGCCAGATCTTCGCTTCCAGTGCGGGGCATGCGGACAGTGATGATCAAGTACAGGGGAGCGGGGGCGGTGGGCCAGTAGAGGCGGTCTGGTGGATCAAGGATACGGGGACACAGTGGAGGATTAAGGGAGAGGCTTATGTGGTGGGGAAAGATATTGATGATTCGGGGAGTGGGATCAGTAGTGGGGTCAGGACTGCGAGGAGCGAGATTGGAAGGAGGATGAGAAGAAAAGAGGGAGGTGGGAAGGAGGAGGAGTCTGAGTGGAGTTGGGAGAGGGAGCTGACGGCGCATTTTGGAAATTGTTCGCCTGGGATGAGGGGTATGTGCTGCTATATACTTGATAAGGAGATTGGGGGCTAATTGTGATGCAGGATCTTGGAAGAACCCACCACCGGGAACGCCTACCAATGGGAAAGAGCCGGATAAAGAGCATCGGCTTGGGCAGAAGGTGGAGGATCTCCATGATCCGATTGCGAGAGACAACTTTAGGGTCGTTGTTATAAAGCCGGAAGAGGTGGAGCAGCTAGACCTCAGCGATCCAGCTACTGCCAGGAGGACGGTATATACATTCGAGGTGGAGAAGGGTCAGGGCAAGGAGGGCAAGGGAGAATGGAAAAGTGTGGAGACTTGGCCTTGAGAAGCGTGCATCGATGCTGAGGCTGCCTTGTTGCTGCACATGCATCGCTCGGAAAGGTAGAAAAACTATAGAAAATACTCCTTTTTGGGGTCATGAGCTATGGATGTGTCTAATTTCAGGCTTCATGCCAGATGGTTGTTCATGATAGAACGACTCTGAACCTCAAAAAGAGTAATAGCATGGAGTAGAAGTCACGCAAAGGCCACATGAGGCGAGTAACTAACCCTAATTGTGGTGAAGATGATACTCCTCCGCTCGCAAATTCGCCAGCCGTACGTCGAATATTGTCTTGTATGTCACCTGGCATTCGCTTCAATCTTGGGTAAGCTGGCTCTAAGATGCAAATTTAGGAAAGAAGTGGCACTAGTCGCGGTTGCCTACCTCGGATACGCTAGTCGGCTGCTCCTGTCAACCTACAAAAATGTCAAGAAAATTGCCAAACTACATATCGCATACCAGTGCGAGGTATGAAGTCATGGAATTGCCTTCCTACCTAATTGACGCCTGGCGTCTCGAGCACGATGCAGAGGCAAAAGCCCGCAACACAAAACAACTCAAAGGATGGACTGCCTCTTCGTTGGCAGAAGCTCATGTGAAATACCAGCTCGACAAGCATTACCAGCCAAATGTCAAACGTTATCTACCCACGTTGGCTACCATCGCTGTGGGCAAGACCCTCGAGGTATGTGTATATCCGGCCATAATCTGGATGTAAAAAATGGCACTGAATCCGAAAACATAGCTTCTTGCAGACTCCGCAGACCTTCTTACAGATGCAAAAAGTGTGACCGATAGCTTGAGCTCAACGACACTGAAGCAGCTTCTCCATGATTGTAGGACGCCTTACCGATTGCTCAGACTCATTTCTTCCAAGGTTCCCGTGTCAGATGGTCGAACAATCGTGGATATCGATGAAGCAGTACTGCGACACGAGCGCTACGTCAGAGCATTACCCGATCGAAATGGAAGGTGCCTTGTTACCCTGGAGGAACTTTGCAATATACTATCTCAAAAGCCTCGAGGTAATGCTCCGATGGTGTACACCCGCAAAGACCCTCCCATTGGGGGTTTAGAAGTCCTCGATGAGCTGCGTCCAAGTAGAATCAGTATCCACACCACTAGCGCTACGTATCGCGCGACTTTTGAGCGTATCACGAAAGGAATCTTACGTGGGCTTGATTGGGAGAACATTTTGCTAGCAGGTGGAATGGCTCTCACGACTTTGTTGCATACCGATGACTCAAATGACGACAATAGAGCCATCATTGATCCTGATCTTGACCTCTACATCTACGGACTCGGCCCCGAGGAGGCCAATCGCAAAGCGCAAAATATTCACGATACCTGGGTTCGAAATTTGCCACAAACGGCTGGTACAAGATTGGTTGTCAAGAACGCCAAAACTATCAATCTCCTCACGAGCTACCCCAACCGCCGCATCCAGATAGTACTGAAATTATTACCGTCTCCCACAGATGTTCTGCTCAATTTCGACCTCGACGCTTGTGCCATTGGTTTTGATGGGTCTCAAGTGCTCATGCTGCCAAGATGCGCGCGAGCAATTGAAACGGGCTACTCTGTGTTTACGATGGACTTGGTCTGGGGTCATCATCTGGGCGATCGTCGGGCTTCGCAGGATGTTCGCGTCTTCAAATATGCACAGCGCGGGTTTGGTATTAGGTTTCTGCCCTCCTATGCTCGATCATTAGAAAAAGACAATCTCGAATCAAGTATCCACCAAGAGCCCAAGCTAGAGATCGATAAATATGGTGTGGATGAAGACACTGTGAGGTACGCCTATAAGCTATCCCTCCCTGTCCATTCCCACAAGAGAGGCTGTCATACATGCTTCAGGAGTAATGAATGGCTCATCACCTCTTGCATGGGAACAAAGCATGCCTTATGACTAATCCTGCCCAAAATGCTAATCCAGTGATGGTGAACAGCAATAACGGAGAAGCATCGGCGTCATCAAAATGGAGACAAAGAGACCGCAAACCTAACGGCAAGGAACCTGGCTTGAAGACCCTGAAGCGGGTAGCCTACCTTGGCCAAGACTACGTACACAGATACTACTTCGGCACTACGCCCCTTGCCATCCCTCCTGCAAGGTATCGAAGGGAGGTGCTTAGAGAGAATGCTCCGGTAGATGAAGAAGAAGAGGAAAACTGGAATTCTCTGTGGCGGCAGACAGAACTTTATCATAGTAAAATCAAGCATGACAATGAGTGGCTCAAGGCAAATGGAAAATCTCTGGAAGTGCCCGAAATTGAACTTGCAGATCTCGACTCGGCATCGCTACACACCGCGCTACCAGGTGGTCGGAAGGGACTTGGGACTTTAGAGATTTTCATGAGGCACTGCGAGGCTTGGCGGTTACACGCGCGTGGCGAAGCCCAGTAAGCAGCTATTCTGCAATAGAAACTCATGCTGACTGGATTATTATTAGCCTAGACATTTGCAGTGGCGCTAGCCTTGCGTACGACCCACAAGTATACGACGACATCCCAACTTACACATGGGATAAAAACTTCAACATCGATCACTTTGGTCGTAGGATTGACATGCGCAATGATCTCATATGGTCATCGGCCAAAGACGCGATTTGTGGGAAGCTGGCAATGCCTCTCAGATTAAGCGGGTACAGTAATTATTCGACTCGGCGAATACGGCGCCAAATTTGTGGCTCTACCCTAGCAGCTGTGCAGGCGAAGCAGATCACCCTCCCAGTTGTCATGCCATGGTAAGTATGTCTCTCGGCATTAGCTTATCCTACTCTGGCTTGCACATTGAACCATACCAGGATGTCTTGGAAGCACATAGCAAGATCTTGCTCGCTTTCCACCTCCAAAACACGTCTTACGACCAAGGATAATTAAAATTACTGACTCTGTATGCTTGTAGGAGCCTTGAGAACTACCTACTTGCAACCGTTCCACAACACCTCCCGGCTACCCCCTCACATATTGGTGTTTTTAGCCCTATCATTCCTGTTCACGACTCCACAAGGTATGATCCCCGAAACACGACTATCCCCTCGCTCCAAGACTCGCCTACGGAATCCGGAAACCTCCGATACTGGGTCATCTCAAACGAAACCATGGTATGTTCGTCTCTGATCCAATTTTTCTTCTTCCGTGCTATTTTCTGAGTTGGAACACCTGTATCGGAAGTTGTTGGCTCCCCAGCAACTCGTGAGATATGTCTTGTCACTCTATGGAATTTCTTTTACGAGGCATACTGACTCTGATATCTACATAGTGGGCGGGTCAGGACCGGGCGCTTGATGAATTTGCGGAGCTTATGTGGGCTATGTTCTATTGGTTCATGCAAGCTATGACCTCACCACTGAATCATCCTACGCCTATGAATACTGATAGAGAGGCGTGCACATGGAGTCTGGTACGTCGATCTCAGGTCATTCCCATCTCTAGTGCTCTATGCAGGTTTTCAGCCATGAATGTGGCTGCAATGCTAGCAGAAATTCATCAAGAGGGCCCGATTAAACTCCAGGTCCTTGCTATCTTACGCTAGCATTGGTTGCAAACCATACGTACTGACTTCTAACTCTGCGTAGGCTCGCAATTTCAGACGTCGTATAGTGCTACCGCACGTGAATGATAGCAATGTGGCTATCGGACCTGGGCTTCCACCCCTTAGAGAGTCGCTTCTTTTCCGGCCATGGGCGCTGACCAGTCCTGTGTTGCTGGACCGCGACCGCCATGATGAAGATGGAGAGCCCATTCCCACCGGAAAACATGTACTGTTCAACGAAGAAAAGGTACTTTACCCTTTCCCTGATGAGCTTTTCTGGAAAGATGGAGATGAGGGGGAGTGGGATGGGGATGGTGTACCGCAGTGGCTTGACATAGACTAGGCTAGTATTGAAGAATCATTGAGCCGCTTTGACGCTCTCAATAGTGATATTTGTATTGCTATGATAAAGAAACATTGGATCTGCATTTGGGTTGGAAACCAGCAGCAGATTAACCAGCGAAAGGACGACATGCTCTAACATCAAACAATTGTATCTTCAGAACATCTTAGCCTCAACCCTCATCCAGTTCACGTATCACTAAGATATTTCACCTGGATTTAGGCCCCTCGTCACCGTTATCGTCGTGAAGCTGCTGGAAGCATAATACGCATACACGGCTTCCGGCATCCAGTCTCCAAAATGACATTGTCTGGTCCCGATGATACCACCATTGCAACAACTCGTGCGGGGTCCGGTTGAGGTGGCGTGTATGTTTTCGTAGTCGTTACTAGACTACCCTTGCCTTCGACGGCGTAGGCGGACGGTAGTAGTTTGGCTACGTAGGCGGAAGGTGCAATGGCGACGAGCTCGACGACACGACTGGGGTCGTCAAGCGTATTTATAACTTAGTAGGATTTTGAGCAGACTGAGCGACAGCCTGTTGCGTGATGGTGGTGAGGATGAGGGGGAGGAGGGTGCTGGAAATATGCATGGCGAATAATCGGTTTTCCTGACTGGTTTGGTTTGATTTGATGCGTAGTTCATGCAAACAATAATTCGTGATAGGTAATACTTTTTGTATCTCGTGGGTTGCTTTTAACGCAATTTGTTTTGTTTCCTTGGTCGTTGCTGTCCTGTTGAGCTAGAGAAAGAAGGCTTGTCCGCCCTATTAGAGGAAACCTCGCTTATCGGGTATCTCAATGAATTCTATATGAAAAGGTCTATCCAGCGACCCAACCTCGATACTTAAGTCAATTGTCAAATGCTGTTTCTTGCCATGTTATTCGAATTTCAAGTCATTGTAATTTACTCTGATTTTCCCTCTCTGGCCTAAGCTTTGTATAGACGTAGTGCAAAGCCAAGCAAAATCCCTGCTGATCTGCTAACGTGCAGTCCGGGAAACAAGAAACATGGCGAGAGAAGATATGTACACCTCAATAGCTTGCAAAATTTATTGTTGTTCCTAATCATGAGTTTGGTTTAGTGCAGAGTCGATATGATGTGCATCAGATGGTATATCTGAGAACGTAAGTCGAAAACAAGTCTTTCCTATCTGCTATCTGAGTGGATTGCTCACACGAATGCAAGCAATGCACAAGCCTTCCGTCTCTTAGTAAATCAATTCTCGAAATCCGAGATCGATGAACTAATAGCGCTATCAGAGCGATTAGACTCTGCACGGCCGCTGTATCAAGCTAGTATCATCGCTCATGCAGTACTTGCCACGATGGATTCGCAATTGGTCATCACCCGGGATAACCAGGCACCTGTTTCATGTTTTCAACTGATACATAACACGCGAACTTATGATCTTCACAGCCCTGTACTCGTCCTAGCAGTTAATGGCTCGCAGATTCTCTGAAACAAAGCTTTGCTCGAGCGCGACTTCAAAACTTGAAAAGTCCTCATGCCTCGACCATCCTCTCTGGTGAGCAGATACACAAGAAGAAAGCCCGCTTCGACAGTAAACATGCGGATTAGCCGCCTTTCAGAACGTCGGCGACTAATACCCATCACATTCAGCCCCACCAGTCTCCTCGCACTGCGCGCTGGGCTGCCATGGTAAAGTCGTACTTGCAGCAGGATTTGGATGGTGTTTCTCGTTAAAATTCGACTGTGGATCGTAGGATCCCTCTCTTAATGCTTGGCTAGAGGAAATTAAGATGGCTAGGGTGGTGAGTAGGAATGTTGGGAAATACATTGGTGTGGTGTTTGTGGAGTTGAAGTACCGTGATTGGATTGTGAGAAGGAGAAGACGGGTTAGCTTTGTTTTTGTAAGGTTTGGGGTGACTGGGAAGGTTGGAGGTGGATGGTTCTACCTTCTTGTGTACTACCGATTACTTTGTTGAAGTCTCTTTGAAGATGGTTTTATTCAGGATGGTCAGCTTACCTATTGATCGCTTTGGTCAGCGGGGCTTCTTTTGTCGTTGGTAAGCCCTGGCTTCAATAGAACAAAGCACTCAAGAGAATCGACAAACGAAGGCCTAGAAACTTTGTTTTGCATGCTTTTCTGAGTTACATTGAACTCGAAATTCCTTGTTCTTGAGTATAACCAGACTTGGTAGTTTATTTAGCCCACCGAAAGTCGATCTAAGTCCACCCGATATTGATAACCCCTTTACGGAAACGAATTAGATGTACTTTTATCACGTTTCCTCCATTGAATTGCGCTTCATTGCATACTCAGCATGGCGTAAGTATGCCTACCTGCAAGTCATTCCTACCATGGGAAGGTCACACGTCTGATTATGACGGCGAGTTCACTAAAGTGGCTCGAATAACAGAACAAGGTTTTCACACATGTGATTTCTTTCAGATTAAGTGTTTTCAAGATCAGCGCCCGTTCAAATGATGATAGGCGCACCACGAACAAAGCAATGAAACCCATTCATATCTTAATATTGTCTCAACGTTCTTTTGGGACAAAGGATACCATATGTAATCGCTCTCAATTGCCTCGAATGCTGGACTCGTCAAGCTATACATCAAAACAGTCACCGACAGCCTCCTCGTCGAAATCACCGTTATACCACCAAAATTGAAGATATGGGTTGTGGACCCTCCAAGGTATCGCAACAGCGCGCCCCAACTAATGCGCGCCAGCGAGAGAACAAGCCTATTGCACACGCGAAGCCAGCACGCTCACATGCTTATGAGGATGTCGACATGACCAACACCAGGCTTAATTGGAATGAAAAGGTTCAGCGAGCGCAAAAGGTGATGGGCAAGCAAGGAGAGTGGCGGGTTTGAGCCACTTGAAGAACGCATAGGGTGCTTGATTTTCGCAGAGCTCATCCTCTAAATTCACTACTTTCACTCGACACAACTCTTATGACCAATTGGTCTGGATAAGGATATACTCATTGTGATCACTTTACCAGCATTCTGATACCCTTCGAGTCTGTTCTGTAACAAGCATTGAAGAAGTCATGCGCAATTTCCACGTTTGTAATGTCGGTTTCAAACAGTTCAAAGCCAAATCGCCCTGGTGCGAAAATTGCCGCGAGTGTAAGATATAGCTCACAGTATGCCAGACTGTGCAGTGTAAGCGATGCAATCCTTGATCGCCACAAAGAGATACCTCTAGAGTAGTACATACTTCATGCCCAGACATTGTCGTGATCCTTTGCTGAAGGTGACTATATACTTGCGTAGTTGCGCAGAATTTGGTTGCAGCCACCGCTCAGGAGAGAAGTTTCGGGGATCTGGGAAGAGCTCTGGGTTATCGTGCATCATGACTGAAGACATGCCGACCGGTGTCTGGATATATTATTAGTCAATGCTTCTGGATTTTGCCATCTTTGGCAGAATGGGTAGATTAGCTCTGGACCCGGGAACAGCGTACGCCTGACGGTATGGTCCAGTCTTTATACTGCAATGCGACATCTGGTGAGATGCGTTGTAGGCGCTCCGTGACTCCGTAGCCCCATCTTTTGATCATCAGTATCTTCGAGTCTCCCTTCCAGGAATTAAGTCTTGCTCAAAGAGAATGAAAAGTTTACCTCAACCCCTCTTGAATAAGTGCGCTCTGTGCTTTGTCAGCGAGACCTGTATTGAATTAGGGCGACTTGATTAGCGTTGAGTGGACTGACGAGATATGGCAATTGTTCGAGCTGGGTCCAATTATGATTTGAATCTGGCTTTGGCATGACAGTGGCCAATTCTTGCCGTAAATTGGCCATAATATCCTTTTCATTGATGATGTGAAACATCAATACGGAAAGCATGTGTGCTGTTGTGTTGGTACTACATCAACCATTACTAAATTTGACCAAGATGTATTCAGGGGAATGGAGTAGCCTCGCTCACCCAGCACCAACCACTGACAGCCCTTCTTGCTCAAGGCGAAGGGTTGTCTTGTCCTCCGGTCGTAGTTGATCGTTGGCAAGCACCTCATAGAAGATGGTCTTCTGCCCAACAGGCTTTTTGCCCTCGGCAATGTCAGCCTTGACTTTGATGATTTGATCGCGCACGCTCTGTATTCTTGTTAGTGGATGGACTGAATTGAATTATTCGCTTCGAACGTACGTCTCCTAGGGTAAACAAGGCCCCTAGCTGCGGATTTAGCTTTATAACGAGCCAGTGCGGTAGACTCCGCATCGTGGGCTCCAGCCAGCCGAATTGCTTGAACAAGTGGGTTGCCTCAGACACATCCATCATTGCTTTATGCCAGTGAGGCGCAAAATCCGGTGTCTCAATGCAACCGTATGGTGAAGCGAAGGCATATTGGCAGATGATGTCGCATGTCAACGCAGTGAAGACATCAATTAAGTTGATCACGGTTTCAGAGCCTTGGATGAGCTCTAGACGCGAGACTAGCTTGTCTACCACGTCTTGGACTGCAGGTTCCAGATTATGCACGGATGCCTTCGAGAAGAAGGGCGCCAAAGCGCCTCGTCGACTGCGGTGAAGCTCATGGCTTTCGGTAGCGAAGCTTGAAAGAGTTGGACCAAATCCTTTCATCGCCCATTCGTACTTCATCGTCCTTCTCGAGGAACCCACGTACAGTTCTTCATAATATCTATTGCAACTTATTAAAGATTGGGGTAGCTTTCGATTTTTTCCAACACGTACTCAGGGTCGTTTATGTGTAATTCATGTGGATTAATGCGAACAATTGGGCCTAGGAGACTTAGCATTGTTCGCTCCTATACTAACCGTCGGATAAACGCTCACCGTACTGCTTATGCAGCTCCGAGATCTTCCATGTGTAACTGCCACGCTTGATTACATCGTAGTAGAATTCATACCAGAGCGTCAGGGCAGCAAGCTTTGGGCCGGGAAACTTGGCGAGAGGGCTAAGATATAGACGATACACAGCTAAACCAATTAGATATATCGCCAGAACACATGCTGAGAACCCGATAAGAGAGGGAGTTGTGAAAAGCTCCATTGTGTGATTCTCAGGATGGATGTGCAGGACGACAAGCTCATGTCGTCGAGTTTTGGGTGTTTCTCGACTATAAGTCGCTCACTTGAAGTTCGCGAAGGATTCTGCCCCGCAGAACCCTGGTACGACTTTGCATAAGCGGATTGTTTTGATTGGCCGAAAGGGTCACATCTGCTGTTCTTGCATCCACGCCAAGACCTCAAAGCGACGGAGAGTACAAATCCTCAGACTCAATAGAGGAACAATCAAAAATGTTTTCTTTTTCCGGAGTTGGGGACAGTCCTCCTCTTTCTCTGATGAAGAGGCCAGCTATGGCAGTCTGTTTGATTGGCTTGCATTAGCATTATTTTCTCGTCCCTTGCTCTATCGAAGTTCCACCTCGTGATCACGGCTGGATCACATCTATGCTACATTCTATCTCTCCGTCATCAAAGTCATCACTCTTTTGCTACTGCGTGATCAAACATTTTGTGTACGTCAAGATCTTCTCTTTTGCATCTTTACCGGGTGGGTGGGATAGGCATCCACACTCTTTAATCAAATTCTCATGGTGGAGATCCGTTGATGTGGTTGTATTTCTTTGCATTGCCCCTTGCATGGGCCATCTAGCACATGCGAAGAATGAGATCTGGTAGAACAAGTATGTTAGAAGATGCGACGCGCTGAATTCACTTAAAAAACGGTGGATTTGGGTCTGATTGCCGTGCAGCTCGGCTTAATTGACTAGCCATCCTATGATACGGTGCCTATGGTGACGGAATAGACATGGTGTCGTATTTCGATCTTAGGCTCTTTGACTTGGTTGGGTTTTTCAAAGGCCTTAGCTGCGGTGTTGGCTAGATTTGCGCCACCACGACATGCCTAGTTTCGCGCCTGCTTTGTGCGTCCGTGGTCGGGCTTGGATTTCAATTGCTGGATATGAGGACTTTTACGCATATACTTCTATTGGGGGCCGTGACGTTTGTTTTTGTACGCCTCAGGTATTCTCAGTGATTAAATTTGTGGGTATCCATCTTCAATATTCTCAGGAAAGCGGAAGTAGATGCACATCGAATGCCTTGATACCGAGACAGTAGACTCTTTACAACCATCTGATTCGTTTGGCCGATAGAAATGCTTCAATGGCTTCTTCGTGATGAGGGTGTTCCTAGAGCGTGGTGATCTCCGGAAGTTGCTAATGAAAAACGTCCCTAATTTCGCAATTCATGAGTTTCAGTACTGGATATTGGCCCGACAAATTCAATTGGCTATACTCGAAACTCAAACCACATACGTGACCAGTCGTTATGGCCTCTAACCTATCATGCCAATCGTTTGGGAGCTTTGGTATTTGACTACTCTGCGCGAGCAACGCTCGATTATCGTGATTAGTAGCAATGACTGTTGGCCAATAACCTTAGTTGATACCATGAACTGAAGAATTGGACTGGCGGTACGATGGCTGTATGAAGTTCCGTTAGTGAGAGTAAGGAATGTTGATAAGAGAGGAGGAGCAGAACTTGAGCGCGGAGACGTGGGTAAGATCCCGCTTATTCCGCGCTGACTCACTACTCGTAAATGAAGCAGATAGATCTGGAAATCAATGCTCGGATCAGACGGTGGTAGATTGCTATCAGCATTGGGTAACCGATCGGTACTCCGTTGCTGCATGTGTGCTCGCCGTCTTCGTAGGACACGCTCATCCGCCTTCATCAAATCCGGCCTCACAAAATTCGCCTCCAGGAAGCTCAACTCCTGGAGCAGATAATCGGCCGGCTGCAGGAGGAATTTCACTACCTATTTCAAACACTCAACCCATTTCAAACGGACAAACAGGTGCTGCAGCTGCTCAACCTGCAGGTAATCATAAGCCTGCTTCCAATGGACAACCCGCGGCAGTGGCTATCCAGCCTGCCACGAATGGTCAACCTGCTGCAAACGAGCAGCCTGCTTCTAATGGGCAACCTGCAGCTGCGGTCGTTCAGCCCGCCAACAATGGGCCTGCCGCGAATGGGCAACCCGCCGGTGGCGCAGAAAGCAATGGCACGCCAGCTGCGCCAGTAGCAGATCATCACGGTGTTTCTCCAGCCATCAATACCCAACCCGGTAATGTCCCTGGAGCAGCCAGCCTTCGAGCTCCATCGAAGCCACAACAAGACAACTTGTCAGCGGCCAATCCTGCAGCGCCGTTAAAAAATTCTCCACCAGAAGCAGCCAATCCTCCAAACCCGTCTACGCCCAACAGCGGTGCATCAAGCAGCTCTCAGGTAGCGACTAATCCATCTTCGCCCAAATCCGCTGGAAGCCAAATTGGAATAGGAGGCGCACATCAAGGAGCTGTTGAGTCCGATAATTTTGTTTTAAATAGCTCGCCAAATAACAATGGCGGGTCTGCTCCTCCGTCAGGCGCTACTTCAAACGAATACGCACCAGTCCCAGCTTCTTCACCACCTGGCAGTAACTCGAATGCAACACCGGGGGCATCAAGGTAGCTCGCCAGGAACAAGCGGTGGGTCTGCTTCTTCAGCGGGTGCCCCTCCAAACGGGGATTCCCCAGTCAAAGATAATTCGCTACCAGGCGATGATTCGAATGGGACGCTTCCCAGCTGGGCTTTACCGAAAGCCCAGACCCCAGTGACTGCGGTATTAATTTCGAGCACGATCGCTGGCTCACTTATTCCGATTCTCACCATTGTTCCTAATGACCCCATCAAGAATTCTGATAACGGCGCTGCTGCTCAAGCAGTGGTGATCTCGAGTACAAATGCCGCAGGCTCGATTGTCGCGGTATCTACCCGTTTTTCTCCCAACGTCGCCGGGAACTCGGAGAATGGCCTGCAAAATGTGGCCCCTGCAGCCTCGGTGGTATCACGTACCAACTACGCAGGCGCGGTTGTCGCCGTATCTACCATCCTTCCTGTACAGCCTGGCGATAGCAATGGGGATGTTTTACAGTATACTGCAAATGCGGCAGCCTCGGCTGTCGTGATGTCAAGTACTAATGCCGCCGGCTCGATTATCCCGGTATCTACCTTCGTCCCTCCTATTTCAATTGGCGGGAGCGCTCTACAGAATGCTGCAATTGCGGCAGGTACGCCTATCTTGATTGTGAGCACCAACACCGCCGGATCAGCTATTCCTATATCTACTATCGTACCTCAAAGCATAGGTCCTGCCGCCTCGAGCGGCCCTGGAGCTTTTGGCGGTGCTGAAAATGGCGGAGAATCAGGCTTTCCGGTATCGAACGCAGCTCTAATTAGTCTTGGCTTCGCTGGCTCCAGACGAACTGGCCTGACACCTGGACCAGAGGCTTCCGCAAGTTCATTCGGATCTGACACCGCTACAGGTATCATCACAGCAGTGAGTCCATCGCCAACAGGCGGCGCCTCCCCTGGCAGTGGCCCGTCCTCGAATTCGAGCAGCACATTTCATCCTTCGAACGAAGGCAAGGGACGGTCGGATCTAATGTCTAGTTGGGGCTTGGGAAAGATCGCAAACGCTATGCTCGTGTTGGCGGCTATTGTAATTTGGTGATTGTTATCCAACGAGTAGCCAATTACTGCTAGTTGTTCAATTCTACATGCAATACTACACGGAGTTAATATCCTACTTTTTCACTTTTCTTAACTGAGCTAATCATAGGCCATGTTGCAGCCGACCTGAGAAAAGGATTGATTGTCAGCAAAGTTCACCGCGGACGGTAGCATATATTTATGCAGGTGCATTGTACCAAGGGAGAGGTCTTACGCAATTGGTAGAAAGATAGTTCACCAGAATATCAGAAAAATCCGCACGCCAAGACTTTTCTTCCCCCTAACTTTCAAGCGCAGGAACAGTCACAAAGTACGTCGGACTTCAACGGAGCCTGTCCGACTCTAGGACTCAACTCATCGAGCATAGGCGAGGTTACAGGATCACTAGCCACATACTGCACGATACCTAAGGCTAGCCATAGCGTTTAACGCCCGATATCTAACACAGACTAATACTGATTTCCTCAACGAAACACGACAAAGCTGATAGACCTTGTATCTTATAGTACCATTCTATTTGGCATCATTACTATTGCTTCAGTCCAAGTCTTACGGCGTTATCTTTCCTCTTTTACCCCGTTCTGTACGCAGAAATCGCGATTTTTCTTCCCGCTTGAGCAGCTTGAGCTTTCCCGATAGCTGTTACTGTCTAGGAGGCCCTAGGCTCCTTGTTGCAAGAACAGGCCGACTGAGTAGTCTTTGAGAACAGATTACGGAGTGTATCAGCGTCCATTTTGCAATGTCTCTCCCCCACCCCCTCCTCCCCCAAATCAGGCTTCATCCCCTCCGCCGAAGCCAATTCAAACCAAGAATCATTACCAGTCAACCCAGGCCTTTCACATCGCGAACGTTTCTCCGTAAACTCCACCTCCGTGTCCTTAGTAGCTTTCCGGCGTCGCTTCTCTCGCTGGTTACAGAAAAGAAACTAAAAAAATCGCAGTAAGGGTCAAGATGCCTGCAGCGGTGCCGATACTGATGCCTATTTCCATATGCCCAGGTCCGATGCTGGAAGGTGACAAGGTGGGGGTTCGAGATAGGAAGATAAGATCGGTAGAAAGAATTGCTGTAGAGGTATTCGTCGTGGTCGTGGGGGTAGCGGTGGAGGGTATTTCATTTGTATAAGTTGTTGCAGCGGAGACGGAGATGGTCGGGACACTGCTGGTTGGGGCGACTGCTATCTGATCGCCAGCTGGAGCATATAACCTGCTCAGAGCCGCTGCGCTGGCGGGGAAGGGAGTAGTGTAATGGTGATCTATCATGCTGACGCCTTGGCCGTTGGAACAGCAGGGTTGGTTATCAGGATGGGGATGATATGTGCCATCGGTACAAGCTGTCAAAAGGGCAGTGTGATGTGAAAAATATTGCTCGATGTTATCTTAAAAGTCGCGGCTGTCATCAGCTCAAGCATTGAAGTCTTGGGGCACAAAGAATGAAGGGTCTTTGAATAGCTTACTTGGGAATGTCGTATCGGTATACGATCCAATTACCCTGGCGTTATGGCCGTCCGTGCAGTAGAAACTTGTTGAGCATGTGTAGTTCAATCCACAGCAAGCGCTCACTTTCGCGCTTGGGTCACAAGGACATTTGTTGCGCATAAAGTCGCTGCCGAAGCCGTAACATGGCTTAATCTGGCCAAAGCAGGTTTTGGAAAGGATCAAGGATAGGAAAAGGAGCATTGTGGTATATACTCGAGGAAATACAAAGAAGGGTTGCTGGGTAATGAGAAAATGCTGTGAGAAAATGGTCCGAAGATTTTGCTTATTGGGAGCGTGCAGGCCTTAGCTGTGCTCCTTACGCGAAGAATTATTTCATTGACAAGGCTGTGAGATGTCTTTGAGCGGTGGTGCAGGCGGTGCAGTCGAAGCCGCCAATTACTGGACGCGGAATTGTAACGAAACATGGCTATTCGCTTTTAGCGGCCCAATCATTTTTCGGGAATTGAAAGTTGGGTTCAGGAAAGCCCTGGATCTTGCAGCCAGCTCCACCTCTAGTTTACAATTCTCTGGTGAATAATTCGCCCAAATGCGTCCTCGTCACGGTCATGGATGGAGTCTGCGGTCTCCATGGTTATGAGCTCTATTTCACAGCTTCTGCTAGTAAGGCAGTCTCCCCAACTTCTCCTTGAGAATCTGCTCACTCAACCTCCACAGATTCTCCCCCAACTCCACGTCCTGCGCTTGTTTCGAAGGATCCGTCACTTTGCGGTCTGGCACGATGTACCCGCCCTGTATGCTTTCCATGATGATGTCCTCACTCGTAGCTGCAAAAAGCGCTGGTCTACATCCCTTATCCACCGGATCTTTCAAAAACGGTCTCACGGCCGCAACGCCAATCTTCCCCTTCGTGCCATATGCCTCCACAGCCTGCTCTTGCTGATCTGTGTTCACTCCACCTGGGTGTACCGCGTTCACCCATGGCCCATTGTACTTTGGTGACTGGAATCCAGGCTCGTTGTTCTCCATACGCCGGACTATTGCGCGTACGGTAAGGATCTGCGCGAGCTTGGTGCGGGAGTAGAGCGAGTTGGGGCCGATGTCGGTGTTTATTTCGTCGACGGAGAGGAAGTGCGTGGAGGAGAGAGGGGCGCGGTGCAGGTCTGAGGATTGAAGCACAAGGCGGGCATTGGTGGTGCGTTGGAGGTTGGGTAGGAGGGTGAGGAGGAGGAGGAATTGCGATAGGTGGTTGACTTGGAAGTGCGAGTCTGGCAGTGTAAGTTCTGTACTGAGAGAAGGGGTACGTTAGAGCGAGGTTCACCAAGACCGTCGATTGTCTCTTTGTATGCGCCTACGCCTTCACCGGCATTGCAGATGAGCTGGTGTATGTGTCAGTCTAGTGTGCCAAAGAACGTGGTGATGGCGTCCTTACCGCGTCGATTCGCGCCTCGCTCTCCCTCAGCTTTTGTGCAACCTCGTTCGTCTGCCTCAAGTTTTTCAAGTCACACTGCACAAAGTCGACTTTGCTGGGGTCGCCGTATGACTGCAGCTCCTTCCTTGCTTCTGCAGCATGGTCTTCGTTCTGCGAAACGAGTATGATCTTGGATGCATTGTGTTCTAGAAGGTGGGCTGTAATTCCGAAACCGATGCCGGCTGTACCTCCGGTGACAATGTAGACCTGAGAAGGTCAGCAAAGGTTCAAGGGCTCGAATCGAGTCTCCAGGGTTCTCAACGGACTTTTCCACTGAGATCCGGAATGTCTTTGTTCGGGTCAAACTTGTTTCCAGTAATCAAGTGGGCCATTGTGAAGACTGAAGCGTACACTGAGCGATTGGGACCTTTGGATTGAATGGTAAAGGTTATTTTCGAGTAGTAGATATCAATCAGAACTCTTTTCGTCAAAGTTGCGACGCGTTTTCCAGATGCGCCGTGTCATGACGATTTCTGTGATGTCATCACCTCGTGCAGCCACGTCCGGAACCTTTTGTACTGCTACAATACGCACGTGATAGAAAACATATAAAGTAGTACGAATGCGTTGGGTAAGAGTATGCCAATAGATCGTCCCTGTCACTTCGGCTGAGCTCCGAGATCATTCCAGCTGTGCTGGTCTGTCGAAAGTCTGCTATATCCTTGGAACTTGACACTTGACTCATAAAATCTCGACGGATGGTGACGGAAAGCAACCATTGCGCACAGTATTGGTCAAATACTTCAAAGGCTGTACTAATGGACCATGAGAGTGATACTAAGGACATTCCCGCAAGAACCAGAACTGGCATGAGAATGGACGAATAATTGACCCAGACAAATGGCCAAATTCGGAGATGAGCACCGCCTCGTCTGCCAGTCAACAGTCGAGTGTATATTGGAAGGCATATCACTTGGCGTTCTGTCAAGCACGGAACCGCCATTTTTATCTTCAGTTCGAGAATTTGTTGCCTGTTGAGCGGTTTTGATGCCCGCCCTGCACCCGTTGATCGATCGTCTTGTAGGTGATCGGTCTCAAGGAGGGACAGATGTCGAGGACTGCTGTACGTGCGCTCAGCTCCGCAGTATGGTCTGTCTCGCAACAGGACTCTGATATTGCAAGCCACAAATAAACACGCATTGCCATCCATGAGGTGCCCATCTGACATAGGAATGGGCACACTTAGACGCGTCAGAATACCGAGGTAGTTGTCAATCGCAGAGGAGACCTCATACCTTACACTTCGCCCATCCCAAGAAGGAATGCTGGCCCTCGGCTAGAAGTTTTGAAGAGACATGATCGATATAGCTGAGACGGAAGATAGTGTATGTTGCAACAGTGGGTATAGACGCGTCAGTGAAGACTTAGTATTCGAGTGAAGATTTTGAAGACATTTGACAGAAATATCCACCGCAGAAGATTCGCTAAGTTCAGTGTCTCGGCTCGCTTGCCAGTGCCGATTGAAGCCTGCGTAAAGCGTAGGCCCTTCTTTCGGTAGCATTCGAATCGGAGTTGAGAAAGCGACTAATGCAGGGAGATGTGGTGCAAAAAAGGTTATTACAAGCCAGCGGCATGCCCGAGAACAATACCTCGTAGCGCGTTGCACAGCCACTGAGGCTTGCGTGCACGAGGGTATCGATCGCGGCCCCTAAGGTATTCAAGTTTTACAAATTATCAAATGCTGGAGGGCGCTTGACTTGATGATGCACTCTTACTCTTAGCTGAGCATTGACACCGCTTGTGACTGTCGCTTTGGGTCGCTTTAGGGGTCCTGTGCGTTGTCTCTCAAGCTCAGCAAGGCTCTTGAAAACCGTTGAAACTCGCTCGCCCCTCCCGCGTAGAAGTCTAGACCCGACAGCCACAGCATCGACCAGGATCAATTGAGTGTCGCGTTACAAGCTATTGTGGCGCAGGGCACATCATATGATGAGGAAAAAACGTTCGATATAAAGAACCGCCTTCATCTTATTAAATTCACAAATTGAAAGAGTAAAAGGGGTGGATTGTTTGCAAGGGCCACCTAATCTCTGACTTTATTGGCATCCATTTTCGTGCTGCTGTTTGAAGCGGCTTCGATTGCATCTGTCTGATTGGAGAGTGTCAGGTAAAAGAGATTTGCCAAGATCTAGAACTACGGTGTACCGGAAAATCAAGTTTATCGCGTTGTACTATCGGGTATAGCGCCAGCGCCCAGCGTCATTCATCATCTCCAGAATCAACAATCCGAATTCCTCGTCAAACCCGACAACAACAACATCCTTTTCTAAGTAAAAAAGTCTTGTGAGACGTTCGCAAAAGCTCACCGCGAGCAGTTGCATACATTAATCCAACAATTCGCTGTAGGCTCTTACCGGCTTTGAGCTCTTCGCAGGAGCAGACGACATTGCATAGATCGCCAACATGGATAGCTTTCACTACCTCCACAGCGCTCTTGTGCCTCGACAGAGCGTAAGCAATTCTTAAATACCAGTGATCACGATGATATCCACTGACAATTCCTTCAGCAAGGCTCTGCCAGTAGCAGCCCCGATAATACCCCGTCCCTTTCCCAATTCCTCGCAACACTTATCCCCGTCGCCCTCGTCGCCGCCATCTACGTGGGTGTCTTCTTGTGCCTTCGTGCCCGACTCAGGCGCAATTACGCACCTAGAACATACTTGGGCTCTTTACGCCCTCAGTAAGTTACAGCCCAATCTCGCTCAGTGTACAATCGCCTAATGTCTCTCAGGGAGCGATCCCCCGACCTGCCCAGTGGAATGTTCAACTGGATTGGAACCTTCAACAAAATACCCGATAGCTATGTCCTCAATCACCAATCGCTTGATGGTTTCCTCCTTCTTCGATACTTGAAGATCTCGGTCGCCTTGTGCTTCGTCGGCTGCTTGATCACATGGCCTGTCTTGTTCCCAGTCAATGCTACTGGTGGCGCAGGAGGGATCCAGTTGGACATTATCAGCTTCAGTAACATCAAGACCAGCATCCCTGGCAACAAAAATCGCTACTATGCGCACACCTTTACCGCATGGATTTACTTCAGTGAGAGCGCGCTAGTGGCTATTACTCTTGAGTAGCAAGCTAATGACACACTAGGCTTCGTCTTCTATATGGTCATGCGTGAGAGCATCTACTACATCAATCTTCGCCAGGCCTACCTGCTCTCGCCCTTGTACGCGAACCGTATCTCGTCAAGGACCGTGCTATTCACCTCTGTGCCCCAGGATTATCTTAACGAAGGGAAGCTCCGCCGCATGTTTGGCCCACAAGTCAAGAACCTTTGGATCGCAAACGACTGCCAAGAGATCGAAGAAAAAGTTGAAGAGCGAGACAAGGTTGCGATGAAACTCGAGGCTGCGGAGATTAAGCTCATTAAGCTGGCAAATACCAACCGTCTCAAGGCTATCAAAAAGGGTACTCACCAAGAAGAGAGCGCGGCAGAGGGTGCCGGTAACTATCTGAATGGCGAATCTGGCTCTGTGGCTTCTCGCTGGGTCGAGCCAAAGAAGCGACCTACCCACCGTCTCAAGTTGCTGATTGGCAAGAAAGTTGACACGATCAACTGGTGCAGGTCTGAACTCGAACGCTTGATTCCGGAAGTTGACGGCATGCAAAACTCATTCCGCCGTGGAGAGGGCAAATTCATTCCCTCAGTCTTCGTCGAATTCTACACGCAGACGGAAGCACAAGCAGCTTACCAGAGCCTCGCACATCATCAGCCTTTACACATGTCTCCCCGCTTCATCGGCATTAATCCCGAGGAAGTCATTTGGAAGAACCTGAAAATCTCTTGGGCCATGAGAATCGTTAGAAACATTGCTACCATGACCTTTGTGGGCGCGCTCATCATCTTCTGGGCCATTCCTGTTGCCTTCGTCGGTATTATCTCGAACATCAAAGCTTTATCCTCAGGCGATTCGCCCATCAAGTTCTTGGGCTTTATCAACAAGATTCCATCGGTCATTCTTGGTGTGGTACAAGGTCTTCTGCCCTCCATCCTCTTGGCTGTCCTAATGGCGCTCTTGCCAATCATCTTGAGAAAAATGGCGAAGCTTGGTGGAAAGCCGAGCTTATCTACTGTCGAGCTTCGAGTCCAGAACTCATACTTTCTCTTCCAGGTCATCCAGGTCTTCTTGGTCACAACCCTCACATCTGGTGCCGCGGCATCTGGCGTTGCAATCTTCAAGAACCCAAGCCAGGCCACTACTCTCCTAGCCTCAAGTCTTCCAAAAGCATCTAATTTCTACATCTCGTATTTCGTCCTTCAAGGCCTGACCATCAGCTCGGGCGCAATGTTGCAGATTGTTGGCGTTATCCTGTTCAAAGTCTTGGGCAAATTCCTGGATACAACACCAAGGAAGATGTACAAGCGATTCGTTACTCTTTCAGGGCTGGGCTGGGGAACTGTTTTCCCAGTCTATACACTGCTGACTGTCATTGGTGAGTACCTAGATTGCGGCGTAGGAGCGCTTGAAGCTAACGTATACCCAGCGCTCACATACTCGATAATCGCTCCACTGGTCCTCGGCTTTGCTACCATTGGTCTCTACTTGATCTACTTGGCATATCGTTACAACTTGCTCTTCGTGTTCAACGCCAGAATTGACACCAAAGGACTTGTATACCCCAGGGCGCTACAGCAAACCACCACAGGTGTCTACCTCGCCATCCTCTGTCTCATCGGCCTTTTCGCCATTGCAACCGCCATCGGTCCCTTGATCCTCATGATTGTCTACCTGATCTTCCTCATCCTTTTCCATATCTCTCTCAACTCAGCGATCGACCCTCTGCTCACCCATCTCCCCAAGTCCCTTCAAGTGGAAGAAGAGTCCCTCTTGGCTCTGGAAGACGGCGGCCACACCACCAATGGGGGCAACTTGCACGATAATAAGGGCATCACCGCCACAAGCAGCAGCAGAACGCCAGCCGAGAACGGCAACAGTCTACGTGCAGCACCGCACAAGCAGCCCAACTTTATCACCAAATTTCTCTCGCCCCAGAAATACACAGACTACCAGACTCTCCGACGGCTCGTACCTCGCGGCTTCGCCGAAATCGCGTACGAACCCGAGGTGGAGCGTGATGCCTTCTATCACCCAGCCATCTCAAGCCCGGCTCCCATTCTGTGGATCCCGAGAGATGAAATGGGTGTCAGCAGGCAAGAATGCCATCACTCGAGCAAGGTTGTCCACATGACCGACGAGGCCGCCGGTTTTGATAAGAAGGGCAACATCACGTGGGATCATGAGAGTGCGAGACCACCTATCTATCAGGAGAAGGTCTACTACTGATCCTGATGAGATGAGATTTTCCGACGCTCGTTTGAAGATGATACCATTGCTTGCGTGTTTGATTGGCTACGGCTATTGATTCCCAGAACACAACGTGGAGTGTGCGGCGTGATTATTGATACCACTTTTCTTTCCCCTCTTAATTACATTGGCAGAGTCCTCGAGATAGTTCTTGTAATACGTGCAGCTAGCTCTAATAGCAATTGACTCCATTCCACGAACCTTTCGCGGGATGGCCCCAACTGGCACATCCCGAGAATGGTGTGCCATTTTGTAATACTTTTTAGCACAATCATCGCGCTCTGCGAGTCTTCTTCCCCCTGTATGATCAACTTTCCTCTGGTGATGTTGAGATGTCATCTCCAACGCGGAAGATGAGATGGCAATCAGCAGATTTATGGTCTCTATTGGTCTAGGTACGATCTCCGAAGTGCACACGCATTGGCCGTAGAATACCAGCGCCATGAGGGTATTAGCCAATTCAACTCACTCGCGTATATATATACTCGACATCAAAAGCGAGCCGAGAAGTAGGGAAATCGAATATGGAATTTGATAAAGAGCGGAAGTTTGTCGCGTTGGTCGAGACCTGGAAGGCATTTCAAGTCCCTTGCTATCAGATGTTGTTCCTAACATCGAGCGGATGAAGAGGGTGTGGATTTTGGAAGGGAAGGGGCTATTGTGATGGTTTCTACCTTGTGTTTTTTGGTGTTTGGAAGAGGAAGAGCTTGTTGAGTGTTTTTGGTATATTGCTGGTATTCAAGTTATATTGCCAATGTGGATTTTCGAAGTGAGCTCGCTTATGTGCTCTATAGCAAGCAGAGAGCGTTCTCTCGTACATCTCCTTCCCATCACGATTGTGTTCTCGGATATATCGCGGCAAGTATTGAAGTACGATGCTTCTGGGATAGTAATCCATATCTTCCACTTTGAATGTACATTTCTTTGGACTTTCCTTGTCTCTTTGGCATAGATCGAGAATTTCATCGGATTTCACTCCTTTTTGAAACTCATCAGTGGACCTTCTGGACTCGGAGCTCGACCTTTCATGGCCCTGCCCACAGAGTCTCATGTATCTCCCAGAAAAATTGCTTGGTATCTGTATCTTCACCTTCGCTTCCACGCCTCATGACGTTAGATGATTCCTTATCGATCGATACCCAGGATGACTTTTTCGCTTTTCGTAAAGCCTCCTAGATCGCTGCAAGTTCCGATTCAGTGAAGATGATCTATTCTTCACCTTGGTGATCTCTCCATAGAATAGATTCTTCGTCTGCCTTTGACGGACGATTTTTGACCATTCATATGTCCGGAAAGGGAAGCTGGTGTCATCAACAACGTATTCCGCAAGCCTGTTAAGATTCGGAATTTTTGTCCATTGCGTTGAGTGTACTGATCACTTGTGTGGGGGAGAGACTGAGTGGAGTCAGTGTATTGATTTCGGATGGTTCGAAGATTATGCTCAGTTTGAATTGCTTTCATGAATCCTCGATCCAGAATGTGTTGAGGGTAACGGAGCCTGGAAGTCGTAGCACAATTTTTTTTTTGGGAGAAGACATCACCCTGTTAACGCTCAAGATAAGACGTGGCGGCGTAATTATAAGCTCTCAATTCAGTGTAAATGATCTATTCTGTACTCAACTCGAGGATATTTTATACTTGAGTCGATACTTTAGCTTACTGTATTCAGTACATCCGCTGATACACTCCAGATGGTGTTGCTGAAATCAACCCAGTTGACTTAACCTTGCCGTATAACGCTGGGGCTTCATTCTGCCACGGAGATCTGATTTGCAGGCTTGCGTTGCCATAGAAGTAGCCTAAACTGTTCAAATAGGTATTTAATGGACGATTTCTCAGATTTATCGTCGAAGAAATGGCAACTGGTAGGGCCACAGAGCCTTAAACTCCCCCAAAAGACGGCTACAATGCCAAGGACAAACGTTCGGTCTTTAACGCTCTCAGGCTGAGTCGCGGTCTTTTATCAAACAAGGGTTGTACAGTCTTAGACCCCTTGAAAGATGATACATGAGAGTGAAGGCTCCTACCGTCAAAAGACTATACAAGACGTGGTTTGCGATGGGATCTGACTTGAAGGCAGAACTTGTGCCGCTGTAGACTACTCTGTCGTCAATGGGAATCTTTTACCTAGTATCTGGTCTCTTTTCTGGGATGCATCTCAGCTAGCAAGAGCGACAAGGTGATGGGGCTACGACAATGACTGAACTGAGAATAAGAACCCGACTAGAACTATTGGATGCTATGAAACCGAAGTGACGACGGTTCCGACATCAGTAGGCGCATAGGGCTTTATCGTGTCTCGTAAGTATCAAATCGTCCGAGCTCAAAGTAATCGGGCATCAAAGGCAGCCCTACAGCATACAGCTATTACAATTATAGAACCCGCTCATGGCCATTACGAGAAGCTAAGCGGTCGCGAGAAAATTCTTGGCAGGTAGAAGGGTTCACCCCCTAACTGCTCGCACCCCCTAACCGCTCGTCCCGTAGGGCTGAAGCCCGGAAGTCCATTAGGCCCCTAAAGAACACCCTAGAAATTCTTCCTCCAGGCAACAATTCGGGAAG